>Ga0209755_10002746_pt1 | contig 23436 bp, 29 predicted proteins | sample TergutCo191P1_FD_187301 | JGI IMG/M metagenome (GOLD analysis project Ga0209755, IMG submission 187301) | Cornitermes sp. P1 segment gut microbial communities from Petit-Saut dam, French Guiana - Co191P1 (SPAdes) (version 2) | ecosystem: Host-associated > Arthropoda: Insects > Digestive system... | reverse complement strand
ACAACAGCGGCAAGTGAACAAGAAGAATTACAAAAATATTTAGATAATATGGATTTATCATTATAGATTATGCACTGGAATTCAATTATACAGAACCAATCACCCAACCATAGCAAAATTAAACATAACCATTCACATTATTTTAATTTTTTCCGAAGGTGGCGAAGTAAAAGAGAAAACAGTTTTATTACTTCCATGCAGAAGTTCAAAATCCCCTAAAGTAATAATATCCATACCAAGAATAACATTGATATTTTGGGAAAAATCACAAACAGCCATTTTGATATTTTGTCTTAAAACACCGTCAGGTAATTGAATTGTAGCCAGAATAAACTCAACATCAAGTGCCCCAGTTATACCGCTAATCGCCATTGTCCCTGCTGGAACAAACCCAAGATCATTTACAAGTTTCGGTGTAATTGCGGAAATAGTCGCTCCTGTGTCCCATAAAGCACTTTCCGTTGACTGTTTTTGCGTTTCAACAAATGTATTAAAAATATTAATCGGAGTAATAATCCGTTTTTGAATACTGTTAAATTTATAGCAAAGAATGTCTGATTTTGTATTAGGCATGGGCTACCAGAAAAGGTGATAAATACTGAACTTCGTCTTCAATATTTTCTGGTATCTCTCTTATCATAAATGAACCCGGCGGAATCTTTTTTGAAGTATCGGTATACGCCGTTCCTGCGTCATCAAAAACACCAATCACTTCATCATCAGCAATAACGATATGCTTTCCGAGATACTTTTCACGCAACTGCTCTTTGTTTGAGTTATAATATTGGAGTTCTCTTTCAAACATACCTGCCCCTTATAGAAAATTTATGGCAATATCTGCTATTTGTCAAGGTAAACACCAAAAAACACCCCAAAAAGTCTGTAGTATATGATTTATTATTCAAAAAGGGCGAAAAAATCCAAATATTTTGCATAGTTTTATTAATTCATTTTATGATATAATCAAAAAATAATGGTAAAAACTAAGAAAACAGCAAAAAAGGAGACTTCTTGAAATGCCAGTTAAGTCTATTCAAGACACCCTTAACAACGCTTATAAAAAAGACCCTATAGAAAAATCTGATATTGATAGATTTAAGAATGAATTATTAACACTCCTTGACGGCATAAAAGATAATCCTAATGAAAGCGAAGAACACCATAAAAAACGGCTTTCCGATTTCCTTTCAAAAACATGGTATGACCCTGATCATTATATAAACACAAGTGAAAAATTTGATTTTGTAATTCATAATGGGAATAAAACAAAGTTTCCAATAGGCGTAATAATAGAAACAAAAAAGCCAAGTAAAAATCCTGAAATGGTAAGCAAAAATAATCTAAATGTAAAATCAATGCAGCAATTATTACTTTACTTCCTTCGTGAAACTGTTAATAAAGGCAATCTTTTAATAAAACATTTAATCGTAACAAATATAACAGAATGGTTTATTTTTGATGCCAAAGAATTTTATCACTATTTTTTGAAAGATAAAGATTTATTAAAAATATATAAAGAGTATAATATCAATGGGTTATTTGCAAACGATACAAATTTTTTCTATGAACATATAGCAAACGCTTCTATTGAGAAAATAAAAAATAAAATAACTTATACATATATCAATCTAAATGATTTTAATAATAACGTAAGCGATATAGAAATAGCAAATCTATATAAAATATTATCTCCTCAGCACTTATTAAGAAGACCATTTGCCAATGATAATAATTCATTAAATAAAAACTTTTATTTTGAATTACTCTACATACTTGGTTTAAGCGAGGAAATAATTGATAAGAAAAAAGTAATCATTCGTAACCCAATAGGAAAACAACAAAACGCTTCACTTTTAGAAAGCGCCATTTTTCAAATCTCCAATGATATAAATGATAAATCAAAACAATTTGAAATCGCACTTGAACTCGTTATTACTTGGATAAACCGCATACTATTCCTTAAACTTCTTGAAGCGCAATTAATAAAATATCAAAAAGGGAATAATGATTTTTCATTTCTAAATATTGATACAATCACTGATTATAACGAATTGAACACATTATTTTTTAAGGTACTTGCCAAAGATTATAAATCAAGAGACGATATAATTAAATCTAAATATAAAAATGTTCCATACTTAAACAGTTCTTTATTTGATAAAACGCCTACAGAGAATTATTGCACAATATCAACATTAAGAAATGACCAAATGGATATATTTCCTTCCACCGTTCTAAAAGATGAAAACGGTAATAAAAGAAAAGGTAAAATCAATTCACTTGAATATATTTTTTTATTCCTTGACGCTTACGATTTTTCTAATGAAGGAACAGAAGTAATAAGAGAAAAACATAAAACAATTATCAGTGCTTCCGTACTTGGTTTAATATTTGAAAAAATTAATGGTTATAAAGACGGTTCATATTTTACACCTGGCTTTATTACATCTTTTATATGTTCAGAAGCGATACAAAATGCCGTAATAACAAAGTTTAATACAATAAAAGACTGGAAAGCTAAAACCTTAATAGATATAGACAACAAAATTGACACATTGGAATTATCGGAAGCAAACGAAATAATCAACAATATAAAAATATTAGACCCTGCTGTCGGTTCAGGACATTTTTTAGTTTCTGCATTAAATGAAATAATCGCTATAAAAAGTTATCTAGGGATTTTAATAGATAACAACGGCAGAAAAATTAAAGAATATAAATTCATTATAGAAAATGATGAACTTGTTATTTATGACAGAGACAGTGGAAAAGAATATGAATATAATTATGGCGATGAAGATAATCAACGTATTCAAGAAACAATATTTAAAGAAAAACGCTTGCTTATAGAAAATTCATTATTTGGAGTAGATATAAATTCAAATTCTGTAAAAATATGCCGTCTTCGCTTGTGGATAGAATTGTTAAAATCCGCATATTATAAAAAAGAAACCAAATTCAAAGAATTGGAAACATTACCGAATTTAGAATTAAACATAAAATGCGGAAACAGCCTAATCAGCCGCTTTGATATTGATATAAATATATCAGAAACAATTAAAAACCTTGATTTTTCAATAGATGAATATAAAAAAGCTGTTCTGCTGTATAAAAGTTCAACCGATAAATCAATTAAAGATGATTTGAATAATAAAATAGAAAAAATTAAAAAAAGTTTTAGTGCGGAAATGAAAAACCTTCATAAATACGCTGTCAGAAAAAAAGATATAAATAACGAATTATCAAACCTTGTAAGTCAAGGTGAATTCTTTGAATATGAAGATATTAAAAAGAATAAAGAAAAGCGGATTCTTTTTCTAGAAACAGAATTAATAAAGATTGAGGAAAAAATTAAATCAATAGAGCAAAATAGAATATATAATGATGCTTTTGAATGGCGTGTTGAATTTCCTGAATTACTTGATGAAGAAGGGAACTTTATTGGTTTTGATGTAGTTATAGGAAATCCGCCTTATATAAGAGTACAAGAACTAGATTATGATTTTATAGATTATTGTAAAGACGTTTATACAATCGCCTATAAAAGAGTTGATATATCTATCCTGTTTATTGAACTTGCAAACAAATTATTAAATGAAACTGGAATAAACTCTTATATCACATCTAACCAGTTTTTATCTACAGAGTATGGCAGAAACGCAAGGACATTTTTACTGCAAAAATGTTATATTCAAAAAATAATTAATTTTGGAGACCTCCCTGTATTCCCCGAAGCGCTTACTTATGTAAGTATCTTTATATTGAAAAAAGGTATTTCTAGTAATTTTCTATATTCTAAAGTAGAGATATTGAATGATTATATCGAAGATAATTATGTATCAGTAAATACTGAATTATTAGACGATAACGCATGGTCATTGTCTAATTCAGAACACGCTATTTTAATTGACAAATTAAAGAAAAATTATCCTAGTCTTACAAGGAAAGCAAAAGGCTGTGGCGGTATAATAACAGGAAAAGATAATATATTTCTATTTGACAAAAACGAAATTGATAATATTCCAGTAGAGAAAGATATTTTATTACCAGTATTAAGAGCGCAAGATTGTATAAAAAATAATTTTGCAGAACCTTCAAAATATGTTATTTATCCTTATTAAAGAAGAAGGCGATAAAACTGTTTTATTAACAGAAAAAGAATTAAAAACATTATATCCCAAAACTTATTCTTACTTTATATCAAATAAAGAAAAATTACTTGAACGTAAAGACTCACGTAGCAAAGTAGATGAAAAAAAATGGTATGGTATTGTGCGTTTTGGCACATATTCAATATTCAAACAACCAAAAATAATTACGCCTGGAGAAGTTAGTAATAATAAATTTTCACTAGATATTACTGGTTCTGGTTTTAGTTTTGCAAGAGTATATGCAGTTACAATTACTGATAAAACATTTGATATTTATTTCTTATTAGGCTTATTAAACTCTAATTTAATTGAATATTATTTACATTCAGTTGCACCAGTAAAAGCAGGGGGATATTTTCAATATTCTGCCGAAATACTTGATACAATTCCTCTACCAAAAAATATTGATGAAAAAACAAAAGATGTAGAGAAAATTACTGCTTTAGTACATAAACTTATGCAAGATGAAAAAGAAGAAGAAAAAAGGTTAAAAATAGAAAAAAGCATTGACCAGTTAGTATATAAACTTTATGAATTATCAAATAATGAAATATCTTTAATTGAAAATAGTAGTATATAGTTTTTTTGGAGTTATAAATAATGCCTAACAAAAAAAATGGTTTTTATGGAAATATTGGTATTAATACTGATAATCCGTTTTCTAAATATAATAAAAATATATCTGCTTTAACAAATCCTGCTGTAATAGCGGCAATCCCTGTAATGGCAGAATTTGGGGCAAAAAAATTGAATGATTTTAGCAGAGCTACTTCTCAATTAATTAAATCAGTATCGCCAGATTTTTCAAGATTTAACAATATAATAGTTGAAACAGCAAATATTTTTGACAAATTATTGAAATCAGAATATGAATTTAAAAAAGATATAAAATCAAAATGGAATAATTTTGTAGAAGAAGTAAAATTAAAAAGTAATAATTTACCAAATTCTCCTTTTTTATTATTATTTGAAAAATGTCTAATTGAAGCAAGTTATACATTATATAAAGGTTCTACATTTTTCAGAGCAAGAAATATGGATATTGCTAAATTTTCAGAACAAGTTAATATATTAATTGAAAGATTATCAGAAAGATATGAAGAATTTGATTTTAGCAGACAATTTAATAATGAAAATGATTTTTGGGATTTTTTAAGTGCTCTTTCTTTAGATGATTTAGAAAATGTAAATTACTCCAACTTAGACTTAAAAAATATTCTTTTTTGGGGTTATAATGAAATTGACTCTGATGCTCCGCCAGTAGAAAAATCAAAAGCAGGCAGGGCAAATCAAGAAGGTGTTACTTGTCTTTACGCAGCCGAAGATGAGAAAACGGCTATTTTAGAAATACACCCTTCAAGCGGACATATAATAAGTGTTGCAGAAATTGGATTAAAAAAAGATTTAATTTTATTCAACTTTGATTTTTACAAAGCGTTTAGTTCTGAATTTCTGGAGAAGACTTTACCTGAAATAAAAGAGGAATTGGGTATATCTTTTGAAAAACTAAGAATTATATTTGAAACAGTATCAGAGTTATTTTCAAGACCGTCATTAGGAAAATCAGAAAATTATATAGCTACACAATACTTAAGCGAATATATTAAAAGCAAAGGTTTTGACGGTATTGTTTATAAAAGTTCTTTAGTTGAAAAAGGAATTAATATAGTATTATTTGATACGTCAAAAGATGATAATGGAAATCCGGTAAACTATATAATAAAGAATTCAAAATTACACAAAATCGACAAAGTAGAAATCCAGTATAAACCATTACTGCCAAAAGAAAATACAAGTGATAATGAGTAAAAATAATATAGGTTTCACTTGTATAATATAATAATAATTAATATAATCATTTATCAAATATCAAGGAGTTTTAACCATGCCTAGAACAGCAAATTCCCAATCCCCAAGCGAAGTATTACTGAAATTCATTGACGATTATCAAACCAACCCATTCGCATTATCCAAAGCGTTAAACGTAGCCTATCAGTCAGTAACCCATATTCTGCAAGGCAAAGCCCGAATATCGCCAAAAATGGCAATTCGCCTATCTTCTCATTTCGGAAATCCAGTCAAATACTGACTTGATATTCAAACATCAGCCGACCTTGCCGAACTTTCCGCAGACAAGAAATTTCAATCAAACCTAAAGAAAATAACCAAAGCCGTAAAGCCGACAGGCAAAACAAAAAGGAAATAATTATGAGTATTCTTTCATTCCCAACAGCATTTTTTCATTCTCTTTCAGCTATTCAATTATTAAGTAGGTTTTTCCAAAAACTTTGTCCTAGAAAATTCAAACCTGATATAATTGTAAAAAATACTTCTATTCATTTATATCATTTTAATTCTGTTTCACCTCCATTTCCTCCAGTTTATTGCCTTAAAGATGAAAAACCTTCCTATCTTGCTTTAGATATATCTTTAGTATTTCATAATACTTCACTTTTAACATCTTTAATAATTGAACCTTTTTTCATTATTAAAGAAAATAATAATGAATTAAAACAAAATCATTTGAGTATAAAAAATTCCGATAATTCTCAGATGGATTTTTCATTATTAGAATTAAAACCTGATGAAGCAAAAGAAATAAATTTGATAACCCTGATATGTCAATATTTCAAAAAAAAGCACAATTATTTATACAATATAAACTAAGTGCTAAAAAATTAATAGTTGAATCTCCTATTTATATTTTTGATAAATATAAATATTTCGATAAAGAGTATTCACTTTATAATGAATCATAAAAAAAATATTTTTGTATCTATATCAACATTCTAAATATAAGCTATTAATCACTACTCTGCATAAAAATCAACATAAAGCGTCATTTCAGTAGTGATTTTCTTTATTGAAAAATTAGTTGATTTATCATCTTCATCAGGTATTTCCATTGAACATTCTTGTAATGCTAGTCTATGACTATATTCAGCATCTCTATATTCAGATATATTGCTTACACCTCTAATAGTAGTATTTGCTAATTTTGCATAGTGTTCGCCTTTTTTATAAGCGTCTTTATACGCAAGTTCCCTGCATAATTCAAGTGATTTACTATTATCTTTAAGATAAAAATTTTGTGTAAACTCGATTTTATCATTTGAATTTCCTGCGTAATCAATAACACTAATTATTTTTTTTTGTTTTTATTTAATTCACTTAATCGACATCTTACTGATTGCGAAACTTCAATACCTTTATATACCCTTTTATTATCTTCATAGGAATAATCATCTCTTATTATCATCGGAGTAGTAAAAATGTCTTTACTTTTTATAGCAATATTTTTTAACTCCGCTAATATCTTATTTATAATGATATTTACTTTCTCTTGTGCTGTAACAGCTTTTACCTCTGTTCTTTCAACAATTAAAATTAAATCTAATGTGTCGGCTTCACTTTCAACTCTTGCATTTCCTACAACCGCTATTTTACAAGTCTGTCCCATATAAAACCTCTTTTCTCCTAACCTAACAATTTATTATAAACAAATTTAATAATATCAACAAAATCATTAGTTTTAGTCTTTCCCTGTTCAATATAATATAACGCTACAGGTTTATTCTTTGAATATCTGGTCATTTTAACTCCGAATTTCTCTGCATCATCTTTGGATATTTTAAACCTAAAACTGAATGTCTTTGAACCTACCCAATGAATACTAAAAATATTTGTTAATCCGTATTTAAAACTGCAATATCTTTTTTTATAGTTTGTTTCTAATTGCCAGTTATTATCTTTAATGATATTTTCTACTTCCCTTATATACATAAAAAATTCTTTAACGCTGTTATGATTATATAATTTCTTATATTCTTCTTCGTCATATTCTTGCCTTCCTCTTACCGTTTTAACTTTTTTACTGTTTTCCGCTTCTAATTTACTTAGAACATAAAATTGGTTATCATTGTCTAAATATTGTCTTACTTCAAATAAATCTACAGTGTAATCAATTTTATTCACATATTCCAATGTTGAATTTAATATTTTAGGAGCGATAATAATAATCCTTATTTCCGCTTCATCCCAATCAATTTCTAAATCTTCTGGTTTATCTTCACATTCAAGCCATAATGATTTTATTGAATCAGGATATTTCTCCGCCCATAAAGCATAAGCCAATACTTGCGGTATTACATCGGAATCCACAGTAACATTTTTCATTTCGATAATACATATATTACCGTCTTCATCAACACCGATAATATCAGGAATACCAGGTTTATTCCCTCCGCGTACCTGTCTTTTAATTAAAAATACATCTTCAAGAAGTTCAGGTGTTTTGAATACCAGATTTTCAAATTCTTCTTCAGCCTTGAAATTGGTTTGTTTTAAAATCTTTGTTTCTTTTTTCGTTTTAATAATCAATGTTTCCAGAACAATCCCCTTTTTTTCATTTTACTATATAAGTATAAAAAAATCACTATTTTTAATTAATTTAATTTGATATTTTTCCCGTTTTCTAAGCCATCTATTGCCGCTAAGATAGTTTTTTAGTAAAGAAGGGGGCAATAAAGCGTCTGTTAATTCGTAAGGGAGGCGAAAAATCATGCGCCATCCGCTCTGTTTTCTTTTAAGAAGTCCGCCGCAGTTTATCGGAAAATGTTACGTTTATTGTAAGTAGCGGCTATGAATTTTATCAACGAGGTTTAACATTTTTTTAAACCTAATCTTTATATATTATCCAAAATCATCTAAAGAAATAATCCCGTTTTTTATCGCCTTACCTAAAATATCATTGTTTCTATTACCTCCTAATTTTTTATAAATATTACCTTTATGAAATTTAACTGTCGGAACAGTAATAGATAAAATCTTCGCAATATCAGCATTTGAATTACCGGGAACGCACAGCTTCATAATTTCTCTTTCTCTCTTTGTAAGCAATTTTCCGTTAACCTTAAAAATACAGTCACGATCAAGAGCGGTTTCAACATCAGCAGGGTAATAAATATTTCCGCAAGCAATTCGATAAAGTATATTATCAATGCTTTCTTCACTGTCTCTAAGCGATAAAAAACTTTCCGCCCCAGCATGAATAAACCTAGCCGCCAAAAGAGGTTTAATATCAACAGAAGCCCACATCACAATATGTATATTACGGTTGATGCTTACTATATCCCGTATAAATTCATCAGTACCGTTTTCATGGAAACAATGTTCAAGAAAGATAAAACAGGGATTATAAAATTTGATTTTTGCTTTCAATTCGTTATCATTGACAGCGGTAAAAACCTGAAAATCAGCGTTTATTAATTTCTTAATTAAACCTTGAATGAGAAAAATAGCGTTAGTTGCGACAATAACGCTGTTACCCCTCATTCGCACCCCATTTTACCGCATTAAAATTTTCATCAACAAGATTTTTATAACCCCGATATGTCAAAAACACCGCAGATATTTCCAGTTTTAAGCTGTTAAAAAAGGGCGTATCTGTTATTGTTTTAATATTTATCCTATCAATGACTGTCATTTTCTTGCTCAAACAAATTCAATATATGTTCTGCGGTTTTCAGCTTTCGGCTTTATTGTTTTTCGATAATGTTCCTCAAGCCATGCGTCAATATCCTTTTTCGAAAAACGCACAGCCCCGTCAATCTTATAAAACGGAATCTTACCCTGTATAACCTTATGCCGCAGCGTGTTCGGCGACAATTTCAAATAAACTGATAATTCCTTGTAATTCATAATTTCAAAATTATGCTGTTCAGCTTCCTTCATACATTCCTCCGTATTTCAAAAATTCTATTGTTTGACAATCACATTAGGAACTGGAGTTTTCTCTAGTCTTGAAAAAACACCTATTCAATTCAAATAATCAGCTCCAAAAAACTAAAAGGGAACTGGTAAATTCACCAGTCTTGTAAAAAACATCTTGTTTAAATTTTTATTCGTAAGCATAAATATCAGCTCCCATACATAGAATTAGATTATTTGCTTCTTCAAATAATCAGCTTTAAATAACCAAAACTGAACTAGTGAAGTCACTAGTCTTGTAAATTTCTCTTTTTCCTAAAATTATTGTTTTTAACGCCTGTAATAGCCGTAAATCCGTTCTTTTGTTTGGTTTTATATATCTCATAGCCATATAATCAGCCTCAAAGAATCAAAACAGAACTAATGAAGTCAGTAGTCTTGTAATTCTTTCTTTCGTTGTAATTCTTGTTTTTTGTATCAACAACTCGATGTTTTTAATAAATTTCTTTGGTTTCATAGTCAAATAATCAGGCTAAAAGAGATGAAACGGAACTATCATTATTGGTGGGAATGTTAAAAACGCCGACCTAGACTAACGGCTAGGTTTTATAAAAAAGAGCAAAAAAACCGTTTCCAGTCCCAACGGACAATGTCCGAGAGTACCGGAAGCGGCGATTAATAATCGGCAGCAAGCCTAAGCGGATGTTTTTTCATCGGTTTTTATCACTTCCGCTTGTATTATTTGTGTATCAGGCGCATTTATAGCCAAAAGATTATTTTGAACGTCAACAACCTCTGTAAATTGTTTTGTATCAAAATGAGTGTAATGGTCAATCATTTTTAATGATTTATGCCCTGTAACTTTCTGTACTTTGCTAAGACCGACATTAGAAGTCAATAAAAGAGTATTCAAGAAATGCCGCCAAGAATGAAAAGACAAATTTCTTTTTAATTTTTCTTCATGGCTTATACCGATTTTTCCTAAAGCGCGGTTAAACCCGCGATTTAAGCAGTCATTAGATATAGGCGTTCTTCCGCTATCGTCAGAAAAAACATAACCGTCTCCGTTTTTTGCCAGTAAATCATTAAGCATATTTCTCATAAATTGAGAAATGGGAATAGAACGATTATCTTTAGTTTTTGTATGGTCAACAAACTTTTTCCCCTGAAATTGACCTTGAACATGAATATAATTATCAAAAACCATGTTACATCGCAAACCGCGCAATTCGCCAATCCTCAAACCAGTACAAGCCGCCAAAAGATTAGCTTTATAAACAATTTCATTTTCCCAAACTAAAGACCAACCAGCAGGGAATAAGTCTTTAAATTCATCGGCAGTCAAAATAATTCTTACAGTCGTTTCTTTTTTCAGTTCTTTAACTTCATCACAAGGATTAGTCTTTATAAGTTTTTGTTTGACAGCCTCGCCTAACATAATTTTCAAAGTAAAAAGAGCCAGATTGATAGTTTTCGCTTTTAACAGTTTCTTTTGTTTAACCTCGATTATTTCAATTCCGTTTTCATCAAACTTCTTTTTCTTTTTTCTCTTGCTTTCATTTCTCATAACGCCTTTATCACGCATAAACAAAAGCCAGTTTTCAACAGCCAAAGGTGTAATTTCATCAAGTTTGAAATTGGTGAAATAATCTTTAATGTGATTTCTGAAATTAGCCTGATAAATAATCAATGTGCTGTTTGTAATGGGTTCGTGTAATTCATGCCATTTTAAATAACGGCAAGTTTCAGTATTCCACCAGCCAGCGGAAAATTCCGCAAAAGTAGGTTTTTTCTGTTCTGGTATCAGTAAACCGTTTTTGAACAGCGTCAAACAATATTCATGCGCTTCTGATTTTACAGATTTTTCTGTCGATTTTGCGAATTGTCTGCGCCCTTTTATGTCATAACATTGGTAATAATAAATCTTATGACCGGACGGCATAGTGCGTTTAAATAGTGTAAAAGTACCTTTAATTCTCATAAAACCTCTTTCATTAGAATAGTGCTGTCAAATTTGCGCATATTCTAATTTTAATAATTTTGGTTAGACGAATTAGGCAACGCTAATTCTATATGGAATAAAGACTTACACACATTTTTAATTTATCAACCTAGCCGTTAGTCTAGGTATACATAACAAACGGTAACTGCTACGCCGCCTATTCGGCGGCTCGGGGTTCGGTCGGTCGCTACGCTCGCTCTCACGCCTCCCTCACCCACATTTTGCCAGCCCTAGTCTTGCTTCGCAAGCCCTTATTCGGGCTGGCAAAACGTCAGTTACCTAGAACGTTATGTGCAAGTATTTTGAAGAAAAATATGAAGAAAAGTCAATAATTTAACCAAATAACTTAAAATATGAATAAAATTGGTACTTGACAAATATTTTAATAAAGTTTAGTATAAAATAGGCTTTGTTTGGAGGAAAAAATGACTTTTAAAGGGACAATTAAAATTGAACCAGAAGAAGAATGGTATGTTGCAACATGCCTTGAGAATAGTATAGCTTCTCAAGGAAAAACAATAGATGAAGCAATGGCTAATTTAAAAGAAGCAATTTCTTTATATTATGAAGATGAAGCAAAAAAGGAAGAATTACAATATTTAGAAAATGATCAAATATTTATTACAAGATTGGAAATGGCGATATAATGGGAAGTAAATACCCAGTTCTAAGACCAAAAGAAATTATTTCAGCATTATCAAAAAAGGGATTTTCATTCAAAAGTAAAAAGGGGAGTCATGCAAAGTATACAAATGGAAAAAATATATACGTTATTCCAATGCACGATACTGTTGCAAAAGGAACTTTAAAAAGCATTTTAATTCAAGCAGAAATAGATTTAGATGAATTTATTAAATTATTAAAATAAAAATCAAAGAAAGCAAAAAACCAGCACATAACAAACGGTAAAAGTACGCCGCCCTATCGGGCGGCTAGGCTCCACAAAACCGTGTTCGGGCTTTCAGCTCTCTGCACGGTTTTGTTCCGCCACAGTTGGGGCAGGGGTCAATGCTACGCATTGCCCTATTACCTGCCCCAACCGTCTTTTACCTAGAACGTTATGCGACATAATATCTTAAAATTATGTATAATAAAATGAAAATATTAAAATAAATCTTTTAAAGAGAAATCCAAAGCCTTTGATATTTTAACAATTATATCAATGGAAGGTATTACTCTTTTGCTTTCTATATAATATAAGTGGCTATGGGAAATTCCAAGTTCATTTGCTAAATTTAATAAAGAGAGCTTCTTTTCGAGCCTTTTTTGGCGAATTTTCTCTAAAATTTCCTCTGTTTCTATCTCCATATTACTTGACTCTAAAATTAGAGTAGGTATAATATTTAAAACAACTCTATATATAGAGTAATAAATTAATTAATAAGGAGTATATTATGAAAAACAGAAGAAAATGTATGGGAATACTGGTAATAGTGCTAGTATTTGGGTTTATGATTGTTGGATGTGATGACGAGTCAACTAAAGGAAATACTTATTATTATGAAGCTTTTAAGATTACATTGGCTCAATATAACAGTTTTATGAGTAATGTTACACCTGGTTATACATATACTTTCAATCAAATAATAGGATTTAGACAAACTTTACGTTCTTTTAGTGGTACATTTTTTGGCTCAGGTACTGGTGCTTCTGAAACAGAATTATCTAATTTTATGACTAGCAGTGGAATAAGTCCTTCTGAATATAAAGAAGCAAAAAAGAGTTTAGATTCTGTAGGTAATTTAATTTATTTTTTCCAAGATCAATCTGGGAATGTTATATGGTTTTATTTTGAAAAAGAATAATGAATTATGTTCAAAAAGATTTTACGTCGCATAACAAACAATAACTGCTACACCGCCTGTTCGGCGGCTTGAGGTTCGAAAAACCGCAGCCGCCTACGACTTTGTGCGGTTTTCTCTCACCCACATTCCAGCTCACCGCAAACCTACGGTTTGCTTTATAAGGTGGGCTGGAACGTCAGTTATTTAGAACGTTATGTGCCATTTACAAAATTATCAATAAAAATAAATTTCATAAAAAACTAACAAATTACTTGTCAATTAAAAATATATGATTTATACTTGACAAGTAGAAAGCTGTAACTATATTTGCTTTAGGAGCATATTATGGAAGATTTAAAGGAATATTATTCAAGGAACATTGACAATTATATCCTTGTTGCAAAAAAAATTGAGGATCTTATAAAAGATTTAGTTAAAAATGACAATATTCAAGTTCTTAGTGTAAATAGCCGAGTGAAGAATATTGATAGTTATTTAAAAAAGGCTGAAAAATATAAGAATCCAAAAACTGATATTATGGATTATATTGGTATCAGGATAATTACTTATGTTATTAATGATATGGAGAAAATTTCTGATATAATAAAGAGAGAGTTTAATATTGATGAATCTAATTCAAAAAATAAAAGCGAAGAACTTGGAAATAATATAATGGGGTATAGATCAATGCATTTTATTGCATCAATAAATAATACTAGAGGATCGCTTGCAGAATATGTTGTTTGCAAAGATTGTGTTTTTGAAATACAAATTAGAACAATTTTTCAGCATTCATGGGCAGAAATAGAGCATGATAGAAATTATAAATACTCTGGTGTATTACCTGATAATATTAAAAGAAGAATAAATCTCTTGTCTGCTGTACTAGAATCAGTAGATAATGAGTTTAATACAATATCTTTAGAAATTGATAATTATGTAAAAAATGTTAATATTGAAATTGGGAAAAATAATTTAAATAATATAGAGCTTAATTCTACTTCTCTAAGTGAATATTTTGCTAGTAAATATGCTAAATATAATTTAAATGATACACAATCTGAAATTGTAATAAAAGAATTGAAAAATTTTGGTATTAAAACCCTTAAAGGAATTGAAGATATTATGAATCAAGAAAATATTGAGGAAATACTAAACTCTTCTTATGGAATGAATCTTGTTGGATTTTTCCGCTTATTGATGATATTAAACAATGCAGAAAAATATTTTAAAGAGTGCTTTAATAATACATGGGGTGGACTATCTCCCAGATCAAAATACTTATATGAAAAACTCAACCCTAGAGCATTGGATGTAATTAAAAAAAATGGTGTCTTCGTACCAAATTGAAAAGAATTGTCATTATGTCGAAGAGACTGTTGCAAGGTAAACGGCACATAACAAACGGTAACTGCAAAATGCCCTGTTCGGGCATTTTGGGTTTCGTTCGACTAGGTCATTGCTAAAGCCATTCCCACGCCTTACTACACCACATTTTTTTGTGCCCGTAAAATGCTGCGCATTTTCCTTATCGGGCACAAAAAAACGTCAGTTACCTAGAACGTTAAGTGCCATTATTTGAAAACAGTATAAATATTGACAAAAAATAAAAATTAGGTATAATTTAATAATTCAAAAGGAAAAAAATGTTTAAAAATGATTATTCTGGACCAGATTATAACTTTCAAGGGGATAATAATCATGATTATATTCTCCGAATAATTGAACAATTTGCTGCATATTTATGGGCAATTGTTTTCAATAAAAAGGCTCAAAATTATGATTTAGCAATAGAAAAAATTGAAGAAGCATATAATGGATTATTATTTAAGAAAGGAAATGATATTAAATATCTAAGTGTAATTGAAATAATAAAAAATAATACATATGGAAATATTCTTGAAAAAGAAAATATTGAAATAATAGCAAATTTAATTTATGAAGAAGCAGAGATAAATGAATTAAAAATTGGGCATAATAATTTATCATTAGAATATTATTGTAAATCATTGGAATTATTTTTTTTTGTTAATGAATGAAAATGATACAAAAATATTTAACAAAAATATAGATGAAATAATATCTAAATTAGAATATTATGAATTGGAAAATAGAATAATATTATTGACATATAAATATTATTCTCAAATTGGTTTATTTGGAAAGGCAGAAGATAAATTGTATCAATTATTAGAAAATAATTATGAAATTATTGAGGAAATAAATAATTTTTATAAAATGTTATTAAAAAAAGATGATACTGAATTAGAAAATGGAAATTTAACTCGTAATGAAATAATTGAGGCAATGGAAAAAATTATTAATAAAACTGTATAAAAGCAAATAACGGCACTTAACAAACGGTAACTGCTCACCACCCTGTTCGGGCGGTTCGGGTTCCGTAAAACACCGTTCGGGCTTTGCCCTCTGCGGTATTTTGCTCCACCACATTTTGCCAGCCCTGGTCTTGCTACGCAAGCCCTTATCTGGGCTGGCAAAACGTCAGTTACCTAGAACGTTATGTGCAATTGGTTGGAGGCAGAATAAATCTTGTGTATACAAAATCATACATATAAATATTATTGACACTATACCATATAAATTATATAATGATGATAATACGGAGGAAATAGTATGTTAGAAGCTGTGATTGACAGGCAAATGTTACCAGAACCTATATTTTCATATATAAATTCAGAAAAAATCCGCATTTTTGAAGAAAATGGCAATATAATATTATCTCCTTATGAAAAAAGACCTAATATTAATGAATTATTTGGTATGTTTAATGATGGAAAATTATCTTCTGAAGATTTTATTAAACAAAAATCAAATGAAATGGAAATAGAAAATTAATGGATACTTATTTTTTAGATGCTTGTGCCTTAATTGCATTATTATCTGGTGAAAAAGGTGCAGAAAACGTAAAATTATTAATTCAAAAAGCAATAGATGGTGAAATTATTATTAAAATTAATCAAATAAATTTACTTGAAGTATATTATCATATATGTAAAATATATGACCAAAATAATGCAAATCAAGCTATAAATAAAATAAAAGAATTTCCAATAGAAATTATTAAAGGATTAAATGATAATGTATTCAATGAAGCTGGAAGAATAAAATCAAAATTTAAAATACCTTTAGGAGATTCAATAGTTGTCGCTGAATGTATTATGAATAATGGAATATTAGTAACATCAGATTATAAAGATTTAGCTAGATTTGAAAAAGATGAAAATATAATAATAAAATGGTTTAGATAAATATATTGAATACCAACCAATTGCACATAACAAACGGTAACTGCTGCGGGCGCTGTTCGCGCCCTCGGGGTTCGGTCGGCTAGGTCGGTCGCCTACGGCTCGCTCCCACGCCTTCCTCACCCACATTTTGCCAGCCCTGGTCTTGCTACGCAAGCCCTTATTCGGACTGGCAAAACGTCAGTTACCTGTAACGTTATACGAAATACCAGTCTAAGATCATCGGAAAATATGAGGAATAAATAAAGTAGAATAATTAAAAAGGTAGATTTATATATTTTTAAAAATATGGTGCAAATAATTTATCTTGTTGTGTTATATATATTAGGAAGGGAATTTTGTAGTAGGAGTATACAGTGAGAAAAATATTTGTGTTTTCACTAATATTTATTGGGGGAAGTGTTTTCGCTCAGGAAATCCCCATTAACTTTAGCTATTTTGGAGAAGTGGGTACTCGCCCTGGGATCGAAATTGGGTATGAATATCATTTCTACAAGGGATTTAACCTTACTGGGTCAATTGGTACATATGTCCATCAACGAAACCATACAGGATTATTCTTTAACGGCGGTTTAAATTGGCGACATACTTTTCCTGTTGGGTATAGTATGGAATTTGGAATTGGGCTTGGTTATTTGCATACATGGGAGCATGGCGGGCTTACTTATGTTGTTGATAAAAATGGTAATGTATCAACAAAAACGAAAATTGGACACCCGCATTTTATGCCGTCAGTAAAACTTGGGCTTTTAGGCTGGGATTTTCGGTTAAAAACAAATATTCCATTAAGGATTAACTCAGATTTAATAATATTTGGACGATATCCATATAACAATTACATGATGCCTCATGCCGCGTTAAAAATAGGAGCCACTTATTTTTATAATTTTAACAAAAATTTAAGCGAGGGGAATTGAAATGAAAAAAGCAATTTTTATTTTTGTCATTATTGCATTATTTTGCTCGTGCGGTGATTTTTTGCTTGATGAGAATTTTAGGGGTGGAGATTGGTTTTACCTGGAAAATAAAGGCGCAACAATGCCAGTATGGGTAAAGGGAAACATGCAATCTGAAGCATTTATAATTTTTTTAAGTGGCGGTCCGGGACAATCTTCCAAGGATGAAGCTATTAATAATGCGTTTAAAGAATTACAAAAGAATTATGCTTTTGTATATTGGGAACAAAGAGGGTCTGGAATTTCTCAAGGTAATACAAAACCAGAGAACCTAACTATTGAGCAATTTGTGGAAGATTTAGAAAAAATTATTATTTTAATACAATACAAATATAATAATCCAAAATTATTTTTAATGGGGCATAGTTGGGGAGGCACACTTGGGATAGCTTTTTTATTAAATCAAATAAACCAGTCAAATATATCCGGCTGGATAGAAATTGATGGCGGTCATAATGTTAAGGACGGCTGGTTGCTTTCTATGGAATGGCAAATGGAAAAAGCCTCAGAGCAAATAAATAAAGGTAATTATGTTAATTTTTGGGAAGAGGAAATTGCTTGGTATAAAAGTAAACCAGACTTATCTGGTTTTGATAATTTAGACAGGTTTAGTAGAAATGTTGATAAATTAAATGGTTATATTTACAATCTATCAAATGTCCATGAACCGGCAATTTCATTATTCTTTTCTTCTTTTCCGTTATTTGATTTTTTAAATCAAGTATATCTGTTGTCTAACAATAGATTTGATTTGCAGAATATAAATTTGGTTTCAGAAATGCATAAAATTACTATTCCGTCTTTGATATTGTGGGGCAGGCATGACGGTATTCTTCCTGTTGAACTTGCTCAAGAAGCGTATGATAATTTAGATACAAATATTAATGATAAGCACATATATATATTTGAAAATTCTGCTCATTCTCCCTTTCTGGAAGAACCCGGATTGTTTGTAGAAAGAATAAGAACATTTATTGATAAATACAAATGAATATAAAGATATGAAAAAAAATAATGTAATACGGCTGGTACTTCGTATAACAAACGGTTAGCGCTTCGCCGCCTTATGGCGGCTCGGGTTCCGTAAAACAGCAGTCGGGCTTCGCCCTTTGTACTGTTTTGCTCCACCACATTTTGCCAGCCCTGGTCTTTGCTTCGCAAAGCCCTTATCCGGGCTGGCAAAACGTCGCCAACCTAGAACGTTATGCGTAATTGTGGCTAAGATAGTAGGAAGATAAAATTGTAAATAAAGAGTTGTATAATATTTAAATTTATTGTAAAATGAAAATTAAGTATTTTTGGTTTATGGATGGCAATATATGAAAGAAATTAATTTATACAGTATTGAATGTACAATTATGTCAAATGGTTATGATTTTCCAAAAACAAGTAATGTCAAGGAAGAAATAAATGATTTTTTTTCAAAAATTCATCAAATTATAATTGAGCAAAAAGGTGTAAATTTCTTTTCAGATTGGTCAATAGATTTCCATATTATTTATAGTATATATTGGGATGTTACAGGATTTTTTAAAAATGGTTATACTCGTAAAAATTATAAAAATAAAGTATTTGAATTATATATACCTATTCCCGATGAAAATCAAGTTTCATGGGGAATATCAAAAGAACATTTTGTTGGAAAAGGAAAAAATACAGAATCAAAATCATTATTTTTACCTGTTAAATTTAATGATTTTGATAATGATAAAGATTTTATTATAGATTGTGTTAAAAGGACTGTTATTGAGTTGTTTAAACGTGGTATTACAATAAAAGGGGAAAAAATAAAATTAAATATAAAAGAATAATAAAAAATATGTACGCCACAACTTCGCATAACAAACGGTAACTGCTCCGCCGCCCTTTCGGGCGGCTCGGCTTCCACAAAAACCCAGTCGGCGCAAGCGCCTTTGTGGGTTTTTGTTCCAGCACATTTTTTTGTGCCCGTAAAATGCTTCGCATTTTCCTTATCGGGCACAAAAAAACGTCAGTTACCTTGAACGTTATGTGCATGTTTGCCTAGGAAAAATAATTATAAATAATATATTGTATTAAAATTAAAAATAAAGTATAATTTATTTTATGGAATATAATGCGTTATTTTGGGAATATCTGAATAAACTGGTTAATGAAAATGAAATAATTATAGATAGACCAAAAGGAACAAAACATTTAAAATATGAAAATATGGTTTATATTGTTGATTATGGATATATTAAAAATACAAAATCAATGGATAATAATGAAATAGATGTTTTTGTAGGTTCTGATCCCAATAAAATTATTGATTCAATAATATGTACAATAGATTTATTAAAAAAAGATTCTGAAATAAAAATATTAATTGGATGTACAGAAGAGGAAAAAAGTAAAATATATAATTTTATAAATAATTCAGAACATATGAAAGGAATATTAATAAAAAAGGTGTAAATATGAAAATAATAACAATATGTGGAAGTTTAAATTTTGAAAATGAAATGAAGAATGTTTCAGAAAAATTAGCCTTAGAAGGAAATTGTGTATTAAGTGTAATTTATCCAACAAAGGAAAAGGAAAAATATACAAAAGAAGAAATAGAAATATTGGGAAAAGAGCATTTAAAAAAAATAGACATTTCAAATGCAATATTTGTTATAAATAAAAATGGATATATTGGTGAATCTGTTAGAAATGAAATTGAATATGCAAAAAACCAAAATAAGGAAATAATATATTTAGAAGAAAATAAATAAAAATATGTACGGCAAACCAGCACATAACAAACGGTAAATGCTGCGGGCGCTGTTCGCGCCCTCGGGGTTCGGTCGGCTAGGTCGGTCGCCTACGGCTCGCTCCCACGCCTCCCTCACCCACATTTTGCCAGCCCTGGTCTTGCTGCGTAAGCCTCTATTCGGGCTGGCAAAACGTCAGTTACCTAGAACGTTATGTGCATTTTGTTCTGAATTGATAGAAAATAAAATATTATTTGAAAAATAATTTGACAAAAAATTATTTTAAGATATAATGGTTAAAAAAAGGAAATAAAATATGAAAAGAACATTAATGCAAATTTATGTAAAAGGAAGTATTGAAGCTGTTAATTTTTATCAAAATGCTTTTGATGCTAAACTTGGTTTTAATGGAAAAAATCCAGAAGGTGAATATATGCACGCTGAACTTGATGTATATGGTCAGATTATAGCAGTATCAGAAGACTGTAATAAAAATATTGGTGATAATATGCAATTTTGTTTACATTTTGATAAAAATGAAAAAGATAAAGTAACAAAAGCATATGAAATATTAAAAGATGGTGCAAAAAGAATTGATGGACTATTAGGATCTTGTGAATTTAGTCCGTATATGTTTTCTCTGATTGATAAATTCAATATTTATTGGTGTATTTTTACAGACTAAATTAATTTATTTATGAATTTGAAGCAAGTAAAATATATTAACAGAATATAAATTGTAAAATATAAAGAACGGACAAACTGCACATAACAAACGGTAATTGTTACGCACTATCCGCCAATCTGTATGAGTTTGTATATCCTTGTATCAATCTGTTATTAAGTGTATATTACATATAGATTTATGTCAACTACTAATTACAGATTTGTTTGAATTTGTATAAGATTGTATGAGTTTGTTATCAAGAAAAAATTTATATTGCTGTCTTATTTGCTGTCATTTTTTAGTATTTCACCTAACGTAATAACAATACTATGAAAGTTTGACACCGCAGACCGCAGAAAAAATACCTTCTAAAACGCTAATAGAAGCCCGTAGAGCGTTCCGAATACCCATTGCCGTATCTTTTCACGTTTAAGGCTTCCAAAGCCGTCTACAAGGCGTTTTTGGCGTTTTGATATATAATGTCGCATAACGTACTGTAAAACCTGCTCAAAAGCAACCGCCTTTCGGCGGTTCAGGCTTCGCCTGAACGTATAAGCAGACAAAATTGCTTCGCTTCGCTCCGCAATTTTTACAAATCATTAAAGCAGCCCTTTTTGTACCGCAATTATTCCCAAAAGCATAAATCCAATTTTGCCCGGCATCCCTGCCGGTCAAAACAGAAAAATTGGTGCTAATCCTTCACGCACCAATTTTTCTACCGTCTTTTAAAAAGGCGTAATTCTATAGCGGTACAAAAACCCCTGCACCCCGCCCTTCAAAAGTGTTACGTTCATCTGCATTATGAAGTCCGTTGTAATTTTCGTCTTACATCAGGCTAAGAGTAGTTCGATACAGCGGAGCAAAGGATTTTAAGTTTATTGGTCATGTTGGCTTTAGTCGGCTATTTCCCTACTGCACATAACCGAAAGTATACGCTTCGCCTACGGCTCGGGGTTCGGGCAGAAATAAGTTAAAAAATAAAACAAACATCTAGCAGCCCTCACCCACATTTTTTGCGCCCAAAATTGCTGTCGCAATTTTTATATATGGGCGCAAAAAACGTCGTATACTACAGCGATTATGTGCAATAGGGACAGTAATGTTAGTGCTAAATTATTTGGCTTTTGAAAATCCTTTGCTCCGCCTAGTCGTGTCGATGTCCGTCAACGGCTAACGAAATGATAGCCGTCTCCGAAATTCCCACATGAAACATTTATCTGCATGATGATAATAAAATCGCCAATGAAGCATATACCTTCGTAGTGAACATTTAATCGGCTCTATCGCTAGGCTTCAGCCTCGTTCCGCTTCACTTCGTTACGCTCCACGAACTTCAGCCTAGCGGCATTGATGAAAAATGAAAATGACTGCGGCTCTTTACTTCGCAACTGAAACATTAAAAAAGTTTTGAAGCCTGATAGCCAATGAAGCAAAAACTTTGCTCTTTCCGCTATGGCAGAATAAAACCAAAAGCAGGCAACACATACGCCGAAAAAATAGCGTTCGTTCACTGCGCTCTCTCCACGCAATTTTTTCGGCACATTATTTACAAGGGCTTTAATCGGCTCTCACCGCTAGACAGCTTCACCTTCGCTCCGCTGCGGTTCAGCAGACTAGCGGCAACATCGTGAGTGATGATTGATAGCCCTCTTGCTGCCATAGCGGACTTACATACCGAGTGTTAGCCTTTTTCGGCACTTGCACCGCCGCAGAATTGAAAAATGAAAAGGCAAAACGCTTTTTAAAAATTCATGTTAGTGATAGCGGTAGTCAGTCTTTGGCGGTGCAGAAAAAGTGTAGCTTGTCGAATTTGTAGTCAAATTTCCTATCTTTATATATATAATATTAATTATATATATTTTCTTTTTTTTTAAGCATAAGGTACATAAAAAAAAGAATAGTAACAAATAAATACGATAACGAACAAACTCATACAAATACATACAAATCTGTCAGTGTAGCTTAATTCGTAATTAAGATACACTAATGCTGCACTGTTGATACATTTTACCGAAATTGACCGATTGAAGCCGCCGATTTTTTAATCGAGGGGGCGTGCGCAACCGTAAATTTTTGTTGCTATTTGTAAACTTTGAAAAAATAAAATGTCAAATCGAAAAAATGATTATATTTTTCTTGTAAAAATTAACAAATTCAAACAATAATAAACAAATTCAAACAATC
>Ga0209755_10002745_pt1 | contig 23447 bp, 29 predicted proteins | sample TergutCo191P1_FD_187301 | JGI IMG/M metagenome (GOLD analysis project Ga0209755, IMG submission 187301) | Cornitermes sp. P1 segment gut microbial communities from Petit-Saut dam, French Guiana - Co191P1 (SPAdes) (version 2) | ecosystem: Host-associated > Arthropoda: Insects > Digestive system... | reverse complement strand
AGTGCAGTTGGGCATAGTGCTGAATCACGAAAAAAGGAATATGTTATAACATCAGCAGGCAAGTATGTTTTGCAAGCTGAAATAAAACGATTGTCGGAGCTGCTTAAAATCGGACAGAATGAAATGGAGGAGAGGCTGCAATGCTTGTAAAACGTAGATATTATGACATCATGGAAAACGAGGAATGGCTGAATGAAATGGCACAAGACGGTCACGCCATGAATGACTGTAGCGCAGGGCTTTTTACAGATGTGTTCTCGTTTGAGAAATGCGAACCCGGCGAATATATTTTTCGTATTTTAATGTTGGACAATAACGTAAAGCACCTTGAATCCATGCGCTATCTGCGCTTTTTGCGTGAAAGCGGGGCGGAACACGTCGGAAGCAATGGTAACGCCGTTTACTTGCGCAAAAAGGCCGACGGCGACCCTTTTGATATACTTACAGACAGGGATTCACGCTTAAAATACCATAGTAAAATGGTACGGCTGTATGCGTGGAGTTTGCTGGCTTATCCTGTCATTTTGGCTATCGCCGTTGGAGTATTGGTATTAAGTTGGTTGCTAGACATATCCTCAGAATGGTGGTATATAGGTGCCGGATTGGCTGGTGGCGTGGCTATCGGTTTATTGCTGACGGTGAGTATAGTCTTAAAATGTTTCCAAGCACTCCGACATCACCGCAAAGTTGTTAAGCGGCTTAAAAACGAGGGGTTATTGTACGAATAAATGCACATTCTCCAACCCTTTGCTTCTCTTTAACTGAACATGGGCTATCCCACCGTAGACAAATACGTTGAGGGTAGAAAATGAACTGTCACCAGGTCTGGCGCACAAACCCTGCAAAAACCACAGAATATGGTATATGCACAGAAAAAAAGCACATTATTTTGTTTTTCTGTGCATATTTCTATTGAAAACTTTTTACAATGGGTATATAATACACAGATGGTTGCATCATGTAACCAAAGTTAGAATATTCACGAAAGCTGGTGTTTACTCTGTATCTTAAATCTTTAGAAATACAAGGATTCAAGTCTTTTCCAACACATACGCGCCTTACGTTTGAAAAGCCGATAACGGGTATAGTCGGACCCAACGGAAGCGGTAAATCCAATGTCGCCGATGCCCTGATGTGGGTTATGGGTGAACAATCCACGAAAAACCTCAGAGGCGGGAAGATGGAAGATGTTATCTTCGGCGGCACGGTCAGGCGCCCGCAACTGGGCTTTGCCGAGGTTTCACTTATACTTGATAACTCTGATGGACGATTAGGTCTCGAAACATCCGAGGTTATGCTGACCAGAAGATATTATCGCAGCGGTGAGAGCGAATACTATATAAATCAGTCACTCGTCAGGCTCAAGGATGTCACGGAACTACTCATGGACACGGGTCTCGGTCGTGAGGGCTACTGTGTTATCGGGCAAGGCAGGATTTCGGAAATACTTTCCACAAAGAGCAAGGACAGGCGTGAAATCTTTGAGGAAGCTGCCGGCATTTCACGCTACAGGCACAGAAAAGACGATTCGGAGCGTAAACTTTCACAGACCGATGAAAACTTACTCAGGATTGGCGATAAGATTTCCGAACTTGAAGAGATGGTTGAGCCGCTTCGTCAGCAAGCGGAAGTTGCTAAAAAATACTTATTGCTCAGCGGTGAGCAGCGGGGTATAGAAATTTCTCTTTGGTTAAATGAGCTCGAAGCCCTTAAAACACGCGCAGAGCGTACGGAGCAGGACCATGTTTCCGCAGTGCGTAATCTAGATGCTGCAAAAATCGCTCTTGACTCTATATTCTCAGAATCCGAATCGCTAGCTGAAATGACACGTGAGAGCGATGTTGAAACTGAGTCGGTCAGAGAACTTGTATCTGCATCCGAGAGCAGATATAGTGAAGTTGAAAGCACAGTGGCTGTTTTGAAAACACAGCTTGAAAGTAATACCGATCAGATTGAAAATCTCTCTATAGAGCTTGAAAGCCATGATAATCAGAGTGATGGTGTTGGCTCCCAAATATCTGAGCGCGAAAGTAGGCTCAGCCATATAGCAGAAGCCAAAACGCAAAAAGACAGCGAGATAAATAAAATAATCGCCGAACTGCAAGCCATATCTGACGGTGCAGGTGAATCTTCACAGGCTCACACGGCGCTCATAAGAGAGGAACAAGAACTTGGAGCCAAATACACGGAGGTTAAGTCCGAATTTTCTGCGCTTGCATCGCAAGCTCAGGAGCTTTTTGATATGGATGAATCCGTCAAGCAGGAACTCGCCACCGCAAGGGAAGAGTTCAAGCTCTCTTCGAGCGAGCACGAGAGCAAAAATGCTGACCTTACCAAGGCGGGGGAGGAGATAACTTCTCTTGAAAATGTTATCGGCGGCCTGACACTCAAAGCCCAAAATCGCATAAAAAAAGCCGACACTGCCGGGGAAAAGGCTGATCGGCTATCGCTTGAACTTGAAAAGCTGCATACCAGAAAAAATATCCTTACAGAGATGGAAAAAGATTTTCAGGGGTATTCCAAATCTGTTAAGCTCATCATGCAAGAGCACTCGAGAGGCTCTCTCAAAAACATTCACGGTACGGTCGGAAATCTTATAAAAACCGATAACGATTACGCCGTTGCCATTGAGACAGCTCTTGGCGGAGCTATGCAAAACATCATTGTTGACACCGAGGAAGACGGCAAAACGGCAATAAATTACCTAAAGCGCCGTGATGGCGGCAGAGCTACTTTTCTGCCGATTTCTACAATCAAAGGCGATGTCATGAATGACTCTGCGCTCAGAAATGACGAAGGGTTTGTGGGACTTGCGCTTGATTTGGTGAGTTTTGCCGATAAGTACAGCGATGTTTATGCGAGGCTATTGGGCAGGGTAGTAATTGCCGATAATCTTTCATCCGCCGTAAACATAGCGAGAAAGCATGGCCACAAGTTTAAAATTGTAACCTTGGATGGACAAGTCATGAATGCCGGCGGCTCTATGACCGGAGGTTCCGCCGCAAGCAATGTCGGTGTGCTGTCCAGAGCCAATGAGCTATCACAGCTCAGCGGACGTATCAGTTCATGCAGTGATGATGTGGCTGCCGCTGAACGTGAACTGGCTGAGTGCGTGCGCGAAAGGACTGCCGCTGAATATGAACTCAGCACAGCGCAGTCTGAACTACAAACCGCAAAAGAGGAACTGCTCAAGCAGGAACTTGAAAAGAACCACCGTGAACAAAATCTGCAAACGTCAAAAGAACGAATAGGGTCTTTGACAAGTGAGCACAGTTCTATAGAGACGAGAATAGATGCAAACACCGTTAAGTCGTCAGAACTTAAGGAAGAAGTTATTAACATCGAGGTTAAAATAGAGAACATTAGAAAAAAAATCGACGAGGCAATCTTAGGGCACGAAAAACTTTCTGCAGAGCGCGAGAGGATAAACGCAATTCTTGCCTCTCTCCGTGCTGATGTAGCCGGACTGGATGCCGAGAGCGAGTCTCTTACAAAATCTGTATCAGAACTTCGCAATCTCCGTGACGAAATGTTTGGAAACAGAGAACGTCAACTTGAGACTATTGACGATCTAAATTCCAGAAATGAACGTATTTGTGCTGAAATTGCGCAAAAAGAGCAAGAATTGCTCAGAGTTGCCGATGAGACAGCAAAGCACAAAGAGCGACTCAACAAGCTCGGCGTAAGAAAACTCGAAATTGAAGCCAAGCGCAATAATCTCAGCAAGGATATACAACTCAAAAACGACGAACTTCTCAATCTTCAGCGTGACTGTTCACGCCTTGAGCAAAAGAAGCAGAGCATTGAAATGGAAGAAAAGCAGATTATTGATAAGCTTTGGGATCACTATGAACTTTCAAGAACCGCTGCTGCAAATGCAGGCACACCGATTGAGGATGTCAAAGCCGCTCAAAAACGCCTCAACACGATAAAACGCGAAATCTTAGAACTCGGCACACCTAATATAGGCGCAATTGATGAGTATGAGAGAGTCAGCACAAGGTATGAATTCCTTACCTCACAGCGTGACGATGTTGAAAAGGCGAAGGCAGAGCTTATTGAGATTATCACTAAGATAACTGCCGAAATGTGTGAAATATTCTCACGTGAATTCTCTATCATCAATCAGCATTTTGAGCGTACCTTCAAGCAACTGTTTGGTGGCGGCAGAGCATCTCTTTTGCTCGAAGACCCGGACGATATTTTGGGGTCAGGTATTGAAATACAGGTGCAACCGCCCGGAAAGTCGCTTAAAAACATTACTTTGCTCTCAGGTGGTGAGAAAGCTTTTGTAGCAATTGCCATTTACTTTGCGATTTTGGCTGTCCGTCCGCCGCCATTTGTTGTCATGGACGAGATTGATGCTGCGCTGGACGATGCCAATGTCGTCAGATTTGCAGACTACATGCGCCTGATGTCGGATAAAACTCAGATGATAGTGATATCTCACAAGCGCGGTACTATGGAAGAAGCCGATGTGCTGTACGGTGTAACAATGCAGGAATTGGGAGTTTCCAGCTTGCTTTGCGTGGATGTAGAGGAAGCAGAAAAGGCTATTCGCAGTAAAGTTGCTGTGAGATAGATAGAAAAGAGCAATAAAACAATATGAAATTTTTTAGCAAACTACAGGAAAGTTTATCAAAGTCGTCTCGCAAACTTGGAGCTCTGTTTGCATCTTTTACAGGTGCTGATGATGATTTTTATGATCAGCTTGAGGAAACTCTGGTTCTCGCCGATGTTGGTGCTTTGATGTCAGCTTCTATCGTTGATGACCTGCGAGAGGTAGTTCTCAGTGAGGGCATACGCGGTGCAGATGAGATTAAAGCTGCTCTTTCCAAAATATTGGCAGAAAAGCTCTCGATGTCTGATAATAAGTTAAAACTTGGTACCCGACCGTCTGTAATACTAGTCGTCGGAGTCAATGGGGTAGGAAAAACGACCACAATAGGCAAACTTGCGTACCGTTATGTCCGTGAAGGAAAGAAAGTTCTTATGTGTGCGGGCGATACGTTCCGCGCGGCAGCTGGTGAGCAGCTATCTATCTGGGCTGAGCGTAGCGGAGCAGATATTATTCGTCGCGATGAAGGTGCCGATCCGGCATCTGTGATGTATGATGGCATTAATGCCGCCAAATCACGCGGTGTAGATGTTATTATCTGTGATACTGCCGGGCGTTTGCACAATAAGTCAAACCTTATGAATGAGCTTTCCAAGATACACCGCATAATAGATCGTGAGCTTCCCGAAGCCGACAAAGAAACACTGCTTGTTTTAGATTCTACAACGGGACAAAACGGCTTGATTCAGGCACGAGAGTTTAAAGACTCCGCAAATATTACGGGCATCGCTCTCACAAAACTTGATGGTACGGCTAAGGGCGGTATAGTCTTTGCTATTACAGGCGAGCTCCTGGTTCCGGTCAAGCTCATAGGCATTGGTGAGGGTGTAGAGGACTTGCTTGATTTTGATGCAGCAGAATTTGCGAGTGCTATTTTAGCATAAGCATAGAGGTGCTTTATGAAAAAATTTGTATTAGCGACTGCAAATCAGGGGAAAGTAAGAGAAATGCGCAGCATTTTGACAAGTCTCGGCATAGATTGTGTTTCGCGCGATGAAATCAATATTGACCTTGAAATTGAGGAAACCGGTACTACCTTTCTTGAAAATGCTACACTTAAAGCAACTAAGATTTCCGAGATTTCCTCTTTAGCCGCTATAGCTGACGATTCGGGACTAATGGTAGAAGCTCTCTCCGGTGAGCCGGGTGTATACTCAAGCTCGTTTGGTGGGGATTGTTTAACAGATTATGAACGTTGTTTATTTTTGTTAAAAAAACTGGAAAAAACGGAACAAAGACGTGCAAAATTCGTCTGTACTATTGTATGCGTTTTCCCGGACGGCAATATGGTCTCGGCGGTAGGTGAGTGTCAAGGCACTATTTCGACAAAGCCTATGGGTACAGGCGGCTTTGGATATGACCCCGTATTTATACCCGATGGGTATAATAAGTGCATGGCAGAACTTACATCTGAGGAAAAGAACAAAATTTCACACAGAAGTATTGCACTGAGAGAATTTAAGGCCATATTAGCAAAACAAGATATAAGATAGGTGGAAAACGATGTATGAGAATTGGTATTTTTGGCGGCTCTTTTAATCCTCCGCACAATGGGCATGTACAGGCTGCAAATGTTGCAATTTCTTCTAATAAACTCGATTTACTAATTGTCGTGCCAACAGGTACACCGCCGCATAAGAAACTGCCTGAGAATTCTCCAAGTCCTGAAATGCGCCTTGAAATGACAAAAAATGCATTTTCTGAGCTAAAAAACACCATAATCTCCGATGCTGAGATTTTAAGCACCGAGCCGTGTTATACCATAGATACAGTTAACTCAATTAAAAGTGAATATCCCGGTTCGGAGATGTTTTTGTTGCTCGGAGATGATATGCATGATTCTCTCCTTTCGCATAAATGGAAAGATAGCAAGAAGCTGCTGAGGCTTGTGACTCCAATTTTACTCCCGAGGCATGTGATAGATATTTCATCCACAGAACTTCGTGAAATGCTTCCAAACCGTGAGGGGACTTCGTATATTTCGGATGATAATTATTCTTACATCATCAAGCACAGGCTCTATAATGCTAAACCGGATTGGGACTGGCTTAGAGGTCGGGCACATGAAATGCTTGATCCGGGCAGAATTCCACATGTTGATGCCTGTGAGATTGAAGCGATGAGACTTGCAGAGCGTTGGAATGTTAGTTTTGAAGATGCGCGTGAAGCCGCAATTTTGCATGATATTACAAAGAAACTTGATTTTAATGAAAATTTGTGTATAATAACAGGACATGGAGAAAAAATATATGAACTAAAAAAAGGCGAAGAAAAGCTTCTTCATTCGATTACGGGTTCGCTTCTTGCAAAATCCATGTTTGGTATGTCTGATGCCGTCACAAATGCAATCAGATGGCATACGACAGGCAAATCCAGAATGTCGATGCTGGAAAAGATTATTTATCTTGCTGATTATACCGAATCAACGAGAAATTTTCCGGAAGTAGAAGAGCTCAGAAAAAAAGCGTATAGCAATATTGACGATGCTATGAAAATGGGGCTGGAAATGACGGTAAGCGATTTGCTTTCCCGAGGAATTTCGCCCAGCGCAGTCACTTATGATGCGCTAAATGACTTACCGGATTAGGTTTTCAGCCGAAAAGGAGACACAATGAAACTGATAGGCAGTCGCGGCAATGGGCGACGTGTAGCAAACGGAAAACGTGCAAATTCAGGGGCGCAGATATCGGCAACTCACCCGGAACCGGGTGCAGAAGACGGTATTGCAGCTTACGAAAAAATAGTTGGCATAATAGACTCCGATATCGGAAAAACCACACCGCGCTCAAGACGTGCCGGCAAAAGAGTTTCAGCCGCTGATACTAAAGCTGTGCCGAATCGCAAAGCCAAACTAAAAAAGAGGCTTATAATAACCGGTGGTGTTCTTTTGTTCATCGCCTCAGCAGTCATGCTGGTGCTCTTCACACCACTTTGGGATGCTCTGTTCAGACCGGGTGAAGATGTTTTAGCGATGCCGGCCATTTTTCGACCCAGTATTGATACTGAGAATCCCGATAGACCCCCTGTAGATTCACAGGATAATTTAGTTGATGACGGTGATCCTGAGGTCGTTCCTACTATGCAGCAAGTGCGTAGTGTTGACCAGCTTACATTTCTAATCTTGGGCATTGACGGTACGGGTAACACAGATGTTGTTATGGTTGCTAAATTTGACTATGAGGAAGCTACTTTTGAAGTTGTCAATATTCCCCGCGATACAATGGTCAACGTCAGTTGGAATGTGAGGAAAGTCAATTCAATACATGCTGTGATGCGTAACAGATACAGAAATGAGGATAATCCTTATGAAAGAGCTATGGAGGAAACTGTCGGACATTTCAGAAATATTTTAGGGTTTGATATCGACTTTTGGGCAACAATCAATATGAGAGCATTTATAAATCTCATTGATGCTATTGGTGGAGTACAATTTGATGTTCCCGTTAATATGAACTGGAGAGACCCCGAAGCAAATCTGCATTTTCAACTATCCAGAGGTCCCCAGAGAGTAAACGGCAATAATGCGCTTGGTTTGATGCGATACAGAGGGTACGGCACCGGAGACTTCGGCAGGATTAATGTTCAGCAAGATTTCTTGTTAGCCGCTGCACAGCAATTGCTCGCCGGCGTTAATGCGGGAAATATTTCCACGTTTGTTGATACTTTCTTAAACCATGTCACTACAAACATCCAAATGAATCACCTTGCTTGGCTCGGTCGTGAGTTCATTGGTATGGATATTGAGAATATTAACTTTACCACGATGCCAACCAGACCCGACAGGGTACGCGGTATATCTTATGTCCGCATAGAACTTGATGAATGGCTTGAGATAGTCAATACCCGTCTTAGTCCTCTGCATACTGAAATTACTTCCGAGGATGTGAGTATTCTCACACGCGGAACCGACAGGAGATTGTTTGTAACAGATGGAAACTGGTTGGGAAGTTCAAGTTGGGGGTAATATATTCTGTAAGCGGAAAGACTATTCTCAATTTTCACCCCTAATTCAAGGAAAGGATGATAGGTATTAGATGCTAACACCCCATCAAACCGCAAGTCTGATTGTAAATGCGCTTGATAATAAAAAAGCGCAAGATATAACACTTCTCATGACAACTGAGGTCACAATACTGGCTGATTATTTCGTCATTTGCACAGCCGGCTCCACAACTCAACTCAAGGCTTTGTCAGATGAAGTTGAAAAAGCGTTGAAGGATTCCGGTGAAACACTGCTCAGACGTGAAGGACATAGGGTCAGCGATTGGGTGCTTATTGATTTCGGAAGTGTTGTTGTTCATCTGTTTTTACAGGAGGCCCGAGAGTTTTACTCTCTTGAGCGACTATGGGCTGATGCAGAGGAGATTGATATAAAAACCGTCCTTAAAACAGCTTAGTTTGCATTAAAAAGGAATTTTAGTTTGAAAGAATTCAAACTAACGGGGAATGTGCGATTTGCTCCCCCTATGGGGAACCGCAAATGATGCACAAAATGACAATTCCTTTCATGAGTCGTTTTGTACCTGAGAATTTTCGAAAGGAATGGTCATTAAGATGAAATATGATTTCGGGAAGATAGAGAAAAAATGGCAAGATAAGTGGGAGGCTGAAAAGCCTTTCGCTGTATCCAGCGAGAGTGATAAACCAAAGTTCTATGCACTTGTGGAGTTTCCTTATCCATCAGGCAGTGGCTTACATATAGGGCATCCTCGTCCGTATACGGCTATGGACATTGTTTCGAGGCGTAAGCGTATGCTTGGATTCAATGTTCTTTTTCCATTTGGTTATGATGCGTTTGGGCTTCCGACGGAAAACTATGCCATAAAGAATAAAATCCACCCTGCAATTGTCACGCGTGATAACATTGCGCGCTTCACAGAGCAGGCAAAGATGCTGGGGTTCAGCTTTGATTGGGACAGATGTGTTGACACTACAGACCCTAAGTACTACAAATGGACACAGTGGATTTTCTTAAAACTGTTTGAACATGGCCTCGCTTATAAGGCACAGATTCCGGTCAACTGGTGTACTTCCTGTAAGTGCGTTCTCGCAAATGAAGAAGTTGTTGATGGTGTTTGTGAGCGTTGCGGCAGCGATGTCGTCAGGCGTGAAAAGAGCCAGTGGATGCTTCGCATTACAAAATATGCCGAGCGTCTTGCTGACGATCTTGACACTGTCGATTATCCTGAGCGAGTTAAAATTCAGCAACGCAACTGGATTGGCCGCAGTGTTGGTGCCGAGGTAGATTTTAAGACTACAGCAGGGAATACCATACGCATTTTCACCACACGGCAGGACACGCTGTATGGTGCGACATATATGGTAATGTCACCCGAGCACGCTTTGCTTAATGAATGGACTCCCGAGAATCCGGATGAGATTCGTGCTTATCAGGAGGCTGCGAGTAAAAAATCCGATTTTGAGCGTACAGAGCTTTCTAAGGATAAAACAGGAGTTGAGATTAAGGGCATTTCTGCAATCAATCCCGTGACCGGTCTTGAGATGCCGATTTTTATTTCAGACTATGTTCTTGCGACATATGGCACGGGCGCGATTATGGCTGTGCCGGGTCACGATGCCCGTGACTGGGAGTTTGCAAAGAAATTTAACCTGCCTATTGTAGAAGTTGTTTCGGGCGGTGATGTGGAAAACGAGGCGTATGTTGACTGCGAAAAAGGCGTAATGGTAAATTCCGAGCTTATAAACGGTTTGACTGTGCCCGATGCCAAAGTTAAAATTACAAAGTGGCTCGTAGAGCAAGGTTTAGGTAGCGAAAAGGTCAACTTTAAACTGCGTGACTGGATTTTTTCTCGTCAGCGGTACTGGGGCGAACCCATTCCTATTGTGTTCTGCGATAAATGCGGTCATGTACCACTCCCGGTGAGTGAACTTCCGCTTGTTTTGCCCGATGTTGAGCATTACGAGCCTACGGAGACAGGGGAGAGCCCTCTTGCCGCTATGACAGATTGGGTTTCTACAACATGCCCGAAATGCGGCGGTAACGCAGAGCGTGAGACAGACACAATGCCTCAGTGGGCGGGTTCAAGCTGGTATTTTCTCCGCTATGCAGACCCGCATAACGATAATGAGCTTGCATCGCGCGAATCCCTTAATTACTGGACTCCTGTTGACTGGTACAACGGCGGCATGGAGCATACTACTCTGCACTTGCTTTACTCGAGATTCTGGCACAAGTTTTTATTTGACATAGGTGTTGTCCCAACCTCCGAGCCGTACCTAAAGCGCACAAGTCACGGCATGATTATGGCTGAAGATGGGCGAAAAATGAGCAAGTCATTGGGTAATGTTATATCTCCCGACGATATTGTAGGGGAGTATGGTGCTGATACGCTTCGTCTTTACGAGATGTTTATCGGTGATTTTGAGAAGTCTGCGCCTTGGGCAAATAATGCAATCAAGGGTTGCAAGCGTTTTCTCGACAGGGTATGGAACTTGGCGTGTTCACCATTAGATGGCGATGAGCTCATCTCTGCCACGCACGAGACTGCCGTACACAGGGCGATAAAGAAGGTCGGCAGCGACATTGAGGGTTTAAAGTTTAACACGGCTATTGCAACCATGATGGCTCTGGTAAATGATTTTTATGCCACTGCACCATCGCGTGGTGATATAAAGGCTCTTTTGATGCTGCTTTCTCCGTTTGCTCCGCATATAACGGAGGAGCTTTGGGAATTACAAGGCTTTTCAAGCTGTGCTTTGGAGCAGGAGTGGCCGTCTTACGATGAGAGTAAGACTCTTGAAGCTGAGGTTGAGATGGCTGTGCAAGTCATGGGTAAGCTCAGAGGGACAATCAAAGTAGCACTCGATTCCGACGATGATACTGTAGTAAAGACAGCAACAGCGGACGATAAAATCGCCCGATTCATTGAAGGCAAAGAGATTACACGGACTATTGTGGTAAAAAACAAGCTAATAAACATAATAGCAAAGTAGGGGACGATGGCAATCGTCCCGTGCGCTTTATTCAGCCTTGGGGGGTCATATGCAGCATCAACATATCGTAACTTATATGAACGAGGAGTTTGTGCCAATTGCGCCGGATATGGATAAAATTCATATCGAGGACATAGCTCATGCTCTTTCATTGTTATGCCGTGCAAACGGGCATATTGAGAGTTTTTTCTCAATTGCACGCCACTCATTAAACTGTGCCGCCGAGGCGAAAGCCAGAGGTTACACAGCAAGAGTGCAGCTCGCGTGTTTGATTCACGATGCAAGTGAGGCGTATATCTCCGATGTTACGCGGCCTGTGAAGTCTTATTTAGAGGAATATAAAGTCATAGAAAAACGTCTGCAAGATGCGATTTATACAAAATACCTCGGTGCTCCGCTTGATGGTGACGAGTTTGAGTTAATGGACAGTATCGACAACGATATGCTTGTTAGTGAGTTTGCTGCACTGAAAAAAGGTAAAATGCTCTTTGATTATGTTCCTAAGCTCTACAGCGAGCCTGTTTTCGAGTGCAGTGATTTCAAGCAAGTGGAAAGCACATTTCTAAAGACTTATTACGGTATCATGCACGCTGGAATAGTGCAGGGACGGTAAATTGGCGGAATCAGTTTTGGAATGGACAAAATATCCTGTTTTTGACAATAACATTTGGATTTGGGTATGGGACAATATTGCAAATGTTCCTGCCGCACTCGGCATAGCTGATTTTGATTCTGATATTAGCGAAGGTTCGTTGGAATGGATTCAAGTTTTGCCAAACTATAGGGGAAAGGGCTTTGGCGAAGCGGTAACTCTCGAATTGCTTTTTAGACTTTCAAAAAAGGCTGATTTTGTAACTGTAAGCGGTGAAGTTGAAAATATCACAAACCCTGAGAGATTATATAGAAAGTGCGGATTTACAGGTGAAGCTGTTTGGATAGTTCAGTCAGTGATGAAAAGTAATGGAGGTTGCCGAGATTGGATAAACTTCAATTTGAATTATCTTCAAATAGTAAGTTAAATGCTGTCTATTTTGGTCTTGTCCTATCGGGATATGAATTTGCAACTATCAACAAGCAAAAAAACATTTTTGATATTACTAAAAGAATTGAAAGCTATTCTGCATTAGACAGAACAAAAGATTTTTTCCGCTTTGCAAGAGGAAATACTTGCGAGGTCTATCCATTTTGGCCGAGAGTCGCACTTCTTGAATCGGCATTGTTCTTTATTGAGAATAGTAGTTTTAGCTTTGTAAAATACTGTGATTATGTAAATAGCCTTTCAAACATAACTATTGAGGAGCGGAGCGATGATTTCTTCAAGTGGGTAAAGGAGTTTCCACAATGCTTACACGAGATTTTAAAAGACGAGTTGTTTGGGGAAATAGATGCACAATTGACTGATATTGTAAACTCGCTGGATATTTCAATGGATATGGAAAATTTGATTGCTGCATTGTCCGCAATGCAAGTCGATACAGGAATACAAAAACTCGCTATTAAAATTTGCCCCCTTAAATGCTGCTTTTCTGTTGATTATTTTACGCGCAGGAACGAAATGTATGTTATGCTTGGTGATTATTTGCCTCATTCAATTGTGCATGAGTATTTACATTTGGTTCTTCATCCATTGGTGCAAAAGCACAAGACACACATTCTTTCACGATTTGATAGCAATACCGTTGATGCGCATATTGACCAATCATACTATTTAAGCGGTGATAAAAATGGATTCATAAATGCTTTTGAAGAACATCTTGTGAGAAAGGCTTCGGAAAAAATTGCAGGTGGCGAAGAAATCGATTTAGAAACCCTTATTATCGGTGAGGGAAAAAATGAAAATACCAAAAATCATATTGTTTGCTAATAATATGATAGCATAAAGAGGATATATACTGCAATGTCAAATTTTAAATCAGCACAACTTGACAACTATAGAACTATGTAATAAAATAACATTGTAACAATGTTATTTTATTTCTTGGGAGTGTTTGTCATGAATAAGAATATTACACTGAATGTACGAGTGTCGGAAGATGAATATTCTGCAATGAAAGCTTTTGCTGACTTTGAGGGAGAATCAATGAGTTCGCTTATTTTGAAAGAAATCAGAAAAAAGGTGGAAGATTGGGAAGATGTGCGGGATGCAGAGGAAATTTTGTCTCGCAATGAATCCACTGTGCCGTGGTCGGAAGTCCAAAAGAAAGCAGGGCTGTAATGTTTCGCATCGAATTTACAGACACGGCAGATAAACAATTTTCCAAGCTGGATAAGTTTACTCAATCACAGATTGCAAAATTCATTAGCAAGAACCTAGAAAATTCTGACAACCCGAGGCGGCTCGGCAAATCTTTAAAGAGCCACTATAAAGGATTGTGGCGATACGGTGTTGGTAAATACAGACTCATTTGTAATATTGAAGATGATATTCTTCGTATTCTGGTAATCAAAGTAGGACACAGGCGTGATGTCTATCGGGTTTGAGTAAGTCAATAGCGATTAAAGGAGAAAATTAAATGAATATTTTTGTATTTGATTTTACCGGTTTTGAGTTTTTAGATTTATTTTTTACATATGGGATTTTGCTTTTTATCTTGATAATGATAGTAAACGTATCTATCGTAATTGTTAAGAAACGAAATAAAATGAGCAAAAACAATGTTTCAAAAAGTCAAAAAGCAACGAACAAGTATTCTAGCATAAATTTTAGATATTACAAGCAAAAAGACGATTTTATTACACATTCTGAATCTATATTGTACAAAAGTATGCAAACGTGTGTGGGAGATAAAGCTGCGATATTCGCCAAAGTTAGGCTTGCTGATATTTTTAGCGTAGAGAGCGACGAGTATTTGGGTAAAAACGTCTTTTGGAAACACTTTCGAGAAATATCTCAGAAGCATGTCGATTTCTTAATTTGTAACAATGTCACACTAAAACCATTACTTGCGATTGAGTTAGATGATCCAAGTCACGACAACAGACAATCACAAGTCAATGATGCCTTTAAAGATGAGTTATTCAATCGCGCTAAATTACCAATGCACAGATTCAACGTGAAAGATATAAACAACGCAGAGTACATAGAGAAGTACATGAATCAGTATCTCGAATAAAGGAATCACGCTCAATTCAACAAAATAAAGATAGGTTAGGAAGACTTATACCTAAAGAGCCGTTAACAACAAAGAGTTGTTAGCGGTTCTTTTACGTTATACCAGATATAGAAATTGACCGCTTACAATTCAACAAAATAAAACAGTAGAAGTAAAAGTATGAGTATTGAAAGGTAAGGTAAAAGTATGAAATTGTATCCATTTAGCGCACACAAGCACGCGCACGACATCGAATTGGTTCTCAATAGAGCCAAGAATACTATCGGCTATATGGAAATGGGAGAAATGCCGATGGATATCAAAGAACATGCTCGACTAGAAAAACTAGTTGATACTTTGGGTGACGTTCTTTCCTCAATCATTGGTACTTGTAGAGATGGAAAAATCGCATATTTGTCAGGTTCACAAATAGGGCTTGCAAAAGAAGCGGTTATGATGGCAGCAGAAATAAGAGGGGCTTAACAACAAAAAATTGATAGAAGTAAAAGGATGAGTAATGAAAGGTAAGGTAAAAGTATGAGTGACAAAAGATTAATATCTTTAATGGAATCATTATTAAAGCAGTCAATCAGAGACTATGAAAAAGACGGTTTTAAGCATGATATGGGTATTGGTATAGCAATAGGAAAAATCGGTGTTCTTGAGTTTTTATTAAAAAAATCGGGTCAAGATTGCGGAGAATACGATTTTCAAGCGATAAAGAAAAACTAAAGCCGAAACGCTCCTTCCGCTCTGCGCTCGGAGCGTCCACCGAAAACTAACCGCTTCGGTGCTGACGATGGCAGGTAATAAAAAAGAAAAAGTAGGTGTATTAAATGGGTTGTCTATATGAAACATCAACAAAAGTCGATTGCGCATGCAAAGACCACCACAAAATGTTCGAGCAATGCAAAAAGTGCGTACATTACAAAGACATGGATTTAGAATACGGCATTTGTGCAACGTGCTTTTACGCCGGCAACTATCCAAAGTACGAAACAAAAAAGAGGTTACCATCATGAGCGATAACAAAACAATAACGCTGACAAACAAGGAATTGCAAATCTTGACAACAGCGATAAATCAATACCGCAAGCCCGTAATAAGATATTTAAGCAGTTGCATAGATAACATAGAAGAAATGATACAAAACGGCACATACAAGGCAAGAATCATTCAAGAAGCATACCGGGAAAAGGACGAACTGGACACGATACTATACAAATTACGGTGAATTTTTAAGCACATCTATCAGGGCATCTATTTTCCGGTTGACTTTATCAAGAAATTTGCGCTCATCCTTGCAGATAGTGCCGTCATTTTCCAAACAGGCTTGCATACTGCATTGCTTAAATAACTCAATACTCGTAACAAGTGTATCACACTGGATTTTCAAAGCAACATTTTTCATAATTCCCCCCAAATAAAACCATCATAACACAAAGGAGCGAGCCCGACAACATGAAAAGACCGATAGCCGTATTATTGATAATTATAACCCTCGGCTTGATAGTAGGTCAAGGCAACTATCTAAGGGCAACTGGAAACATAATTGTTCAAATGGGCAACACTTCGCTTGATTCTCGGTCATGGCGTGTATCGACAAACGTAGATACAGCAACAGCACAATCATTAAATGCAGTATTCGGCTTAAACTTTGCTGGAACAACTGTTTTAAACCCTGTAAGCATGAATTTGTTACACCGTCAGACCTATGAAATAACATATACAGTACCATTTACAGTAAACCAAACAGGGGAGTTTTATTTACATCATACGTTCCAAAATACCGCTCATGATCATACAGGACCGCTGTTATCGTCAACGTTAACTTATTCAATAACAATAAGAGACCAAAGTTTAATGCATAGAACAGTATCATATGAAGCAGGAAGAACAAATTCCGACACATGGAGCAACACAATAACTCTAACAGCAGGAAGAACTTATTACATGATATTCCGCTCGCAAGTCTCGGTTAATATGATAGTAAGGAATAGATTACAATTTAACTGGAGATTATCAGCAGCAAGAGAAGAAATTGAACAACAAGAGTATTATTTCATACCATGGAGGCAATCGAGAACACATAAATATTATTTATTTTCTAGCTTGCAAGAACCAATTGAATATGTAAGGAGAGCATCAGGGACTTTTGTTGTAAGAGATGATAATAATGAAAGTTTTAGACCTCAACTGTATAGAGTAAATCATTACCCAGCACAAACGCGTTGGCAATTTGGTGCACAATTTGAATCAAGTGCTCAAATGGATTTAATAGATTTAAGGATACCACAGCGTATTGGGTCGAGTATAACTGTACTAACACTTGAAAATGATTTCAATGCAAATTATATGACAGTTAATAATAATGAACTAAATAATAGGTTTATAATAGGCTATCCCGGTAATAGTTTCTCGGCACTATTAATCAGTCATACTATGGAAAGACCATCAGCTTTATATAACCTAATTTTCTATATTAGAACTCCGTCTGTAGATTTTCCGCTGCAACTTCCAAACTTCACAGTAATAATAAATATGCAGCAAATCAATGTGCAAAACATTGTTCAGATAAACGATAACAGGGAAATCACATTTGTAACACCTAGTGGCGAAACACGTACAACAAATAACTGGTTTTTCAATCAGCAATATCAATTCTTTAATATCCGTTACGGCGACAGAAATTACACACTGACAATCAATGACAATAGCGTTACATATGTAATACATGATAATTCTACCGGGAACACATATATAACTAATATTTTTCACGGCGAACCAAATGACCCAACAGACCCTGACACTTGCGGTTGTATAGGCGATTGTTGCCCCTGCTGTAGCTGTCACGGCGAACCCTCGCAAGATTGGTGCTGTATGTTAAACGCAAGAACAATAATGCGTAGAATGTGCCAAACGCCAGAGTGTGAAACATTACCGGAAGATTATCACGCCAGTACATGCCCTGCATACATTCAGGATAATCGCAGATGGTGTTATGACTGCCACGAACCTGATACAGAATTTAACGGTTGTAGGATGCCATGTATAGGATACTTTCAGAACCACACACCAGAATACAGACACATAATAAATGAGATATGCGCTAAACGTGATTGTTGCTCCTGCTGTAGTTGTCCTATTCCTCCCGATGAGCCGGAAGAACCTCCCGATTGGTGGGAATGGTTACAAACTATACTTCTGTTGATATTAGCTGAACTACGTGTACAGACAAACATATTAGACAGTATGGAATATCTACTGGAGCAAATATTACAAGCAATTCTAGCAATGAATAGAGATGATGAATGTTGCGGTGATGAACAAATAACAGATGAGCGAGAACGTCCGGACGATGATAGAACTTTTGTAGAACGTATCTGGGATTTCTTTCTTGATTTACTCTTTGCAATACTGGAATTCATACTCGAACTATTCAGAATGATACTTGAATTGATAGTGCAGATATTAAGGTTACTGCTAGGGATAATAATGCAAGCTATAAGCTGGGTAACTGATAATGTAGTTGGATTCTTTGCACTATTCACAGAAGAAAGCCCGATAAACCAATGGCACAGAAAAGGTGATGAACTATGGACGGAATAACACAAGAAAATATATTTGCAGGGGGAGTAGGTAGTCCAGTACAGCGATTCTTTGAGTTTCTCACTGCATTCTGGCAAGCTTTACCGTTAGCTGTACAACTTTTAATAAGTATGATTCTTGGAATTGCTGTGTTTTTCGGTTTACTAAATATGTTAAGGACGTGATTATATGTACATAATTCCCGATTTTTCTTGGCTTCCGTGGTATCTTAATTTATTAATGACGTTTCCTATGGTGTTATTTATAGTGCTTGCAGTATGGCGTATAGTTATCGCTATAGTGGAGATAGTTGTTAAGATAAGGGGGTTGCTACCGTTTTGAACTATGCAATTGAAGTAATAGCCTTGTTAATAACAACAGGTTGGCGAATGTTAATCAGTATAACATTTCCCGGAACTAATATGCCGATAGCAGTAATAATGATAGGTGCATTTGTAGTTGTTTATGGCATAAAGCTTTTTGCGTTAATCTTAAACAAGAGTGTTAATGTAGGCGCGGTTTCAGCAAGTCAAGGTGCGCTTGAAAATCGTGAGCGAATAAGGAGAAAGTAGCATGACAAGAGAAAAATTAATTGCAATTATATCAATAATCATTGGGGTGTTTTTGATGGGTTTTGTTACAAATGCAACTGCTAGAGCGGTAGAATCCAGTAACATGGAAAACACCGATGAAGAATCTGTACAATCACCAGTTATAGTGGAAGTTAGCCCGATGGAATTCCCTCAACCGTTACAGATTGAGATACTAGGACAAGAACCGCAAGCAGAAGATACCGAGCAAGAACCAGATAATCAAGAAATAGTAGTTGTTGAAACATTCCCAGCTCATATAAACCCTGAACCAGTAGTTACAGCTTATAGTCTGCCCGAACATGATAGACAAGAAGCAACCGGGTTAGAGTTAATAATTGAGTCGTTATTCGGACGTTACGAACCTAATCTGATTAAGGTAACAAGTCAAGTACCGCATACACTGCGGATAACCACCTCACAAGGTATAGATGAGTATCAGACCGTTATAATCAATGTGCAGGAAACAATTACAGAAGTAAATAAAACTTGGATAACAGGTGTGTTACTGTTTACGCTGATATTATACTCATTTTTCCGAGCAATCGGCGGTTTAGTTAAGAGGTCGTAACTATGGAGCTAGTAAATGGTGGAGTAATTGTTGTGTTCGTAATTGTTCTGGTGATATTGTTCTTAATTGCTCTATGCGTGAGTTTATTCCAAAAATATTTTTATAAGAGGTGAAATCAAAATGCAAATAATAGTACAAATGGGCGTTATTGGTCTATTCATGATGATTGGATTAGTTAACATTTATCTGATAATCAGGATAGCAAAATCACTAAAAAGGGAGCAAAACCAATATGAAACAGTTCTTTCGCTTATGGAGAATACAGAGAATGATATCAAGATTCATACGCCGAAGAGCAAGAAGAAAGCGTAGGCGTTAAATATGCAACCAATGATTGATTTTAGCAGATATATGTTACAACTTGTAGCTGATTTTCTGCTTGCAGAACCCATAATATACCTTTACGGTATGTTCCTGCTCTTATTTATCGTGAAAATATTCCTGATGATAATAAGAGGCAGTAAGTAATAAGCAACAGTCATGAATGTGGCTTAAATAAGTGTTGAAAGGTAGGTGAAAAGTAAATGGGCGAAGTAATCTCAACAGTAACCCAAGTAGTAACAGCAGCCATCGGGTGGACAACCAGTTTCGGGCAAATGATTGTTGATACACCTATACTACTAATTTTTGTAGTAGTTCCGCTTGTCGGTCTTGGAATCGGCATTTTCCGCAGGTTGATGAACGTCAACTAGCTGTAACAATATATCCCTTGTGCCGTCTACGAAGTAGGCACAAGGGATATAACAGGAGTAAAGAGTATGACAAGAAAATTAAGGCGTATAAAAGAAGTGGCAACCATGATGGTTAAAAGCATAGGCAAGCCAACATATAGGATGTATATATATTTTGGTGTGCCCGGCTCTGGTAAATCAACATATGCTGCTTATATAACTAAAAAAGTCCTAAAAAAAGGCGGTCGTGTCTGGTCTAATGTACCCATATTAGGAGCGATGAAATTAAACCCTATAGAGGACATCGGGAAACATATGATACAAAATGGGCACGTAATAATAGATGAAGCAGGGTGCGAGTATAATAATCGAGACTTCAAAAGCTTTTCAAAAGATTCAACGTATTTTTACAAGCATCATCGGCACTACAAGACAACGGTGCATCTATTTTCTCAAGGCTTTGATGATATGGACAAAAAACTTCGCACACTTGCTACGCACTTATTTGTACTAAAGAAATCAATGATTCCTTTCTTTATAGCCAAGTATCAGATATCAAAAAAAGTAGGCATAAACGAAATGACAAAGGACATTTGCGATGAATACTATAAAATACCTTTTAGCACAAGATGGATATTTTGCCCTGTGCTATGGGATATGTTTGATTCATACTCGACAAAAGAACTACCCTCTAAGGACTGGGAAACATACGAGAATACATAAACATACAGAGTTAACCAATTCGAATACATACGTGTAATTATTTATCCAAAAAGGATACTTAATATAAATAAAAAAACAAAAAAATGAAAGGTAGGAAAAAGCACATGAAAATGCAAGTAGTAGGATTGGAGCGCACATCATTCAAGCCCAAAGACGAGGAAGCCAGAGTAAGTTTCATTCGGGTACATATAGCCCGTGAAAAAGAGGGCGTAGAGGGCATGTCAGTAAGCACCTTTAATACGTCTGACGACAAGATGAAGCAATTCGGTCAGCTAGTCCCCGGCATGCACATTGATGCAGAATACAATGAGTATGGCAAAGTAGGCGAATACAAGATTCTGAAATCAGCGTAAATCTACGACCGCAGGAAACACAATAAAAATACGTAAAGGGAGGAAGTGAAAAGGGAAGTCAAGAGTCAATCGGCTGGCTTTCCTTTTCCTATGGGTAAACCTAGAGTAGTTTACCCGGATACTCAACTAATAGTGAGCTAATAGCAATATAAAGTTTTTTCTCTTATAAAATATATACCCTCTCCCAGTGGGAGAGACAGCGCCCGAAGAGCTTGCAGAACAAAGTAATCAGCTATGTCATTTTCAATATGTGGGAAATCTTTGATTTTCCATATGTTGTAAATGTTATAGCGTAAAGCCTAACCATGGCGCACACTTTCCCCAGTCCCAGGCTCTCGCCATGTGTTAAATCTCTGATTTTGCACATGCCGTTCTCCGTCTCAGTCTCCGTCCTCGGTCTCCGGGTGCACCTTTGTATATTATGCACATGCCGTTCTCCGTCTCAGTCTCCGTCCTCGTTCTCCGGGTGCACCAACGTCTTTCGTCCTCGCTGACGAAGTTGACGTTAGTATTACCGTCAACTTCGTTACACGTTACAAAATGAGCTGTAACCGTTGCAAATGCAGGATAAATTTTGTAACCAAAGCAAGCGGTAACTTCGTTACAAAATTGTGCCGAAAACCTCAAAGCCATTGCGATTACATGGAAAAACCATGTAACAAAGTGGAAATTAACTTCGTTACATGGTGAAATTGTTGCGGTTCTAAGGCTAATAACCTGCGGAATTAAGTGCATTTATAATTAAAGTTTTAAAAGGTGGTGACTTATGGGTGATACTGTATCAAAAAGCTGGTTTTGTGTCTTTAATAACCCCGCTGACCATGATTATATAGGCACTCCCGAAGAAGTTGTTGACAGGATTATTGAAGAATGGATAAAAGACCACCCGCAGAGGTCATGCGCCGTAGCTTACTGCATATCAAAAGAGGGCTTGCACCATCTACACGCAGTATTCGAGGACACAAAAGCAATGAGATTCAGCGCAATCAAAAAGACATTCCCCAAAATGCACATAGAGGAAACAAAAGGCAATAAAGAGCAAGCAGAGGATTATATATACAAGCGTGGAAAATTTGAGGACAAAGACGAAAAGATAATCCACCTCGGCAAATACGGCGATATAAAAGGTCGGCAAGGCGCAAGACGTGACCTCGGTATCATAGAGGATTTACTACAGCAAGGCAAGACACCGAATGAAATCTTTGACACAAGCATGACATTCAGGCGATACGACAAAATGATAAAAGAAGCATACTTCCGCAAGCGATTTATAGAGACTCCACTAGAGCGCAATATCATAGTACACTGGCACGTAGGCAACTCAGGAAGCGGAAAAAGCTATACGCTGATAAAGCTATCAGAGACGGTAGGCGAAGAAAATATATACACCGTGACCGATTACCAAAATGGATTTGACAAGTACAACGGCGAAGCAGTATTATTTCTAGACGAATTCCGCGGACAAATGCGATATAATACACTGCTGACGATATTAGATAAGTATAAAGTACAAGTACCATGCAGATATAATAATGCTTACGCTCTCTGGGTCGAAGTCCACATCACAAGCGTATTCCCGCCCGAAAAATTGTATCATGAAATGGTAGATAAAAATAAGGATATAGACACGCTTTCCCAGCTAATGCGCCGTATACACTTTATACACTACCACTACAAAGACGGTACAGATTACAAGGTAAAAGCAATCCCAATTACAAAATACACCACGTATGAGGACTTAGAAGCCAGTGTGCAACCCGACTGGATACAAGAATGCTATGCGTGGGAGAAAGGAGAATCACAGCTATGAGTAAAGTTGATATGTCAGTAATTGAAGAAATGGTAAAAAAGGGAGAATATGAGTATTGTGAGCTACTAAGTAAACTTGAAAAGTTGGAACGTGAAAGCAGTGACAAGGAGCGCAAGTTTGATATAGTTAGGTATCAGCTTTTAGCAGACGAAGCCCGCACGGCGAAGCTTCACGATGAAATCAAGCATCTAAAACAGAAAGGCGAAAAAGACAAGCGCAAGCATAAGCGCAAATATGAGAAAATGCAACTTGAGCTACTGCGTCATATAGTCCGATTGCAAAGCCAACTCGTAAAAGATGATGATTCAAAAATACTAGATATTGCGAAATATTTATGAAATTTACTTAAAAAAAGTATTGACAACACAAGATACATGGGTTATACTAGTAGGGTAGTTAACGGTTAAAAAGTCTTTATTTTGTGTAGTTGTAGTAAATTTTTTTACATGCATTATTCAACAAAATAAAGATTTTGTT
>Ga0209755_10002744_pt1 | contig 23450 bp, 26 predicted proteins | sample TergutCo191P1_FD_187301 | JGI IMG/M metagenome (GOLD analysis project Ga0209755, IMG submission 187301) | Cornitermes sp. P1 segment gut microbial communities from Petit-Saut dam, French Guiana - Co191P1 (SPAdes) (version 2) | ecosystem: Host-associated > Arthropoda: Insects > Digestive system... | reverse complement strand
AGACGGCGGAATCATCCCGCGGCAAGCGTTAGCGCGCCCACTCCCCGCGCCGCCGCCCCTCTTTACCTACACACCCTTGAGCTACTCACCATCTAAGAGAGGATGACCTGTATGAAAAAGGAATCTATTGAAGTGCTTTTTACTGCGGATGAAATTTCCCGCAACCTGGATACCCTCGCCCGTCAAATCGAAAATGACTATTTGGGGCAAGAGCTTGTGATGGTCAGCGTGTTGACCGGCAGCATGATGTTTGTGTCTGACTTGGCGCGCAAAATAGACAACAACAAGGTGGATGTTAGGATTGACATAATATCCGCGTCAAGCTATGGGCTGGGTACGGAATCCGGCGACAGGGTTAATATAAACCTTGATACAAGGGAGCATTTGAAAGGCAGAAATGTAATGGTTGTCGAAGACATTGTAGATACGGGAAAAACACTTAACTTTATTACCTATCTTTTGAAATATCACCAGCCCAGCAGTGTAAAAATTTGTGCGTTGCTTAACAAGCCAAGCCGCAGAGACCCTGCGCTAAAAGATTTGAAAATTGATTATTTGGCTTTTCCTTCAATTGAGGATTATTTTGTTGTAGGTTATGGATTGGATTGCGCACAAAAATATCGTAATTTACCATATGTAGGCATATTGTCATTCGAGGAATGAAAGGAAAATTCTTATGAGATATACCGGGACATTGGCAAGGGGTATCCGTTTGCCAATCATCAAGCAAGGGGACGATTTAGCGGAAATAGTGGCCGATTGCGTGGTTGGCGCGACAGAGGCAGAGGGCTTTGTATTACGTGACAACGATGTTATTGGTGTGACGGAAGGAGTTGTTGCGATATCACAGGGGAATTACGCCACTTTGGAGCAGTTGGCCGAAGACGTGCGGCAAAAATTTCCAAGCGGTGAAGTGGGCGTAGTGTTCCCATTGATGTCTCGCAACCGGTTTCTTAATATATTAAAAGGCATCTCAAAGGGAGCGGACAAAGTGTATGTGCTGCTGTCATACCCCTTCGACGAGGTAGGCAATCCCATCATGGATATTAACAGATTTGATGAGGTTGACGACACTCTGAAAATGCTGGAAACGAAGCCCGTTCTGGCTTCAAGGTTTGAGCAGGAAGCCGGCGTGTTTCGGCATCCGTTTACGGGTATGAATTATATTGAGATGTTCCAGTCCGTAGGGGAACACGTCGAAGTGTTTATTTCCAACGACCCGCGAGACATTTTGCTCCTGACCCCTCATGTGTTGGTGGGGGAGGTCCATGCGCGTTTCCGCACAAAAAAAAGATTGCAAAAAGCGGGGGCAAAATCGGTGTTTATGCTGTCAGATATTTTAGCTTCAAGCGTGGCGGGCAGCGGTTTTCATCCGGAATACGGTGTGCTGGGCTCGAATTTTACATCCCAGGGGAAACTGAAATTGTTCCCAAGGGATTGTGATGCTTTTATTGAAGCGGTGCGGGATAAAATTAAACAACGTACAGGCGTTCGGATAGAAGCCATGGTGTATGGCGACGGCGCGTTTAAAGACCCTGCCCATGGGATTTGGGAATTGGCCGACCCGGTGGTCTCGCCGGGATATTCGGAGATGCTGGGCGGTCAGCCCAATGAAATTAAATTAAAATACGTGGCCGACCAAGAATTGGCGGGCTTGTCTGATGATGAAAAGGAGCAAGCGTTAAAGTCGATGATTCGTAAAAAAGGTGAAGCGAGTGCGAAAGCGGGCAGCTTTGACTTGGGCACTACGCCGCGCAAATATGCGGATTTAGTGGGCAGCTTATGTGATTTAATCAGCGGCAGCGGCGACAAGGGGACACCGGTTGTATTGGTACAGGGGTATTTCGATGACTACGCAACTCAATAGACCGCAGTTCATTGTGCTGGAAGGATTGGACGGCAGCGGAAAATCCACCCAGGCGAAGCGGCTTGCTGGAAGGCTGTATGATTTGAATATCCCACGGTTTTACGCCCGTCAGCCAAGCACCAACGCAGTGGGCCAGTTGGCCCGTATGGCGACAAAGGGCGATTTTCCGTTGGAAAATGAAGCCATCGCATTGCTTTTCGCGGCGGACAGACATCAGCATTATTACGAAAAAATCGCTCCGGAGCTGGAGCGGGGCAACTATGTAATTTGTGACCGTTATTACTATTCCAACATGGCCTACCAAGGTACGGACGCCGCCGCGATGGAGCGTGTTATCGCATATAACCAAGCTGTTATGACAGCTTCGGCCAAAAGGCCGGATATTGTCTTTTTTTTGGATGTTCCGCCGAAGGAATGTATGCGCCGCCTATCCCAGCGTTCGGATATCAGCATTTACGAGACCTTGCCACGCCTTGAACAAATGCGCGAACGCTACTTCGCTGCTTTCGAACGCTTGAAAAAAACCGACCACATAGTAATCATCGACGCTGCGGACAATTCTCACGAAAGCGTCGCCGCCCAAATTTGGGCACATCTGAAAATAAGTGAATAAAAATTACCCGCCTCGTAAAGTATAGTCATTGACTACAAAGCGAGGTGGGTTTTTTTATGGACATACTACGAATTTCAGTAAAAGTAATATTTTTGACGCTATGCGCGATTTTTATGGGCGAAACAACGGTCGAGGCGGCGGCCATGCCTCTTTCCCGGCGGATAATCGTTTTGGATGCGGGACACGGCGGATGGGACCCGGGAATGGTGCAGGGCAAAACCGAGGAAAAGCACATAAATCTCAGCATTGCCAAAAAGCTGCAGACATTTTTGGAGCAGGGCGGCGCGACGGTAATCATCACACGGGTAGACGACTCCGACCTGTCCAAAAGTAAATCAGGCGACATGCACGCCCGCCGTACAATAGCCAACACCAGCCACGCGGATATCTTTGTAAGCATACACCAGAATGCTTTCGCCAGCTCAAGCGTTCACGGCGCGCAGGCTTTCTACTTTAACGAATCCGACAACAGCCTGAAGCTGGCAACCTTCGTACAAGACCGTCTGCGCGAATTCGCCGACCCCGGCAATAAATTCAAACCCAAGGCCAACAGCAATTACTTTGTGCTAAAGCAAACACAAATGCCCGCCGTTTTGGTAGAATGCGGATTCTTAACCAATTCCTCCGAACGCAGCCGCCTAAAGAGCGAGGAGTACCAAGAAAAAATAGCCTGGAGCATTTATCTTGGAATAGTTGACTACTTTAACGCCGAAAGCCCAAACAATGAAAACGCCACGGCATTCTAAACCTCAAATTCCAAGGCGGGTCATGAGGCCGCTGTGTTTTAATAGCAAAATTCTAAAACGGACATACAATGAACTATCTGGGACAATAAGGAGAAAATCCGTGTTCGATACACATTTATCCACTGTGCTTTCGGGTACGCTGTTTAGAAAACTGTTTAACAATGAACAAATCACCCTGTTTGAGTTTAATTTTCTAACCAGTGTGCTCATAAACAACAATGTTCCATTTGACACTGCTTTTGCATCTGGCACAAGAAAAAACCCTGCATCCATGCAACTTACCATCCACATAAATCCTTCGGCAACACTGGTGCTGGTTGTCTCTCTTGAGCCCGGTTCTTCGGTGTTCTCGCCTAGTCCTTAGAAAATACTTGATTTGCTTCCATAAATATGTTAGAGTTTGTCAAAAGGGCTGTCTTAACGGACGGCCCTAAACCTTGCGCATTATGATTTCTAAGAATGCGCCACAGACCAGGAGGTGCAAGATGAACAAGTATGAAATGGGCGTGGTTGTGAGAGCCGATTTGGAAGAGGAAAACTTCCGCGCCGAAATGGAGCGTGTCAAAGGTCTTATTGAACGCTTTGGCGGAACCATCGAAAAGGTGGATGAATGGGGGCGTCGCAAGCTGGCGTATCCGATTATGAAGCTGTCCGAGGGCATGTACACCTTTATCACCTACACATCGGAGGGCGAAACGCCCCGCGAGGTCGAAAGCCGTCTTAATCTGATGGAAAGCGTGTTGCGTTATCTGACGATTTGCAAAGACGAAGACGATGCCGCAGCTGCTCCCCCGGCTGCCGCAAAGCCTGCGGAAGTCAACCCCGAGCCAGTAGCCGAACCCGAGCCGGCCCCCGTCGCGGAAGCTGAAGCTTCCCAAGAGTAGGAAAGAGGGTATCGTATGAACAAGGTAATATTGCTGGGACGTTTAACAAAAGACCCTGAAATACGTTATTCCCAAAGTGCCGAGCCCATCTGTGTGGCGCGTTACACCGTGGCCGTGGACAGACGCTTTAAAAAAGAAGGCGAACCCGATGCCGACTTTATCAATTGCGTATCCTTCCGGCGTACGGCGGAGTTTGTCGAGCGGTACATCAAAAAGGGAATGATGGTGTCCGTATGCGGAAGCCTTACCGTGCGTTCTTACGACGACAACACAGGCCAGCGACGCTGGATAACCGAGGTTAGCGCGGAGGAAGTAAATTTTGCGGAAAGCCGGGCGGCCTACGAGGCACGCATGGCCAAAAGCGGCGGCGGATACTCTGCCCAAGCCCCGCCAACCGCCGAGCCCGAGGGCTTCTCCGCTATAACCCAAAGCATAGACGAAGACGATGATTTGCCATTTTGATAGGAGGTAGCTATGGTTCCAAAAAGACGAGGGCGGCGCAAAAAGCGCGTTTGCCAGTTCTGTGTAGATAAAGTAAGCTCAATTGATTACAAGGATATCTCAAAACTGCGTAAATATGTATCCGAGCGCGGGAAAATTCTCCCCCGCAGAGTAACCGGCAACTGCGCCAAGCATCAACGCGCCATGACTATGAATGTAAAGAGGGCCCGGCATATGGCTTTGATGGTGTATACCCAAGAGTAGGTATTTACATGTTGATGGGGCCCATCTCTTAAAATCTTTAATATCAAAAAGGGGCCGTCTCGCAAAAGGCACCATCGCACCCCCGGTGCAGTTTGCGAGACGGCCCTTGGTTTATAGTAAAATAACGAGGGGTAAAAAAGTGTGGAGGGAGGGGCGTCGTGATTAGAAAACATCTGTTTGGAAGCAGACTGTCAAGACGTGTTACTTTTCTAAACCTAGCCATTTTAATTTTAATACTAACTGTGATTGTTTCGTTGTCTGTGGGAGCGGTAGCAGGTATAACCGATACCGCGTCTAGGAGAATCGCGCACATCCACTCACAGGAGTCCGTAGGCAGATTCATGTCTCATTTGAACAGCAACTTGGTACTGCTTCGCAAGGCAGCAAATTCAAGTGCTGTACAGGAATGGTTTGCCGATGAACATAACGATGAAAAAAGATATGCCGCACTTAGTGATTTGCGGAATATGGTTCCGTTTATTCAGGTTCCTGAGTTTTATATTGGCCTGGCCGGCTCGCTCAATGAGTATGTAATGGGTTTAAACACGTCCATTGAGGATTTTGTGCCTCATGGCAGAATGTCACCCTATGAGCCGATGGACGAGTGGTTTTTTAACATGATGGATACGGACAGGACTTTTACGTTTAATGTCGATATCGACAAGGCTACCCATACCTGGAATATCTGGCTGCTTTACAGAGTTGTTCATGAGGGGCGGGATGTAGGCCTCTTGTGCATTCCCTTTCGGATAGAATATGTACTTGATGATGTGTTCGGGCAATATGATGATGAATTTGTCAGCGGTTATATCGTGGACGGAAATGGCTTCGTCCACATAGAAAGCGGTGCCTTTTATCACTATACCTTCTGGGAAGACGAAAGTGTCCATATCAGCAGTATTGATGCAGGGCTTGGTGAGTTTGTGTATAACTTTACCATACGCGATGAGATGTTTTTTGCGGAGGGCGCGCAAATTGAGGTTGTCCGGCTTACGGACGGGCATCACGATTACGCGGCCATTGCACCTATTCCTCATTCGACATGGATGATAATTACATTGTTTGACAGCCGTATGCTGTTTAGTATCGCGGATATTCTGCCTGTAATAATAATTCTTGTTTCCGCGTTTATAGTATTCGCGCTCGTCAGCATGATAACAATGCACCGAGGCGTACTTATGCCGCTTGCAAATCTTACCGGCAGTGTTTCTCTGGTGACGGATGACAATGCGCAAGTCAGTTTGGTTTACGGCGAGGACCGCACGGACGAAATAGGAGATTTGTCCCGCACAATTCATAGTATGCTAAAAAAGGTTAGGGAAGCTGCGGTCAAGGAACAGGAGCTGCTGGAGCGTGTATTCGAAGAGCAAAAGCGCATTGAAGTAGCAGAAGAAAGCAGTCAGGCAAAGAGCGCGTTTCTGGCCAGAATGAGTCATGAAATCCGCACTCCTATTTCAGCGGTTTTAGGCATCTCGGAAATCGGATTGCAAATACCGGGAATCTCCCCAAACATAGAAGAGTCTTTTGAGAAAATTTATAGCTCAGGGAGGCTGCTTCTTGGCATTATAAATGACATATTGGACTTTTCCAAAATCGAAAGCGGTAAAATGGTTATCTCCCCGGGCAAGTACGATACGGCAAGCTTGATAAATAATGCCGCGAATATGCATTACGCATATTTGGACCATAGGAATATAAAGTTTAATTTGCATGTGGACGAAAATTTGCCCGCATATCTTATAGGCGACACCTTACGAATCGAGCAAATTATTGTCAACGTATTATCAAATGCTTTTAAGTATACGGATTCCGGCTCGGTTGATTTAACCCTACAGTGCCGCCCTCTGGATGACGAAAATATAACTCTTGTGATTTCCATCAGTGATACAGGGCTTGGTATGAGCAATGAGCAGATTGCCGTACTGTTTAATGACTATACACGTTTCCACGAGCATAAAAAAAGCAGTGTCAGCGGAACGGGTCTTGGCATGTCTATTGTAGCCAATCTTGTGCAGCTGATGGATGCCCATGTTAAAGTGGAAAGTAAAGTATCGGTTGGTACAACTGTTACCATCAGCATACCGCAGAAAATAGCTTCACAGGAGGTTTTGGGAAAAGAAGCAGCAATTAAATTGCAGCAGCTTAAAATGTACTTGGATAAAACTGAAAAAAGACGCAGGTTTATACCTGACCCTATGCCCTACGGTAACATTCTTGTCGTTGACGATATAGATGCCAACTTGTATGTGGCGCAAAGGCTGCTTGCCTTTTACAGCCTTAATGTGGAAACCTGCAAAAGCGGGCAGCAGGCTATAGATAAGATAAAGCAGGGCAAGGTTTACGACATTGTGTTTATGGACCACATGATGCCCGGTATAAATGGCCCCGAAGCTATGAGGATTTTGCGTGATATGGGTTACATTTATCCCATAGTTGTTCTCACTGCCAACGCACTAATCGGCCAGGAGGAAGAATACATTAAAAGCGGCTTTGACAGCTTTCTTTCAAAGCCAATTATGACGGATAAGCTGGATGCCGTTTTAATTAAATATGTAAAGGATAAGCAGCCGCCTGAAGTAGTTGAAGCTGCTGTAAGGGATAGTTTAGCCAAACAAGAGGCGGACGTCTCAATGGGGAGCATTGATGATTTTCGGGATAATGTTTATGTGTTTGGAAAATTGCGTACGGATTTTGTAAAAAACCACAAAAATATCTTTATTGATATAACCCGCGCCTTGGACGCGGGCGAAATTGAAACCGCCCACATCTTAACGCATACTCTTAAGGGCTTGGCAGGGTTGATAAACGAAAGCGGCTTAATGCAGGCCGCGGGCCACTTGGAAGATTTATTGGCTGACGGGCAAACACCAGCGGACGAACAGCTGTCTGCTTTAGAAAAGGAATTGTCACAGGTGCTTGAAAGCATCGGAAAGCCGGATGCGCCGGTATTCCCCGGTCATATGATTTTGGATAAGGATAAAGCCAAAATGATTTTTGACAATCTTTATCCATTATTAGTAGCTCACAACGCTGACAGTATGAATTTGCTTGATGAGCTTCGTGTAATGCCGGAAATGGCTGTATTGGTACAGCTGATTGAAGATTTTGATTTTAAGCAGGCATTAAAGACAATAGACACGTTAAAGAAGATTTTGAATGTTTAAATGCTGCTGCCTCGGCAGGGTTGGCAGCAGCTTGAATTTTCGATTATAATAAGCTTCTTGCTAAATTGAAATTTCCAAACTCGGGAGTGAAAAACGTGATTGAAAAATTAAATCAACTGCGGGAAAAAATAGAGGACGCGCTGGCCGCCGCGAAGATTCCTTCGGCGGTGGAGGATTTGCGCGTGAAAATGCTGGGGCGCAAGGGCGAAATGACTTTGCTGCTGAAAACGGTGGGCTCTCTGCCGGCGGAAGAACGCAAGGAAATGGGCAAAAAGGCCAACGAAGTGCGGGACTGGGTGACGGAAAAAATCGAGGAAGCCCGGGTCCGGCTGGAGGCCGAGGCCCAGAACGCGGCACTAAAATCCGAAGCAATGGACATCACTCTGCCCGGAAAGCGGCGCGCTCAAGGCCGTCTCCATCCGGTAAGCGTGACATTTTCCCGGCTGGAGGATTTGTTTGTGAGCCTGGGATTTGACATTGTTGACGGCCCCCATATCGAAACGGTGTATCACAATTTCGACGCGCTAAACTCTCCGCCCACTCACCCAAACCGGGACGAGTCGGATACCTTCTATGTAAACGAGAATCTTGTGCTGCGCACCCATACGTCACCCGTACAGGTGCGCACCATGGAAAGCCGCAAGCCGCCCATTCGTATTGTCGCGCCGGGGCAGACCTTCCGTCGCGACGAAATTGACGCCACACACACGCCGGCGTTCCATCAAATGGAGGGCTTGGTTGTTGACAAAAATATTACCTTTGGCGACCTCAAGGGCATGTTGGAAATCATCGTGCGCTATGTTTTTGGCGAGGAGGCAAAAATCCGCCTGCGGCCCAGCCATTTTCCCTTTACAGAGCCCAGCGCGGAGGTGGATATCACCTGCTACAGCTGCAAAAATGGTTTGTCCAAATCATCTGCATTGGACTGCCGCGTGTGCAAGGGCAGCGGCTGGGTGGAGCTTTGGGGATGCGGAATGGTTCATCCAAAGGTGCTGGAAATGTCAGGCATTAACCCCCGGGAGTATTCCGGCTATGCCTTTGGGCTGGGCATCGACCGCATAACCAGCGCGCTGCACGGCCTTGCCGACCCTCGCCTGTATTTTGAAAACGACGTGCAGTTTTTGAGTCAGTTTGTAGGGTAGAGGTTATGCCGCTGGAGTTTAACTTAGATAAATGGGAAAGCGAAATTGATGGGCAGATATATAAATTCCGATATTATAATACCGACGAAAATCATCATGTAATTAATGTAAACGGCGAGATTTTCCCCACATTTCATAAATCGTTTGAGCAGGGCTTTGCGGACGTAGGTTACGATTTCCAATTTGACGGGCGGGATGCCGTGTTGGTAATTAGATACGGCGAGGCGGCCGATGTTGCAATAAACGGAGTGTTGCTGCGCTCCGGGCGGGCGTGGAGCAAACCACGGGCATTCGCTTGGGTGTGGCCCGCAGCCGGGTTTCTGCTTATGCTTGCAAGCGTGTTTTTTATGAGGGGCAATCCGGCAGGGTACATCGTTAATCTTATTGGACTACTGATGACACTTGGCGTATTCAATCTGCCCGGAATGCTACGGAAATTGTTTAGGAAAATATTTCAGAGAAGCAAAAAGGAGTTGCAATAATGAATATCCCCATGTCATGGTTGCGCGAAGCGGCCAATATAGATGAAGAAACAGATATTTTTTTGGAGAAAATGACCGACGCCGGGAATGCCGTTGAGGGTGTGACACGACTAGGCGAGGACATAACGGGTGTGGTTGTGGGGCGGATTGCCGCGCTGGAGAAGCATCCGGACGCGGACAAGCTGTGGGTGACGCAAGCTGACATCGGAACGGAAACCTTACAAATCGTCACCGGCGCGGATAATTTGAAATTGGGGGATTATATCCCCGTGGCGGTTCACGGTTCGACGCTGGCGAACGGCCTTAAAATAAAAAAATCCAAAATGCGCGGCCTGGAGTCCAACGGAATGCTGTGCTCCATCGACGAGCTGGGATATACTGCCGCCGACTATCCCGAGGCCCCGGAAAACGGCATCTATGTTTTTCCGGATTTCGACGCGGAGAAATTTCCGCTGGGCTCCGATGCGAGAATTCCCATGGGTTTATGCGAGGAAGTTGTGGATTTTGATGTGCTGTCCAACCGCCCGGACACCAATTGCGTAATGGGCATGGCGCGGGAAGCCGCCGCCGTATATGGCACGCCCTTCGAATTATCCGCCATTAATTTGAAGGAACGGGGCCAAGGCAACACCGCCGATATTGTATCTGTGGAAATCCGCGACACGGCCCGCTGCGCCCGCTTCACAGCCCGGGTGGTAAAAAACGTAAAGGTCGGCCCGTCGCCGCAGTGGTTGCGCCGCCGCATTTCCACGGCGGGACTGCGCCCTATAAATAACATTGTTGACATCACAAACTATGTGATGTTGGAGTATGGCCAGCCCCTTCATGCTTTTGACATAAATACCGTGGCCGTAAAAGACGGCAAGCACGGCATAGTGGTAAAAACCGCCGATAAGGGCCAGAAATTCACCACCTTGGACGGCACAGAGCGTCTTTTAAACGAAACAAATCTTCTTGTAGCCGACCATGAAAAGGCCCTTGGCATCGCCGGGGTCATGGGCGGCGAAAATTCCATGATAACGGAAGAAACCACCACGATTTTATTTGAGTCGGCCAATTTTGACGCATCAAATATCCGCCAAACCGCCCGATATCTCGGAATGCGCACAGACGCCTCCGCCCGTTTCGAAAAAGGCCAAGACCCCAATCAGCCGCCTATAAGCGTGAACCGCGCCATGGAGCTGGTGGAGCTTCTGAACTGCGGTGAAGTTGTGCCCGGCGTGGTGGACGTTTATCCCGTCCCGCGCACCCCCAAAGTAATTTCCTTCGACCCGACAGAAATCAACAAATTGTTAGGCATCAGTTGTGATATTTTGGACAAGGAACATATCCGCACATACCTGCGCCGTGTAGGCATAAAAACCCGCGAAGCGGCTTGCGTCGCGGCAAGCACCGCTGACATGCATCGCAGGCCACATGTACGCCCTGAAGCCGGAATGAAATTGGAAGCTCTAATTCCCACCTTCCGCGGGGATATTACCTGTGCGGCGGATTTGGCCGAGGAAGTGGCGCGTTTTTACGGGTACAATAATATTAAATCCAGATATGCGCAGGCCGTGGACGGGGAGGCCGCCCTTCCCGGCGCGGGCAAAACTCCGCGCCGCCGGCGTCAGGAGCTTCTTAAAAAAACCATGGCCGCGCTGGGCTACTACGAGGCCGTGACCTTCCCCTTCGAAAGCCCAAAGGCTTTGGATAAGCTAAACATTCCGGCCGATTGCCCCTCCCGTCAGGCAATCTTCCTTAAAAACCCGCTGGGTGAGGATTTTAGCATGATGCGTAACGAACACACCGCAAACGGTCTGCTTGAGTGCATTTCACGCAACTATAATAAGGGCAACGAATCCGCCTCACTTTTTGAAATCGCCTATTCATATTACGCTTCCTCGCTACACTGTGGGGGGGACTCTGCCTCCATGTCCGAGCTGCCGATGGAGCTTCCGCGCCTTACGATTGCTGCCTACGGCACGGATATGGACTTTTTGGCATTTAAAGGCGACATTGAGGAATTAATCGCGGCTTTAACCAACCGCCCCTTGATTTTTACGCCGCATCGGACTCGTCCATATATGCACCCAGGGCGCGCCGCCGACGTAGCCGTAAAAACAAGCCCTAACCCCCGTGACACCGCAACAGTGGTGGGCTTCTTGGGCGAGCTGCACCCGGCCGTTGCCAAAAACTATGAAATCGGCACGAAGGCCTACTTGGCCGAGCTTGACATAAATTTGTTGCACGAGGTAGCCGAGACTTACACCTTCAAATTCACAAAGCCCCACACATACCCGCCTCTCGACCGCGACTTGGCCTTTAAGGTGCAAGAACACGTCCCCGCTGCCGACCTTGAGTCCGCCATCCGTGAAAAAGGCGGTGGCCATCTGGCAGAGGTCAAGCTTTTCGACGTCTATCAAGGCCCGCAGGTAGGCGAGGGTTATAAATCCGTGGCCTATTCCCTCCGCTTCCGCGACCATAACCGTACCCTCGCCGTCGAGGACGTAAGCAAACCCCTCGCGGCCGTCCTTCAAAACCTAGAAGCGAAATTCGGCGCGGAGATAAGAGCTTAGGGATTTACCTGCCGCATCGAGCGGCAAACACATAAGGAGTTTTCTCATGGACTTTTTTCTTCTACTGCCGGGGGCGTTTTTCGCGCCGATTATTCACGAGTGGGTGAAGGCTAGGGTTTCGGCTACGCTGGGCGACCCGGTGCCCCGCAATTCCGGCTTTTTGCGGTGGAATCCGCTAAAATATTTTGAGCCGATAGGGTTCTTCTTTATGATGATGTTTCATGTGGGGTGGGGGAGGCCGGTGCCAACGTCGCCGCTGTATTACAAGGACAGGCGGATGGGGACGATTCTGGTGCATACCGCGCCGATTTTGGCTAATTTGCTGGTGGGAATGCTGGCCGCCTTTTTGTGGACGGCGATTTTGCGGGATGCGCTGTTTGCGCGAGCCGGTGCCTCGGAGTGGGGAATGAGGACCCTTGTTTATACTAACCGTGCCATGCATCGGTTTGTGCAAATGAACATAGGGCTGGCTGTTTTTAGTCTGATTCCGGTCTTTCCCATGGGGGGAAGCAAGCTTTTGCAGCTGTTTGTGTCGCCGGAGACCTCTATGCGTTTGAATCACTACGAAAAGCCCATGCAAATTATTTTGATTCTTATGCTGATATTTGGAATGCTGCAAATGCTGATTTTCCCGATACGCGATTTTATCTTTGGCTTGGTGTGGTAAATGGACGTAAAGCTTGAGGCCTACGAAGGGCCTTTGGACCTGCTGCTGAGGCTGATTCAGCGCAGGGAAATAGACATTTATGATATTCCCATCGCCCAAGTGACGGCGGAATATCTGGAAATCATCGCTACTTTTCCGCCGGATATGAACGAAATAAGCGAATTTCTGGTGATGGCGGCAACACTTTTGGAGATTAAATCCAAGATGCTTTTGCCGCGCCCAAAAATCGAGAGCGAGCCCGAGGAAGACCCCCGGGACGCCTTGGCGCGGCAGCTTTTGGCGTATCAGCAGGCACAGGAGCTGGCCGGATATTTGAACGCGCGAACCCCCGCAGGAGAACGCCTGACCGGTGCGGGGGACAAAGAATTGTTAAAAACCTTGGCCGGAGAAATGAACTACCAGCCCGTAATGGATTTAATATCCATTTCTCAGCTGGCGGACATTTTTGCCGATATAATGCGCCGCCAAGCCGGGAAAATAGACCAGGTCCGCGCCGGCTACGGCGAAATGCCCCGGGAGCGGTTTACCGTAACAGGCAAAATCGAGCATATAACAGGCTTGTTGAAAACAAAGGGGCGGCTCAGTTTGGAGGCCCTCTTTTTGCTGTGCCGCACCCGCCGCGAAATGGTTGTAACATTTTTGGCCCTTTTGGAGCTGGTGCGCCGGGGAAAAATACATACGAAGCAACCCCGCGCATTCGGCGACGTGGAGGTCTCAGGTGTGGGCTGCGCGTAAGGCCATTTACCCGATTTGGGGCTGTGGGCAATGACCGCGCTAACGCTTGGTGCACGATGATTGACTTCGGGCAAAAAGTGCCTGTGTCGGTCTTGCTTGCAACAAGCCCGACGGTGGCACTAATCTGCCCGTTCGCCACTAATCGCCCACCTTCGCTAGGCGCGCTTGCCATTGCCCACAGCCCCAAATCGGGTAAATGGCCTTACGCGCAGCCCATACCTGAAATTTACAATTTTGAAAGGGGTGCTTGATTTGCCCGGCCTAACTACGGAACGCGAAAAAATGCTGGAGGCTATGTTATTCGCCAGCGGGGAAAGTGTGCCTCTGTCAAAGCTGGCCGAGGCCCTCGGCTGTGACATTCCGCTTACGCGAAATCTCCTGACGCGGATGGCCGAAACCTACAAACAGGAAAAATCCGGTATTCAGCTGACGGAGGCCAATGACTGTTACTTACTATGTACAAACCCCATTTACTATCCCGCGATTGGGCGGCTTCTGCAAGCAAAGCCCCGCCGCGCCCTATCCCAAACCCTTCTGGAGACGCTGGCAATTATCGCCTTTAAACAACCCGTCACTAAGGCCGTAATCGAAAGCATTCGCGGCGTAAACTGCGACCACGGCGTAAATAAGCTTCTCGAATACGGGCTCATAACAGAAAAAGGACGCCTCGACGCCCCGGGCAGGCCGATTCTCTTTGAAACCTCGGAGGAATTTCTGCTGTTCTACGGCTTACGCAGCGTGGAAGAGCTGATGAGCAAGACCACGACGAATTAAGGGAGAGGGAATCGCATTGGTGAGTGGGCGGCGTGGGGTGTGAATAAGCGTGCCTAGCGCAGACAAGGGATTAGTGTGACGGGCGAGGGGCATAAGTCAAGCACGCGACAAAAAAATAATTAAGCACCTGTAAAACAGCACCACAGCGTCCATTGTCATGCGGTGGACGCTGTGACTGCATCCGGGGCGTATCTGTACTTCCGACAAACTTTGTCAAGGGGGTAATGGTAATGGTTCTTTCCCATATTAGCTGATATTTTTCCACATTTCAAACATCAGCACCTTGGTTCTAAGGGTTGAAAAGTTTGCTCTGCCATACATGGTATGTTTGATGCGCTTTATCTTGTTGATGTTACCTTCGGCGGGGCCGTTGTTATAATTATAGATAATTGCGTTTTTCACTGCGTCTAAATCGCGAGTAAGCCCATTCACGTAACTTTCAATATCCGGTGATTCGATAGTTTGAGCCGCCGCCATCCACGACTCAAGTTCGTCAACATTTTTTGCGGCGACCAATGCCCTAAAGTCATTTACCAGTCCGTATACAGTAAGAAGTTTGGGATTTAGTTCTATCACTTTTGATAACTGCTCTTCGGTAATGCCGCTGGATTTTTCGATAGGGTTGTAAAGAAGCTTCAAAATAAACTTACGTTCAATGATTTCTGTGTTTTGCAAGTATTCATGGGTGAGTAATTGGCTAAGTCACGCCAATCACCGCTGTACTTGGTTTCATCAATTTTGAAACTTAAATCGCCCTTATCGGCAACAGATTCTATCAATGCACTTACTTCCATGCTTACGTTTTTCAAGTTGCCCAAAAGATATTCCATTGCTTTGGGAACAAGCACCCATTCCCCAACCCATGTGCTGTAATCAATCTTTTTGTTAAAATCACCGTCGCTAATCACATCGGCAATTTCTGTGAAATTTTCAGTTACGCTTATGAGCAGATTGTTTACCAACCCAGCCATTTCTTTGAAGGAGTTTTCGTATTTTTTATCATCAATGCTGTAATGAATGTTACCGACTTGCAGATACTCTTTATGCACACTTGTTAAGTCTGCAACCATGCCCCTAATGACATCCACAAGTTTATGAACATCTTGTGTTAATGCTCCAATTTCGTCATTTGAAATATTTGCTGTGTCGGTATTTACATTCAAATTGCCTTTGGCAACATCACTTGCCAACTGCATTAGCTTGTTGATGGGAGAAATTTTGCGTAAAATGAAAACAGCACCCGCTATGCTAAAAATAGCAAACAAGATAACGGATATAATTGCCAGCGTTTCAAAAAGAGCGGCGGTAGCTTGTGCGTTCTCTTGATAACGCAAAGTGCGTTGTTCCACAGTTTCCGCAAGCTGGTTGAGTGTCTGTATAATAGGAAATCGACCTGTTTCATAAGCAGCTCCGAACATTAGCTCAACAGCCAATTCCATATCGCCTGCGGCTACAGCTTGAAACGCTTCATCTTCCAACAAAGCAAGGGTATTGGAAAGATTAAGTGCTTGTTGAATCAAATCGCGTTCATTTTGTGGCGCATTAAGCTCGTAAAAAGTAGCAACGGCACGGTCACGGCGTTGCACTGTAAAGATCTCATCCCAATAATAATTGTACTCTTGTCGGTTTGCTGTTACGGCATAATTACGCGCCCAACGGGTCAAATCCCCCGAAGCGTTTTGTAAATTATGCACAGCCGTATAAAGCTGTAGCCTTTGGTTGGTGGCGTTTTCCAGCCGACTGTTTGCTTGGGAAGCAAGCACGACAAATACTGCTATTAAGACTTTGATTAACCGTGAAATGCTCATTGCAATTCCTCCTGATGATGGGTAGTGGTTGTACTGTGACCTTGCTCATATTTTCAGAAACGTACAAAAAGCGGCCGCCCTCTGCATCGCAAACGCAGGGCACAGTCGCTATTTACCGTATCACTTGGCTCGTTGGAACAGCGAAAGAGTGCTTGCTCCATAACAATCAACATGCCTTTCGCTACGCTCAGGCACAAATAGGAATGAAAGAGAAGTACCCGAGTCGTGTATTTTGTTATAAAATCTTGTAGAAGGGAGAAGATAAACTACAAAGCACGGAGGAGTGAGTTGCAGAAATCTTCTCGATTAAAGCCGTATATCAATCAGTGTAAGAATCGCCGTCCAAGCACAAATAAGTGGGTCTTCGAGACCGAACACTAACGATTGTTTTAACCATTAGTTAAATGCTGGCGATTCAGTCAATGTCCTCTCCCTTCGCCTTAAAACAAAGTGAAGGGAGTTTTTGTTTATGAAGGTCGTTTATCCCATCTGTTGCGGCGTTGACGTTCACAAGAAATTTATCGTTGCCACAATCATTAAAACCGATGGAATCACGCCCAGGTACACCAAGAATCGTTTTTCAACTTTCAGCAATGACATTCTGCGTTTCAAGCAGTGGTTGCTTGAAAATAACTGTCATGACGTTTGTATGGAATCCACGGGTAAATAATGGGTTCCTGTTTACAACCTTTTGGAGGACAAAATCAATATCGTTGTTGCCTCGCCAAAATGGGTTAGGTCTATTAAGGGCAATAAAGACGACACCAAGGATTCAAAATGGATTGGCGACTTGTTTCGCCTCGGCTTAGTGCCGGGTAGCTTTATCCCGCCTAAGCCAATTCGTATTTTGCGGGAATACACTCGCTACCGGTACAAACTCGTATCGTGCAAATCAAGCGAGAAAAACCGCTACCAAAACAGTTTTACCGTTTGCAACGTAGCCCTTGATTCTGTCGTTAGCGACATGTTCGGCAAATCCGCCTCCTCAAGTATTACTACTGACGTACCTGTCCGACATTCCCGTAATCTCTACGGTAGTGTCGGACAGTATTATTTTACTTACATATTTTTGAATAGTTGCACGAGGGCTACCCTCATCTGAAGTTAAAGCATCGGAATCTGCACTAAGCTTTGCAATCAAAATATCCCGGTCAAGCTCCTTGTCGGTGGCACGTTCGAGGGTGCGCAGGGTTTCGTTTAAAGCCTGCCTTTGATTCTCCAGCTCCTTCAACTTCTCACGCACCATTTTGGAGTCAAGCCCGGTCATTATGGCGTTCAAAAGGTTGCTTGCCTTTGTGGTCACGTCCACCAGCTCTTTATTTATGGAGTTAGTTTTTTCTGCTTTGTCACCGGCCACACTGGAGGAAATTTCAATAATCCTGTCAACCGTCCTTTCAATAAACTCCGGATTTAAGAGTTCGCGCTTAAGGATGGCAACCACCAAAGCCTCCAGCTCATTCCCATTCATGTTTTGGGCATCGCAGGATTTTTTGTTATGCTTGGATGAACAGATATAATAAGGGGTCTTGCGCCAAAGCAACCTATCTTCGCAGACATTGGAGATTATGAAATGGGCTGGCCCCGGAAGTAGCAGGGTTGATTGGACGTTGTCGCTACCTTCCGGTAATCACCCGGTAAGGTTAATCGCAAGAGTATACTAATGTTTAACGCCAATCCACTTTGTTGATATGCTCCAAAGGTACGATGCGGAAGCGGAGTGCCTAATCATGCGGCCGTGCAGAAGGCCGCGGGGCATATCAACAAAGTGGATTGGCAAAAAAAGCAAATGATTTTCAAAAAATCTTTTGCATGACTACAAATATGTAGTATAATCTTGCTGAAAGGAGGAAATCTTATATGACAATCAAAGCATACGAAATCATAAGCGAAATAGAGGCAGATGGAGCAGTGGCACTGAAAGCCTAAAATACCCGTCAACTTCGCGGGAAGCTCTGGGAGATAAAATTTTCAAACAACCGCATAATGTATGTAGTATACGACAAAGACTTGATATATTTCCTCCACGCCTGTCAAAAGCAAAAAGGCAAAGCCGAAAAACATGACCTGGAATTGGCGATAAGCAGAGCGAAAAGGTACGGATTAAAAATCTAAGACACAGGGGAAGGTAGAGAAGAAAATAGCGGTGTGGAAAATCCGTGACGGATGGGTTAAAAAAAACAATGTTGTACAACATTCGCTCAATGTCCTACAACAATCCAACAATAACAAAGCAGAAAACCCGCCTTTAAATGTCTCTATATCTAATTCCAAAAAAAGTTTGAGCGCGGAAAATTCTGCGCCAGCTAAAAAAAGCGGCACAGCCGACACGAACACTAAACGGCGCGGTGCGCCAAAAGAGAATAAATACGCTGTCGGAAATACTGGAGGCAAGAACGGCATTAAACCGAAAGCCCCCCTGCTGGATTAAATCTAGCTGGAGGGCTTTTTTTATTTGTGGCGTACATATCAAATATTATGATGAAGAATTCGAAGTTCAAGAACTTATAATATAAAGGTAGTTTCGGAAACGGAACTCAACACTAAATTACTCAACTGCCCTGTTTGCGGTACATTCAAGGCATTTTGGGGAGGTGATGAGGGTTTACGGAACATTTTACGAGGACAATAATGCTGATATAGATGCCTATAAATCCGCAAGAGATTATATCTATGTTGACTTGAAACTCGAAAAATTTCCAAACCTTAAAACCTTGAGCGGCAAAATTTCTGAATTTGACCAACAAGCAGAATGATTTGCAAAAATCTCTGACCGCCACAAGAGATAAAGCAAAAATGCTGAACATCTCAACGCATAATGCTCGTATGGTTTTGGGGTATCGTGAATTGGAAACGCAAGGCATTGACCCTGTGCCAATTTCACCACAACCGCAAGATTTGTGGGTATACACCTCTTCATTTGCCCATGCCGAAAAATCGGGCGAAATGGATGAGTATTTCCAAAGCAAATACCTTGATACCCAATGTGCCGAAGCCACCAATCAAGCCTTGCAAGGCAAGCTGATACCAAAGGGCGCATTTAATAAAGCCATCACCACGGAAATGGTGGAACTCGTTACCAAAGAACACGGCTTAGAGCGTATAGGTTGGGTACTTGCCGCCGCTGTGATGAATGATACAACAGGCGCATTTTCCGAATACAAGGATTGGGCAAAAGAAAAAATGTTGCCCGCCGAGCCAAGCACACAAGCTGGTGTAATTGTCGATGTTAAACTTTCTGCAAACAGATTAACGGCGTTCATCGAAAAGTACCAAGACATCATGGAAACGATAAAAGCCCGATACCATTGGAAGCAAAGGCAGTTTAACCAAATTTCCTTCAAAGACAAAATGGCGATTGCCACAGAAAAAGTCAAAGAGCAAAACAATAACAGGACAGCACCGCCGCCGCCAGCCATCGAAACGCCGCCACCACCGAAGCCGAAAAAGAAAAGTCGGGATGAATGTAGGTAGACAAATAACACAAGCAACAAGCCAAGACCGTACACTTCTGTTGTGCGGGCTTTTGCATTGCAAAAAAATAAAACCGAAGGGAGCGATGAATATTAACACATACGCTTATGTAAGAGTTTCGACCAAAGACCAACAAGACCACCGCCAATTTTTGGCTATGGAGCAAAGAGGAATCCCCAACGAGAGGATATTTCCCGAAAAATTAAGCGGCAAAAACACCAAACGCCCCGCCTTGCAATCACTACTGGACACAGTGCAAAAGGGCGATACGATTGTGGTTGAATCAATCAGTCGCTTTGCCCGCAACACCAAAGACTTATTGGGGCTTGTGGAAAAGCTGACCGCCAAAGGCGTGGAATTTATCAGCCTAAAAGAGTATATAGACACGACCATACCCACAGGGCGATTTACTCTAACTATCTTCGCCGCCATTGCAGAGTTAGAGCGAGAATGTACGTTATTACGGCAAGCAGAAGGCATTGCCGCCGCCAAAGCACAGGGAAAACATCTCGGCCGCCCTCTAAAAAAGCCCCCTGAAAACTTTGCCGAAGTGGTAAAGAATTGGGAGCGTGGAAAAATCAGCTTTGACGAAGCCTTGAAGCTAACAGGGCTTAAAAGAGCCACGTTTTACAACCGTCGGCGGGAACTTCGCAACAGTAAAAAGAAGTAGCGGTATCTAAAAAGGTTTACCTTTTTAGATACCTTTATTTTTGCCGCAAACCATCCAATTTTATTGAGTATACCATAAAAACTTGTCGAATACAAGCTGAAATTTGGAATGAGCCACGTGAGTCTAATTTAAGTAAATTCCCAAACTAACGTCCACAGTGGACGCGGGTGTGGACGTTACTCTCGGAAGGATTTTTTTGGTGGACTTTAGTGTGGGAAATCTTGATATATTTCCCAGCACATGCTAAAATTAATTGTACGACACTCTTGGTATGTCGTTTCAGTTGTTGGATTCGTACAGCTTGCTCCATTGGCTGTTAAATCTCACAAAGGAGACTGTACATATTAATGGATGTTTTAACTTTCGTAGCTTTTATAATCGACCGCGCATTAGTGCTTGGCATTGCTTTCTTCATCTGGAAGAAGAAAAACCTAATTAGTGGTTTCTTTGGTTTTAAAAGTGAAAAGAGTGACGGCTCAAAAAGAGAGTTTGTCGTTCATGGAAACATTGAAAACAGTGGGTGACGCATAACCCTGTTTTCTTTTTTTATGAACTTTCAAATTTTTTTACATATCAAGGGAACAAACCCCGAAAAGTGACTACAATATAGTTAAATAAAACCAAGACAGTCTTAAAGTGTGATATAATACAACCAAGGCATATGACCCTAGATTTAGAAAACAAGTGTTGAAGTGCATCAGCAAAGGACACACAATCCAAGAAGCCCATGAGGTATTCGAAGTAGGCACAACAACAATAAAGGAGTGGAAAAAGTTAGAAAAAGAAACTGGTAAACTGGATAAACGCCCATCAGGTAATAAAGCATCAAAACTATGTCCGAACCGGTTAAAAGCCTATGTTGAAGCGAATCCCGATAGCTATCAAAGTGAAATTGCTGAAGTATTTAATTGCACTCAACCGGCAGTATTTTATGCGTTAAAACGTCTTAATTTGAAGCGTAAAAAAAACGGTTAGTTATGTGGAAAGAAATGATGAATTGCGTTCAGAATTTTGAGAAGCCATTGAAAGTTATCCACAGCATATGATGTACTACGTTGATGAATGTGGAATAGAAGAGCATATTCATCGTGAGTATGGATATGCGCCAAAAGGCATAAAAATTGAAAGCAAAGTTAGCGGAAAGAAATATAAGCGTACTAATATTGTAGCTGCAAAGTGCTGTGACAAAATTGTTGCACCTATGATTTATACAGGCACAACGGACAGTATCCTTTTTGAGTATTGGTTTGAAAATGCCTTGCTCAAATCAATTCCGCAATACTCCATAATCATCTTGGATAATGCTTCATTTCATAGAAAATCTACCCTAACTACCTTAGCGCAATCAGCGAATTGCGAGGTATTATTTTTGCCCCCATATTCTCCAGATTTTAATATTATTGAAAAATTTGGGGCTTGGCTGAAATCTAAGTTGCGAAAAATACTTCCAAATCATTCTTGTTTCGATGACGCCTTGATGGACTGTTTTTGATTTATTAGACTATAGTATATCACACTGGGATAAGTTGGGACTGTCTTGCGAAAGGGGCGCACCATGACAGAATCCACAGCAAAGAAACATTTAACACTCGAAGACCGTACCGAAATTCAAGATTGCCTTCACAAAGGCATGACATTCAAGGCAATCGCACGGCGAATCGGCAAAGACCCAACCACCATATCGAAGGAAGTGAAGAAACATATTCAAACGCACATTTCTCTGAACTGCAAAGACGAAACCGCAGTCTGCCCTATGTTGCTAAAAGCACCGTTTGTCTGCAATCCTTGTCAAAAACGTAGAACTTGCAGACTTCCCAAGCGAAACTACGTTGCAAAATTGGCACACGACGCATACGAGGAATTACTCACGGAATGCAGGTCTGGTATTCCTCCTGGTAAGGAGGAGTTTTACGAAGTTGATAAAGTCGTGTCCGAAGGTATCAAGAAAGGGCAACATTTGTATCATATTTTGCAAACCAACAAACTTAACGTGTCCAAATCAACTGTATACAGACATTTGAAACAGGGATATTTATCCATAAATGCAATGGATTTTACTCGTGTTGTTAAGTTTAAGGTAAGGAAAACCAGACCCTCTGAATACGTTCCAAAGGCGTTAAAACTTGGGCGAACATATGATGATTTTCTTGCGCATACAGATGAAAACGATATCTCCTCGTGGGTTGAGATGGACACACTTGTTGGACGTATTGGTGGAAAACTTGTTCTGACAATGGATTTCACTTTCTGTAACTTCATGTTTGGGAGTTTACTTGATAACAAGTCGTCACATGAGGTTGCTGAAAAGATTATGCATTTGAAGGCTACTCTGCTTGCCGAAGGCGTTAAGTTTGACGATATTATCCCACTTGCACTAACCGATAATGGTGGTGAATTTTCAAATGTGTTTGCATTTGAGAACGATATCAACAACGAAAAGGAAACTTCGCTATTTTTCTGCGATCCTTATAAATCTAGTCAAAAGCCGAGAGTTGAGAAAAATCATACGCTGTTTCGAGATATCGTTCCGAAGGGTGAATCCTTCGATAGTTTCACGCAAAAAACCGTGAATCTGATTTTCTCTCACATCAATAGTGTGAAGCGGAAAATTTATAACGGCAAAACGCCTTATGAACTGTTTTCATTTACCTATGGTGAAAATGTTGCTCAAATGTTGGGCGTGGATAGCGTCCATGCGACGGACGTTATCCAGTCACCCAAGCTGTTGAAAAATTGATGCATACTACAGTATCAATAGTATTATAATTTCGTATAAAAACGCAAGAAAATTTCCCATAGTTAATTCCGGTGTGGTGGATGTTACTTTGGGAAGCAGTGCCTCAAGGCTTGTTTGCTGTGTCTTGAAGTTGGTTTCTGGAACGAAGGAATGGGACTTTACAACTTTTCCTCCACTAACTTCCGTCAATTTCCCCAGTAAAATCCACTGTTGTCCTACTGTGGACGTTAGTTTAGGAATTTACTGTGAGTCTAATTTAGAAAAGGTGAAAAGGAAGGAAAAAAGGGGTAAAATAACACCGAGGTGAGAGGAATGGGGATATTTGAAGATTTGCGAGAGGAAATTCGTGAGATAGAGATTGAAGCTGGACACGAAGGGTATTGGTACAGCGTGAGCGATGTACTAATGATGATGGTATGAGGAATGG
>Ga0209755_10002743_pt1 | contig 23479 bp, 31 predicted proteins | sample TergutCo191P1_FD_187301 | JGI IMG/M metagenome (GOLD analysis project Ga0209755, IMG submission 187301) | Cornitermes sp. P1 segment gut microbial communities from Petit-Saut dam, French Guiana - Co191P1 (SPAdes) (version 2) | ecosystem: Host-associated > Arthropoda: Insects > Digestive system... | reverse complement strand
CTGCGATCAATTCTTAGCAGCACTCGTCGTAAATTTCCTTTGCCTTAGTTATCTCGCTTATGCTGGAAACCATCGGAATCATAATCTTCAAGTTTCCTCTATCCCCGGCTTCTATAAGAGCCTTAAGCTGTTCCTTGAAAATATCCCGGCGATCCAGGCAAAATCTTATGGAACGCCAGCCCATAAAAGGATTCGCCTCGGTCTCCATACCCATTGAAGATAGCATTTTGTCGCCGCCGGCATCCAAGGTTCTTATGGTCACAGGGCAAGGATCCAGTTGATAAGTCACTTTGCGATAAATCTCTGCCTGCTCGCTTCTGGTTGGCAAAGAATCACGGCCAAAATAAAGAAACTCGGAACGGTAAAGCCCAATGCCTGTAGCTCCGAAAGAGATCATGTCGCTGGCCTCTTCAAATCTCTCTATGTTCGCATTCAATCTTATGTATTTTCCATCCATTGTAATGGGCTCCAACTCCCTCATGGTAAAGAGCTCCAGCTTCTGATCCTGAAAAACTTTTATCTGCTTTTTATATCTGTCTATATCATCTTTGCTGGGATTGGTAATGACTATTCCGTTGGTACCGTCAAGTATAAGCAGCTCTCCGTCTGCAATGGATTCAGACAAATTCGCAAGACCCATCACCGCCGGTATTTGCATTGAACGTGCTAAAATTGAAACATGGCTCGTTGCGCTGCCGGAATCTATGGCAAGCCCTATGACCTTTCCCTTTTCAAACTGCATTAGCATATTCGGGCCTATGGAATAGCCCACCAGCATAACGCCGTCTTCAATATTTTCCTGTGCCGCAAAATTTTTCTCGTCGTGGTTCAAATGAAAAAAAACACGATTGTAAATATCTTTGAGATCCTGAGCACGCTCCTTGAAAATTCCCTCGCTTTTTTCAAAGGTCTCTATTAAAGTTCGCATATAGAGATGAAACGCATAGCCGGCATTCCATTGATCTTTTCTTATAAGGGAGACAACACTGTCTATCAACGAAGGATCTTGCAAAATCATCAAGTGCGAATCGAAAATCTTTGCCTCTTCCTTGCTCGCCATTCTGATAGTCAGATCTCTGAGATTTGAAATCTCTTTTTTTACCTGTAAAATACCTCTGCGAAATGATTCAATTTGAGCCGCGGTATTTTCCTTTGTTATTTTGATAGGAGACACCGAAAATTTTTGGCGAACAATACGCTTTGCTTTTGCTATCACATAGCCTGGGGACGCGGCTTTCCCAACGAACATTTTTCTTTCTTTATCTTCTTGTTTATGAGGCATCTTCATAGAATTTGTTCTGAAATAACTCCGTCAATTGACCCGCGACCTTTTGTTCGTCAGATCCGTTTATTAAAAATTCCACTTCCGAACCAGGTGTAATAACCAGCATCATCAAATTTAAAATGGACTTTGCATTTACTGTTTGCCCTGCATATACAAGCTCTACGGTGCTTGCGGCAGGACCGGTTATATTCACTATGTTTCCGGCGGGTCTTACATGAATGCCTAGGCTATTTTCGACTTTCAATTTACAATTTATCATTTGACCATCCTTAAAAGAAATCTATGTTTACGTCCAAGCCATCTCTGGTGATAAGGCGAAAGAGACTGTCTGCCGAGTGAATTGTTGCGGCTAAATCATCGTGTAATTTACGGTCGTTCAACAATATGCCCAGCGTGTTGTTTTTAGATTCGAGTTTTGCGGTTAAAGCCAAAACTCTTTGTATAGTTGTATCTGCCCCGGTCATAAGCGAATTGGTTTGATCCAGCAAGCTATTGGCATCGGCTACCAAATTCTTCAACGGTTTTTGATTTTCGTCAAGGATGTCGTTGATCTTTCTTGTCGCTGTTGACAGCCCAGCCAGGCTACCTTGCAATGCAGGGTCTGCTCTTGCGATCAAGTTTGTTGCCTGATCTTCCAAGTCTTCGGCTTTTTGCAGTATGCGGCGGAATCGGTCTCTGAAGTCTTGAGTTGCTACGGTGGAATCCAATATCAGATGTGCCATGTTCATTATTATTTTTGCGCTGTCCAAAACTTCGCCCGCCATGCCCATAACCTCTGCTATGCCTGCATCAAACTGGCCCTGTATGGTATCTTTTCCCGACCAAAATTTTGAGGAATCCCCTAAAAGCATTCCTATTTGCCGCTCGCCCAAAAGCCCAATATTCTGCACTCTGACATCAGAGTCCATTGGTATTTTAACATCATTTCTCAAAGAAATTCGTACGAGAACACGTGTCCCGAGCAAGGATATATCCTCCACCTTGCCGAGTTTAACGCCGTTTACTTTAACTGGGTCATCTTGAGCCAAGGTGCTGACTTGATTGAAACGCAGGTAATAGGTTACAAAAGTTTCACGGGGATCTTTATCATTTAAAAAGAATATTCCAAACACCAAAATAAGCATAGCGACTATCACCACCAAGCCTACAATGAAATACAATGAGGAGTCTTTCTTCATTCTCTTTAATATAATATAGAAATTTTTTTTGCTATATTCAAATTCTCCATGAAAAAAATAATCCTGTGCTTAGTGCTTGCTTCTGCCGTTTTTGCGGCTAAAGATACGCTCTCGTTTGTTGCCGTTGGCGATATTATGATGGGCTTGAATTTTCCCGATGATGCGCCGTCGCTGCCGCCGGAAGACGGAAAGCTCACATTTGCGGATGTGCAGAGCATTTTGCGTGATGCAGACATAACGGTAGGAAATTTGGAAGGCGTTCTGCTGGATTCCGGCGGAAATTCCAAGAAATGCTCTAATCCCAGTGTTTGCTATGTATTTAGAATGCCGGAAAGGTATGTAAAACATTTGGTTGACGCAGGCTTTGACCTTATGAGCGTTGCAAACAATCATTCCGGAGATTTCGGCGAAGCTGGCCGCAAGGGTTCCATTAAGGCTCTTAAAGAAGCCGGCATTGGTTTTGCCGGCTTTGACGGAACCGCAGAAACTTATGTTCTGGAAAAAGAAGGCGTTCGCTACGGGTTTGTGGCCTTTGCTCCGAACACGGGAACCGTGCGTTTGGACAACACGGAAAAAGCGAAGCGATTGATCAAGGAACTCAGAGGAAAATCCGATATTGTGATAGTGAGCATGCACATAGGAGCGGAAGGCCCTAGCCATACTCGCATAACACGCAAACCGGAGACTTTTGTCGGTGAAAATCGCGGCAATCCCTACGAATTTGCCCGTTTAGCCATAGATGCCGGCGCAGACATGGTGTTCGGCCATGGGCCGCATGTTCCCAGAGCCATTGACCTTTACAACGGAAAATTCATAGCATATAGTTTGGGAAATTTTGCCACCAATGCGAGCGTGAACATCTCCGGCATAAGCGGCTACGCTCCGATAGTAAAGATAAAAACAGACAGCAAAGGCAATTTTATTGAAGGCGAAATATTTTCCGCAATTCAAAAAGGCGAGCGTGGCGAACGCCGTCCGTTCTTGGATGCAAGCGGAGCCTGCATAAAGCTGATGAAGGACCTGACGGAGAAGGATATACCAGAAGCCGGGCTTTTAATTGAGAGCAACGGGAAGATTAAGCTGCGGTAATGCAATACTCCCGCACAGCTCTCCTGCAACTTTCGGACGCAGACCTACTAAAACTCTGTGAAGCATCCGCATACAAAGGCTCCGGCCCCGGCGGACAACACAGAAACAAAACCAGCACAGGCGTAAATTTAAAACTAGAAGTCTCCAATCAAGAAAATCCTTTAATCAAGAAAATCGTGGTTCAGACGTTTTCTTGCGATGATCGCAGCGCACACATAAATAAATTGCTCGCTCTTAAAAAATTGCGCATGAAAATAGCATTGCAAATGAGGGAAGAACCTGCTGTGCAAACTCCATTTCCTTTTCCCGGAAGCAATGGCAAAATTTCGCCGGACAATGCTCTTTACCCGCAATTCATCGCAGATGTTTTAGACAGACTTGATGATTTTGACAAAGCCGCTAAAATGTGGGGATTAAGCAAAAGCGCTTTAAATAAAATTATGCTTCAAGACAAAAAGGTTATGGAAGCTTTTCAAAAGCATCGCCAATGCCAAGCAGAAAAGACTCGTCAAACGGCTTGCCAATCCACTGCAGGCCAACAGGAATCCCATCCACATTGCCGCACGGCTGAACAAGACCCGGCAAGCCGGCAAGATTAACGCTCGCAGTGTAAAGATCTGAAAGAACCAAGCTCAAATGGTCGCTCTTGCTCACGCCGGCCAACTGCGGAAGCCCTGGCGTTGCAGGGCTTGCAATCACGTCGCATGCTTCAAATGCTTTATTAAAATCATCCGTTATTATGCGGCGAACTTTTTGCGCTTGCACATAATAAGCATCGTAAAAACCGCTGCTCAAAACATAATTTCCGAGTAAAATGCGCAACTTAACTTCGCTGCCAAAACCCTCTCCTCTGGACATCGCAAAAACATCCGTTAAATTCCTAGCCTCTTTGCTTCTGTGCGTATAGCGAATTCCGTCAAAGCGGGAAAGATTGCTGGAAGCCTCTGCCGGAGCGATTATATAATAGCTTTCAATAGCATAGCGAATTGACGGAAGAGAAACTTCTTTTAAAATTGCGCCCTCTTTTTCAAGCTTGCTCAAAGAGGCTTCTATCACATCTTTGCACTTGGGATCCAAGCCTTCTGTAAAATATTCTTTTGGCATGCCTATAATTTTGCCTTTAATATCTTTGCCAATTTGCTCGCCGAAATCAGGAACAGATTCTGCGCTTGTTGTGTTATCTTGTGAATCTTGCCCGCACATAAAATTCAAAACAGGAGCCAAGTCTTTAACGCTACTGGAGAATGCGCCTATCTGATCCAAGCTGCTGGCATAGGCTACCAATCCATAACGCGAAATTCTGCCGTAGGTCGGTTTGATTCCAACCGTTCCTGTGCATGCGGCGGGCTGGCGAATGGAACCTCCGGTATCTGAGCCTAGAGCCAAAGCTACCGTTTCACTTGCGATTGCTACTGCGCTTCCGCCGGAAGAACCTCCGGGAATGCGATCTTTCGCTACCGGGTTAATGACTTTGCCGAAATAAGAAGTTTCATTGGACGAGCCCATTGCGAATTCGTCCATATTTGTTTTTCCGATTACAACTGCGCCGGCAGCTTCGAGTTTTGCAACAGCTGTGGCAGTGTATGGGGAAACAAAGTTCTCAAGTATTTTTGATGCGCAAGTTGTTTTTGTGCCTTCTATGCACATATTGTCTTTGACTGCGATGGGAACGCCATCCAGCACGGAAAGGCTTTTGCCGTTTTTACGGCGTTCGTCTGCGGCTTTTGCCTGTGCCAAGGCTCGTTCTTTGCAAACGGAGATATAGGCGTTGAATTCCTTTGTTTTTTCAATTTTTTCAAATGCCTGCTCTGCAACAGCCGTTGCGGAACCGGCTTCTATTTGTTTTCTCACCTGTTCAAGATTCATCGGTTACCCGACCATTTCATCATATATAATGCGGCTATCACGCCTATAATGCTAATGATGTTTAATCTGATTGTGAAACCCAGATTGAATTTCAGCATATACAGGTCCACCAACATGGGAGTACCGCCATCCGTATAGCCTACGTGCAGTTCCCAGGCTTTGATAAAGAAGTTGCGCACAACGTTGTCTTCGCCGCCTGCGTTCATAAGTGTGCCTATATATCCGAAGAGCCAGCCCAGGGATTCTCCCAAAATGCCGCCGAATATTAACCCAAGAACAATAAAAATAATTGCTCTTCCAATGCTGTAACCAGTGCGTGTTGCCATACTTGGGGGAATTTAGAAAAATGCAGCTAATCTCTGTCGCGAATTCTGGAAAAAATTGAATCATCCGCTGATGAGCCGAATAGATTCGGGTTCAGGCAAGAGAAGCACTCCGGTCTGTGAAAATCCGGATTTGGTGTATTTATGGGAAAGGCGCAAAGCCAGTGGGGTTCTGTTGCCTTATCTGCACATTTGTACAGGTTTCCGTCCAGTTGAAATACCTTTAAATTTTTTACGCCCAACAGAGCAAGAGGAATCTCTATGGATAAGTTCCACCTGTAAAAATCCTTCTCTATCGATACGCCGCTGGGTTTTCTTTTTATCTGAGCGTATTCTTCTTTTGAAAGCTCGGTTCTGTTTTCCCTGTCTTTGCCGCGTGCTGCGTAGCACACGCCCTTTGAATTGAACTCAAAGTTCGCATACTCATTGCTGTTATCCATCATTCTCAAAAAAACTTCTACACACGAATCTTCGCAAACTGCCGTACCGTCTTTTTCTTTGCTTTGACAAAAACAGCTTTTTGGTTCCCTAATTCCAAAATCTACCGATACGGAATTTTCGCAGATTTCAATTGTAGCTCCGACAGAAACTGAGATGTTTTTTTGCCATCCGGGTCTAAGGTAAAATTGTTGCATAGGGAGAAAATAGAATTCTATATTATGGGCTTCCGGCGGTCGTGGCGGAATTGGTAGACGCATCAGCTTGAGGTGCTGACTCCTGAGAGGGAATGAAGGTTCAAGTCCTTTCGACCGCATAAATGAGTGAAACAAAGCCTGTTAGAGTTCGATTTGCACCAAGCCCAACGGGTTACTTACACGTTGGGGGGGCGCGAACTGCTATTTATAATTACCTCTTTGCCAAAGCCACGGGCGGCACATTTTACCTTAGAATAGAAGATACGGACCGCAAAAGATACAACGAACAGGCCCTGAACGACTTGCTAAGGGACCTTAAATGGCTAGGTCTGGACTGGGATGAAGGCCCATTTTTTCAAAGCGAACGGCTGGAAATTTACGGCAAAGCGGCAGAGAAACTCGTGGAAAGTGGCCATGCCTATTACTGCTTTTGCACGGAAGAACGCCTGCAAACCCTTGAGCACGGCTATGACCGCCATTGCAGGGATTTAAATCGCAAGCCCGCCGCAGATGAAAAATTTGTGATAAGATTTAAGTCTCCGACTGATGGCATAACAAAATTCAACGATCTTATAAGAGGCGAAATAGAAACCCCGAACAAGGATTTAGACGACCTTGTTCTTTTGAAAAGGGATAAATTCCCGACTTACCACCTGGCAAGCGTTGTTGATGATCACGAAATGCAAACGAGCCACGTACTGAGGGGTGACGAATGGATAAGCAGCACGCCAAAGCATGTTCTGCTTTACAATGCCTTTGGGTGGGAAGCTCCGCTGTTTTGCCACCTGCCTGTGATTTTGGCGCCGGGTGGAGGAAAGCTTTCCAAGCGCAAGGGAGCCGCATCCGTAGGGGATTTCAGAGATTTGGGCTATTTGCCTCATACACTTGTGAATTTCCTTTCTCTTTTGGGCTGGAGCCCCGGAGACGACAGAGAAGTTATGAGCTTGAATGAGATGATAGAGGCGTTTTCTCTTGAGAGAATTCACCCTAAGGCTGTGGCTTTTGATGAAAAAAAACTGGAATGGATGAACGGCATGCATATACGATTGTTGCCGGACTCTTTTTTGGCAAGCGAATTGGAAAAAAATTATGGAGCTGTAAAGGGTTGTCTTACGATTGCGGCATTGCTTAAGCCTCGCTTGAAATTTATGAATGAGCTTGTGCCTATGGCAAAATATTTTTTTGAACGGCCTGAAAAATGCGAAGATGAAAAAGCTTATGCAAAATATTGGACAGAGCAAAGCCCTGAACATATAAAGCTGGTTGCAAATGAGTTGGAAAAAATAGAAGATTTCGGAATAAAGAACATTGAAGCTGCGTTTATTAAGGTTTGTGAAGAGAACGGAATTAAACTGGGTGCGCTTGCGCAGCCGGTAAGACTTGCGGTTTGCGGAGTTGGCGCAGGGCCGGGGTTGTGGGAGATTTTGGAATGTTTAGGCAAGGACGAATGTATTTTCAGGTTGCGCCGTGTCAACTGAGGCTTCTCTTTTCTCTTTACATTTTTGGGACGCAGAAATATTCTGCGAGAAGTGTAAGCTAATAAGAAATTTCAAAATTTTTTCTCAAGAAAAATACGATAAAAATTACGGCAAAAGAGAAATACCGCCTAATAAGCCCTTATATTGCAAATGCATAACATGCGAAGGCTGGATAATTTACGCTACAAATGAATTTGCGGAATTGCAGGAAGAACCGATGATGGGGCTTTGCAAAATTTGGGGAATGGGAAATTTGGAAGCCGGAGATTTGGTCTATCATCCGCAAGAGCAATTGTGCATGGTTGAAGGCGTAAATAGAGTTTCCGGATCGTTGCCTAAAATAACGCTGAAAAACCAAAATGAAGAAAAATTTGAAATTCAGCTTGAATCATTACCTAGCGATGATCAGAATATGTTTTACAGATTGCTTCCGCAACACGGAGAGAGTGCCCGCATTGGAGACCGTATTTATCATACGGAAACCGAGAGAATCGGTACGGTTGTCGGGTTGGAGTTCAATGGGGGGCAAGCTGTTGTTGTTGAGTTTGAACCCGATGTTATTGAGGTGTGCTATTGCGAAAAAAGCATTCATTATTTAACAGATGAAGTACTTGAACAAAATACAAAGTGGCGTTGCAGAGATTTGCCGTATTTACAGAATTTGCAAATAAATTCACATTCGAAAGTTCTGTTTTTAAACTGTTTGGTGCCAAGCTTGCACGCAGTGTACGAATTGGAAAAAATAATCGCTTCTATTCCGCAAGCCCGTTGCTTTCTTATGCAAGTGATGTTGGAAAAATCCAATATCAAAGCAAGCGAGATTTACAAGGAGTTGCAGAGAAATTACATACATCTTTGCGGTTGCAAGGTGGAGTTGGAAAAGAATGAGGTGTATATCGCAGGCATGTACACAGCAAAGGATATTCCGAAAAATATTAACAATGCATTGCGAAAATTTCCGCTTAAAAAAATCCATTTGGATTTGAGAATGCGCCACGATGTAAAAATCATAAAAACCATAAGCGAAAAGGACTGGTTTATTAAGCTAAGCAAAATAGGAAAAACCATTCACATGGACGGCTGGGTGAGGAGTGAAAAGCAAAAGAAAAGAGCAAAGTGGATAGCATTCTTTTACACTTTTAAGTTCAGGGTAGAAAACCATCTTTGGGTAATAGATTGAAATACATTCTATTGTTAGCAGTAACTTCATTTGCGGGCGTGCTGGATTACGCATACGGTACTCAATACGATAAAGCGTTTAGCGAGATTTCCGAGAATGATTCAAGCGCATGCGTTTTGAAGGGAATTGTTTTTGTAATGCGCTTTGATGATTTGGGTGATACGCTGGATTTGAGCAGAGCGTTATCTGTGTTGAAGGATTGCAAGACAACGGATTTCTGGGAGCCCATGCGACGTTATAAAATTGGTTTGATAAATTCCATTTTGGGAAATACTTTTAGAAGCATTGCGGAAACAAGGGGTGCTGCGTTAATTTTTGAAAAGCGTGACGATATTGATTCAAAGGCGTTTTATGCGATATATGCTTATTATGCGCCGTTTGTAAAATTCAAGCGTGATGATTTGAAAAAAGGGTTTGAGCAAAGCGAGCAATTTTCCTTTGTGTTTGGAAATTCACTGATATGGATTCTTTACGAAGATAAGAAATACGCCGAAGCGTTGGAGGTTGCAAACGCTTTGTTAAAACGCTATCCGAATCACCCCACGCTTTTGCAGACCAAAGCCGAGATGCTTTTTTATCTTGGCAAAGCGGAAGAGGCCATTGTGATGTTCAAGGAGAGCGAACAGCTTTATGCGAAGAGGGCACCCAATAGCATTCGTTATTGGTGCGCAGTTGCGCACTTGGCAAAGATGACCGGAGATGCTATGTGGAAGGATAAGCTGAAGAGCAAGGAATATAAAGCGATAAAGCGGTGGATGCCAAAGATTTAGTGTTAAGAAGCTTGGGGGAGCTTCAGGTTGAAGGTCGCTAAAAATAATGGTTTTTTCGTTATGGAACTTTTTTGTAAATAAACAGGATTTAACCTTACCTCCATTATTTCCGCATTCCCTTAGAGAGGGATACCAAAAAAGCATAGATGATGATGAAGCGTCTACGTCCGAAATTGAAACTTTTACAAAAAAAGATTATTGGGAGGATTTTATTTTAAAATATAAAGATGATGGCGGCTGGGATTCTAAATTAAGATTTTTAGATTAACCGCCCCGCCCCAGACCGTGACCCTGCCGCCAACCGCATCTTGAAGAATGGAAAGAGTAGAGTAGTTCACCAAAATAAATTAGATTCAACGGTACCAAGTATCTCGGCAAGTTTTTTCGCAATAGGCTTGGTAATTTTCACCCTACCACACTCATAGTCAGAAATGCAAGCCGTCGCGATTCCGCATTTGCTTGAAAGCTCTCTCTTGGAAAGTTGACGCTCCTCACGTAGCAGCTTTAAGTTTTCACCAGGAGTCATTGAAGCCCTAACTCCCTTAAACCAGTCAAGTTCAGTAACATCAACGTCTTCAAGGTAGTCTTCTTTTTTCACGACTACATTAGGGTATTCCAAGCGGATGAAGTTCATCAGCTTTGTAGGTATTCTTTTTGCCCTGATTGTTATTTCAATACGGGGCCGATTCGCGACTGCCAACATAATACACCTCTATTTTTAATCCAGTTTCCGTCTCTTCCCAACATGCCACCCAATTATAATTGATATGACAATGATATTTATTAACGCCCAACTTGGAATAATTTTGCCAGTTTGCACGTATAGGACCAAGCTCCTTAAGTTCCGCCACTAACAAAGCAAATTTTTTAGAAACCACAGGCGGTAAAGTCTCCAGGTTTTTCTCTGCCTTCTTTTTAAGCGTAACTTTATACACACTAGGAATATACAAATATTTTAAACGCCAAAATACCCACCCTCCAACCACTCCACCAATTCCCGCCGCTCCTTAATAGCCTCCTCAAAACCCACCTTAAAATGCTCTGGAACGAATTTTCCGTAAAGATTAGCCGTAGTACCTATGTCGGAATGCCCAAATTGGTAGCTTACCATTTGCAGGGTAGCAGCTTGTGATAGCAGCTTGTTAACCGCAAATGTATGCCTGAATCTATGTGGATGGATGCCAGGAAAAGCATTTCCTGAATCTGAAAGAGAAATACCATATTATTACTATATAGTAAAAAACTTCATAGCAGAGCACGAATCACGTTTTGGAACCATTCCTATCCAAGTTCATAATGAACATAGAATGGCTTATAAGTAGCGATGTATCATTTAGAATCCGGCCATTACGCCTACTGATACTTGCCCAAGCCAGTAATCTCCGAGTGAGCTGCTCAGGAAGCTTCCAGGTCCTTGCCCCAGCAAGAATCTAAAGTCTATGCCCATATATTTGGCTGTCATGCGGTATCCGAACATGAATGAGAAAGAGGTGGATCTGTCGAGTCCCCTGAAATCTTCAATTGTCCAGTCTCTTACACGAACCGTAGCTTTATTTGGGAATTGAAGATATCCACCGATGTAAGTACTTCTAAATCCTCCACCAAAGGCTAGGTCAACGGTGCTTTCGTCTATATGGTATTTAACCTTTTGCGGGTGTCCGTCATAGCTTCTGAAAGAATATAATAAGTCTGAGAAGGCAAACAAGTTTCCTCTGTAGTCTAGAGCTCCAAAGTCTCTTAGGAAATATGAAGCGGTGAGGCCGCCTGAGAATCCGTATCCCGGCATATGGAAGGCAGGACCCATTTCTGAGAAGAAGAAAGATCCGGAGCCAAAGAATATGGGCCATATATAGTGCCCTGTTGTGGGCTCTTTTTTGACCTCTTTGACTTCGTGGACAACAACCACTCTTTTGGTTGTTTTGGTTTTCGGCTCACTAGGTGCGCAACCTGAGAGCACGACTGCGAGGCTTATTGCGAGTAGGAGTTTAATATGCATTTTCTAGTTCCTTAAGTAGTCTTGATTGGTCAGCTGAATTTTTAACTTCTGTTTCAGGATTAAATCTAAAATCTTCACGCCTAAGATACTTACATGTAACAGGTTCTCGTGTTTGATATGTTACTCCGCCACGAGTTTTAAATATAATGGTTCCGGTATTCTTGGGCGTAATTCTTTCTGTAATGCCTTCAAGTTGTTTCTCTACAAGATCACCCGGTCCTATATAATCGTCGATGAGGACACCGTTCCATCTGACGTCATACAAATCCACAAGGGAATTGTTAGTTATAGAAAGCTTGGTTGCTTCCGGGATGCTTTCGACCTCTCCAAAATGACAGGAGGCCATTAAAATGCTGCATATAAGCAAAAGTTTTTTCATAGTGTTTCCTCTATTGTTCCTGCGATTACTCGTGTTCCATCAAATTCAAAATTATACATATAGCCTGTTTTTGCTGTAAAGCTGGGAAATGCTACCCTGTTGTTGATTCCATGAGATATTGTATAGCCTGTATATTCAACTCCAGAGAGACTTGATTCTATTTCATAAATTCCGGTTTGTCCGCTTGGCACAGGAATTTCACCATTGACTTGTTTCCAAGCCTGTCCGCCTCGCATAAATTCAACTGACCAGTCTGAGTTGTTTTTGATTTTGAGATATGAATCTGCTCCTACCAGTTTTTTTGGTTGCGGAATATAAATCACATATCTTTTCCCAGCTTCAATATTGCGTGTAATTTGAGCATCGGGATCAGGGTCTGTGCCAACGATCCAGGTATCTGAACCTTCCATTCTATACCAATATCTTATGGGAAAAACCGAGCCTACACCGAAATTATTGCTTGGATAAATCATTACAGTTTTCGCATCTCCGGGAGCAAGCCTTTCCACGAGCACAGGCCCACTAAAAGATGTATTGTGAATGCTAACGCTATATCTGGATTCATTAACAAACACAATCTCCGCTTCGTCATCGTCATCGAAAACGATAGTATTATGCTTGCCACATGAAATGGCAAGCATAACAAAGAATAATACGGCTATAGCACGCATTGCAAAATAATATTAAAGTGTTCCAATCTGATCGGAAAAGTCGCGTTTCTGATCTTCTTCTATGATTGCAGTATAACCATCAGCAGTTGTGCCGGCTCCAGCAATGGTAACTGTATAATTCCAACCATTTTTGATTGGCTGCACGCACTTAAGTATTTCAGCGTCATCTGCTACGCAACCCTTCATTCTAACTGGAATGTACAATGTACGTACTCTTACTACAAGTGATGGTATCTGCGTGCCACATGTGGGATCAACGGTTTCTCCTTTTGGTACGTCACAGTCTTTTCCTTTTACTTCATACAACAACTGCTCTCCGCCACCAATGGCATTGTAGCCCTCTTGGGACAACAACTCCTGATTTCCATCCATAAAATAAGCTGCTTGCGTACCATTTTTCACTGTTAGGTATGCAGTAGGGGATTTCAAGCCATTTACAATATCCTGCCATGAAACCCCTTCACCGGCTGGAAGAGTATAACTATTAACCGCCTGTGAGCCTGCAAGCGGACGCGGAGTTGCAAGAACAGCGTCCCACAAACTGGTAGAATTCAATGTTGTCACTTCTCCGGTTGTTTTGTTATAGAACACATAAACAGGGAACATGTCAAAAGCGGTTGTTGTGTTGGTATACAACATTTGATTCTGCTGCATAGACGGCAAGTAGGCTATTTTCTCGCCTTCCGGGCTGTCTTTGCGAATTTCAATGCCAATTTTGCCCAGATTTGAAATTTTAAAGCCGAAATCTCCCATATAGCCCGGGTTCATCACCAAGCGATATTTTTTGCCGGGGCCATAGGTAGCCATTGCTTGATATTCCACTCTGGATTTTGAAAGATCCAATCCGTTGTTATTATATTCATCTCTGCTAATTCCACGTATAACGGTGTAACCGCCGACGTTACAGTCACTTTGATGCTTGCAAACATCGAAATTCAATGTCTTGCCGGCATTGATGCCACCCATAATGTTGCTGCTGGTGGGTTGCTGCCCTATGAACAGCACCATATCTTTGTTTGTGCCGTTCTGTATTTCAAGGTTTCCGCCGTTGTCGCCGTTCCAGTTGAGGGCTAGTTCAGCAGCGTCTTGACCACAGCCGAGGAGGGTGAATGCCGCTAATGAAAGCGACACAGCTAATGATTGAAGTTTTCTCATGGTTTTTTCTCCAAAAGGTTAATTAGAGCACAATATAGAAAATACTGTGAACTCAAACATCATGGCTTAGTTGAGAGTGGAAAAACTTGAAATACTGTGTTTTTGAGCAAATTTAGCTGTTATATGTAAAAAACAGCGGATACTATAGTATTTTTTTAACGGGGAGCTTAGGGTGGAGACCCTCAGGGGGAAGCTTCAGGGGGAGGCTTCAGGAAGAAGGTAATATGTTGTAAAGCGAATAAGTGAGTGTCATCATGGAATCTTGCGATAATTCCCTGTATTTAAAAGCGTACAAAAGGGTTCTATGGAGCTCATCGCTTTTTTTAGGAGTAGTTTTCAACTTTCCCAAGGCTAATAACCCAGAATAAACAAGATATGCCGCAAACAATTCGTTTAACTCAAAAGTAGCCTCAGTTACATTAAAAGTACCATCTGTGATTCTATCATCGACAATTGTGAAAGGCTTAAATTTCAACAGCCAGTACACAAGAATTCCCACCCGCTTCATCTCGTGTATTCGACTACCATTATGGAAAAATGAATAATACGCCATACGCTTATCAAGCCTAATGATTATTTCCACGACAGCTCTCACATCCACAATATATTTTAAATCATCCGGATAACCGGCAGTTTTCAAAAATATTTGCACCCTATTTTCCCACAATACAGCCTCCGAATATAATTCATCAATTGGCATTTGTTGATAACGGGCAGATATATTACGTTCTGTAAATTCGAGCATTACAGCTTAACTCCGAATGTCTTTTTCGCTTCAGGATCTTTTGCCAACAACTCCATGCCTTCATCAAGAAATCTTAGAGAATTGCATCCTTCATTGCTAGAAGGATGGTTTTTATCTGTACGAGATGAAATAAAATCCAATATGGATCCTAGTTCCGCCTTGCTTTTTCCAAAAACTTCATTCATGATTAGCCTCACCTTTGCTCTTCAAGCAGGAATATACAAATTTTACTTCACAACAAAATCCACTCGCTTCCTTGGAACCACAAAGTCAGCGCACAATGCAATCCACACAGACGCCGTACAGGAAATCAGCGGATTCCAAGGCCAGGAAAAAACACCTGAAAGCGGTGGCACATAGCCTTGTATAAAAGGAATGTCGTTGAACAAAAGCAAACTGAACATGCCGCACACAACGCCGATTAAAACCGAAAATGTCCGCAGATATGACGCAAAAAACGACAGCAAAAACAACGCAAGCAACGGGCCCGTGAAAAGACCTGTGAAAAACAACGCATTCTTCAGCAAAGAACCCGCTTGAGACATGGCAACAAACGCCGCTCCGGTACCGCATATACCCCACAACACAATCCACAATTTTGCCCTGAACACAGACTCCTGGCCAACAGGCTTGCACAAAATATCCTTCTCCGTAGTGTTGCTAAGCGCATGCACTGCGCTTGAAATGCTGCTCATGGCCGCCGCATAAATAGCCGCAACTAACATGCCAACTACACCTGTCGGCAACTCGTTCAGAATAAAATGCGGAAACACATCGTTAATGCCCAAATGCTCAGGGAACGGCCCCCTCATATAATAAAAGAACAACGCCGCCCCAATCCAGTAAAACAACAGCGAACAGACAAGCCCCAAAACCATTGACAAAATGCTGGACTTGTTCGCCGCATTAACATCCTTGCAACTCAAATACCTCTGCACAAACTGCTGATCGCAACCACGAATGGCAATCTCCAAAACAGCATACACAATGCCCGCAGAAAGCAAAGTGTTCGCATTTGACGGATCCCACGAACTGTTAAACCAATCGCTCTTTCCCATTTCATCGGCAAGAGAAACCAACTCCCCAAAACCGCCTATGCCATTAACCAAAATAAGAAGAGCAATAACACCGCCGCCAAAAAATACAACAAACTGCATAACGTCTGTCCAAACCACAGCCTTGAACCCGCCATACCACGTATATAAAATAGCAACCACCGAAGAAATAAGAATTGCAGCCCACACGGGAATCTGCAAAATAGGCGCAAGAACCAAAGACGGCGCAAACAGCAAAATGCCTGTTCTCAACACAAGGTGCAGAGCGTAAAACACTGCGGCAACCCTGCGAATGGTGCGGGAAAAACTTTTCTCCAAAAGCTCGTAAGCGCTTTGTATGCCGCTCTTTCTAAGGCGTGGAATAAACAGCCAACCTACAACCAGAATGCTCAAAAAACTCCCGAAATTGGTCATTATCAAAGTCATGTTCGTGCCGAAAGACTCAGCCGGAACGCCTAAAAAAGTTGTTGTGCTAACGGAGGTTGCTATTAAGCTTATGCCAATCGGAATCCACGGCATTGAACCGCCGCCAAGCATATAATCCTTAAATGAGCGGTTGCCCCTCGCAGCCCACAAGCCTATAAAAATAGAAAGCCCCAAATAAGCAACAAGCACAATCCAATCTATAACGCCGAACATTACTCGCTCGCCTCAGCCATTTCCTGAAACTTGGTTGCAAGGCTTACAAGGAACAAAGTCTTTCCGCTTTGCTTTGTATCTTCTTCCAACTGATTTAATCTTTCTTTGTTCAGCCATATAGAATGGCTTTTTATGGTCATAGCATCTTCGCTGCCGAACATGTCTTTTGCAATGGTTATAAGCTGGCCGGAGAACAAGTCAAAAATATGCTCCTGCTGCACGCTGCCTGTCATGGACAATATGAATTCTCCATTCCCCATCATAGCCAAATGCTTGCCGTTCCAGTGTTTTTTCAAATGTTTAACTGTGGATAAAAATTTCTCATAAACAAGAGCTTTGCTCTCTTTTTCCGAAGGAATGCATTTCAAGAATAAAATTCCAAGGCCATCGGAACCGTTTTTCACTTTGTCTATTTCTTTTTCGTAGTAGCACATAATTTCGCCAAAGCCATTTGCGTTGACTTCTGCCATTGTATTATCTTTTTCCTGCCTGTTGTCTTCTTTGCCGAGAATATCGGAGAGTTTAAGCGCAGCGCATGTAACCAGGCTGGTGAGCATCATTTCATCTATCATGGAAACGGCTTTTGCCTCTTTGCTTTCCAGCACAATAATCAACGGATATGAATTATTTCGCATAGACGGCCTAACGGCAAAAAGCGAGCGGAGCCCAAGATTCTTGGGTTCGCTTTCGGAAAGTCTGCGTTGGTAGGGGTCTGTTGAAATTTCTTTTTCATTTATCACAGAAACTTTTCCGAGCAAAATCTCGTAGAGCAGGCTTTTGGGATGAGCCTCAAAATGTTCGCCTTTGAGAAATTCTTTTTGCTCGCCCACAACTTCGGAAATCTGCCATTTGTCAAGGTCAAGGTCTATAGGCGTGATGACCATCATCCTGTCAAACAAAAAGCTGTCCTGCAAAATTTTAGATAGATTTGCGAGCAGGTTTCCCTTTGAAGACGAATCGAATAAATCCATGATTTCTTTCAGTATTGTGTTGAGCAGGGTATATTGTTTATCCAGCCTTTCGTTGCTATCCAAAGTTCTGAGCACTTCTTCGGTGAGGGTTGCAAGTTCTCGCAATTCCATGCTCACTTCTTCATCAAAAGCTCTGGGGTCCACGCTGTCTATTGTTATATATCCGTGCAATTTTCCGCCGCCGGAAACAACTGCGCCGGCCATTGAATTCGCCACAAGCTCTTCTGTGCGGTAAATATCTATTGGAAATACATCTACTCCGTTCCAGTTGAAATCTTTTTTTGAAAAGTATCTATCGTTTTTCTGTATGAACAAGCCATCGCTTATTTGATAGGGGCTATTGGAAATTCTCAGGGTAAAGCCATCGCCTTTGAATGCCCAGTAGCATACGGAGAGAATTTTGCGATTGTCCTGTTCAAGGTAACTGCGGAAAAGCGCAAGGAGTTTTTTCACAAATGCGTCTTTGTTCACGACTCCTGCTTCATAGCATGTCTTTTCCTGTTCCTGTCTTTTTATGGCACTTCCATCTTGAGTTGTTTCGTGTACAAAATCAACCGGCGAGCCTAATGTGTCCGTAACTCTTTGCGGTTTGCCTTTGGGCTCTGCATGCAAATTCCTGTAATTATAAACCCAGGCAAAGAGGCAACCTAGAAAAACCGCAAAGCCAAGGCAAAATAGAAAAGCAGGTATGGATATGGACACAGGTGGAATATAGAAAATTCCCGGAAATTTCAAACTACTCGTCGAGCACTTTATCAACATCCCTGCTGAGGTCTTTAACTTCTTCCCTGTCAACGGGTTTCGGATTGCTTGCACAACCGAAAATGAATGCTAGGCTAATCGCGGCCAAAACAAATTTGATTTTATTCATGTTCATCTCCTTTTTTGATTTACCAACGGAACAAAACACAACCCCAATTCATTCCACCGCCTATCGCAGACATAGCCAGCAACATGCCGGGTTTCAAACGGCCCTGCTGCACAGCCTCGTTAAGAGCAATCGGAATAGATGCAGAAGATGTGTTGCCATATTTGTCAACATTTATCACAACTTTTTCATCCGGAAGGCCCAAAGTCTTGCCTACAGATTGAATAATGCGAATATTAGCCTGATGCGGAATAAAAAGATCTACGTCATTCACAGAAAGACCGGCTTTTTCCAAAGCCGTTTGGGTGATGTTTGAAAGCTCGGAAACGGCCATTTTGTAAACCGAAGTGCCTTCCATCCTCAAAAAAGAATCTTCTGCGCCTATTGTATTCAAATAAAGTATGTTGGTGGTGCTTCCATCCGCAGATAAAGCCGAACCTATGAAACCACGATTGCTGTCTTCGCTTGCGGAGAGCAAAATTGCGCCCGAACCGTCGCCGAAAAGAACGCAAGTGCTGCGATCCTTCCAGTCCATGATGCGAGAGCAAATTTCTGCGCCTATTACCAAAACATTCTTGGCCTGGCCGCTGCGAATCATAAGAGCTGCGGTGTTAAGGGCAGGAGGAATAAAACCGCAAGCCGCATTGATGTCAAACGCAAATCCTCTGTTGCAACCAAGCTTTGCCTGAATATAGCAAGCCATTGCCGGAAACTGCTTGTCCGGAGCCATTGAACCTGCGATAATGCCATCTATATCTGCCGGGGAAATGCCGGCTTTTTCAATAGCATCCTTTGCCGCAAAATAACCTACATCTGCCGTCAATATATTGCTGTCTTGCACAATATGTCTCTCGGCTATGCCACTGCGGCTTCTTATCCACTCATCGCTTGAGTCAAGCCCCTTCTCTTTTATAAGGTATTCATTTGTCGCAACGAACTGCGGCAAATACACTCCCACTGATCTTATAACAGCATTCATGTTATTCCTTTTTTATTGCGGCCAGTTTCTCAGCAATTTTTGCAGGAACACCGGCCTTGGCAAATTTGCAGGCGGTAAACAGGGAATGGTGAATTGCAACACTATCAGCTCTGCCGTGGGTTATTATGCCCACGCCGTTAAGCCCCAAAAGCAAACCGCCTCCGTGGTTTCTGTAATCCCAAAGATAATCAAACTTTTTGGCTTTTTCGGTAGTCACATCGCCGAATACCTCGTGCGCAAGCTCATAAAAACCTTCCATGAGCTTTAACATCACATTACCTGTATAGCCGGGTGCAACTACAACATCAGCATGGCCTTTTATAAAATCCCTGCCTTCGACATTGCCTATGAAATTTATTGGCGCCTGCTTTAGAAGCTGATGAGCTTCCTGCACAATCTCGCCGCCTTTTTTCTCTTCTTCACCCATGTTGATCAAGCCTACCGTTGGGTTTTCATAACCCATAACAGCTTCTGCGTAAACACTGCCGCAAAGAGCAAAATCTACAAGCACAGAGGGTTTTTCATCAACATTGGCACCACAATCCAAAAGAATAGCCTGGCGTTTTGTTGTTGGAATCGCACAAGCAATGGCCGGCCTGGATACATCCGCAGCACGACCGAGGATCATAAGGCAAGCAGCCATCATTGCACCGGAATTGCCGGCACTCACGCTTGCTGCCACCATGCCCTGCTTTTGCAAAGCAACGCAGGTCACAAGCCCGGATTTTGGTTTTGTTTTTAGAACTTGAGTAGGAGACTCGTCCATAGCCACAAGATCGGGAGCGTCTATAACAGTTATGGCATTGCCTGAGTAACCGTTCTTTTTAAGCTCTTCTTTGACTTGAGCCTCTGGACCGCACAGCAAAATATCAAAATCGCATTGCGGATCGTTTACGGCAGAAACTGCGCCTTTTACAACTTGTTCCGGAGCGAAGTCCCCACCCATCGCATCCAAAGCTATTTTGATGTTAGGCACCTTCTTTTACCTTCATGCGCTGTACGCCGTTATAGTAACCGCATTCCTCACAAACTCTGTGCGGGCGTTTTATTGCGCCGCACTGTTCGCATTTTGCCATAGCCGGTATATCCAGCGTAAATGATTGGTGGCGGCGTTTGTCGCGACGCGCTGTGCTGGTTTTTCGTTTAGGAACTGCCATTTTTTCTCCTGTTATTTTTCCTCTTTTACCGGAATCATCGGTTCTTGGAGTATCACCAATTGACGCACGGTTTCAGTTAAGTCCACTTCATTTTGGCTGACGGGAACTCTGATCTTAAAAAAATCTTCGCTTCCGTCATCCTCTTCCTGCTGCGCCAGGCCTTGCTCCTGAAACACCAGAGTGTCCACTTCTACTTCAAAGGAACGCTCAAACAATTCCAGAGTCCTGGCACATGCAAATTCCTGCGATCCGCTCGCAACACCTTTAACGGTAAAGCCGCCTTTTTCTTTAGAAACTGTAAATTTACAGCTCAAAGGCCCTTTTAACCGCAGTTCCTTGAACAAACTCGGCTCATCGCTCTCTAAAAGCGAAAAAGCTTGCTCAGGCACACTATTTACAAGGCGTATTCGCAATGTTTAACAAATATAGAAAAAAAAAAGCACATTGTCAAGCTAATGGTTCAGACGTTTTCTATTTTGCAAGAACAATGAACTCCATCACCTATTCTTTTATGAAGTTTTTGCCCAAAAATGCGGTTAGCAGAGCATTTGGGGCGTTTTCGAGGGCTAAAATACCTGTTTTCAGCAGACTTTTTATGTACTGGTTCGCAAGGCACTATAAAATAAACCTTGAAGAGGCCGAAATTCCCGAGGATGGTTTTGCCAATATTCATGAACTTTTTACAAGGAAGCTAAAGCCGGATGCCCGGCCCATAGAGGACAACGCAGAAGTTGTTTGCCCGGTGGATGGGTTTTTGACCGCATTCGGCATGCTCACAACCGAGAACCCCAAATATATACAGGCAAAGGGAAAGTTTTACAGCCTGGAGAGCTTGGTTCGTTGCAAAGAGCTGGCCCAAAGATTTAACGGCGGAATCTGGGCTACCATATACCTTTCGCCATACAACTACCACCGCATACACTCACCCGTTTCCGGAAACGTGGTTGCCGCCTATTACTGCCCCGGCACTCTTTGGCCGGTAAATGCAGGGAGCGTTGAGAGGATAGACGGGCTTTTTTCAATAAACGAAAGGCTTATCACTCACATCACAACCTACGATGGCGGCGAAGCTTTGCTGGTAAAGGTGGGAGCTACCAACGTAGGCCGCATTGCTGTTGACTATAAAAAGGACTGGTTTGCAAACTCCATGCCTCCACCCGCAAGTCGTAAAGCCATTTTCACAAGATGGGAGGCAGAACGGACATACCCTTACACAAAAGGTCAGGAAATAGCCCGTTTTGAAATGGGCAGCACGGTTATACTTGTTTGCAACAGGGTTATACTGAAAAGAACAAAAGAGCTTTTTGCCGAGTTGGAAGGTAAAAAAGTTGTTATGGGTCAAGGATTGATGGTTTAATAAAACATATTTTCTATATTTATAAGAACCCTCTAACAAAAAGGAGTTTGCTATGAAAAAAATTTTATTCATCAGCACCATAGCCTTGCTATCAAGCTCGGTTTTTGCTCAAAGATATGTCAGCAGAGCTGCCCCTACCCGTGCGCAATGCGAGGATTGGAAAGCGTTTAAAATTGCTGAGTACGAAGAAAAGTCCGCAAGGTATAAAGAACGTGCTGTGCAGTTCAAAAATAACTCTTTTGAAGAAGAAGAGAATTTTTACGGCAAAGCATATAAACAAAAAGGATATGGCAAAAAAGGCGATAGAGAGCTTAGGTGGAGCTGCGAAGAAATTTTGAGAAAACGATAGTTTAGGGATATACCAAAACTTAGAAAAAAATAAAGTTTCGGTATTAGGAATTGGGAGCGGTAGCCACAGCCTCTACCTGAAGCTTATGTAAAATTGGTGTTGAGTTAAAATACTCCCACGCAGGCAAAACACAAACCCTCTTGCCATTCTTCAAAATCTCATCCCTTGAATCTCTTGTGAGTATATAACCCTCTTTGGCTTTGAAATGTTCCAATGCAGAGAAAATTCCGTTGATTTCACGGTCTTGATTATCTGGATTCATATCGTAGCAAACTCATTGCTAATGGAATAATATAGAAAAATATCTGAATCTGAATTGGCCAGAATTTTTAGGATTTACCTTAACGATGCCTCAAAAGGCGGAGCCCACACGCAGAAGTGCCCTACGAGCGTTTTAAAATATCCTTGATTTGCTCGTGATCGTAGCCTTGCGCCATGAGCTCAAGAACTTTGGCCTCGCCACGATTCTCGCCAATTGCAATGCCTCTGACCTCACCAACGGCAATGCCACGAGCTTCTCCAATGGCAATGCCCTCATTCATGGCGGTCATCCTAATCGCATACTGGTCGCGCTTGTTTATCATACTTGCCTCATACGCTAATCTCTCTTCTAATGTAAATCTAGAAATTCTAGCAATGTCAAATATCTTATCAAACACTTCCTCACCAAACTGCTCTGGCTTGCACTTAAGCTTATGGGCGTGGCAAAGGGAAAAAAGAAGCTTGTCTTGCAGGGTGACGCATTCATCCAAAGCCTTTGTGAACCGGGAAAGCCTAACAAAGACCATGCCCATGTAATCGTACCTTATTTCCGGATGAGCATCGTTGGAAAGGGAAATGTATTGAACCAGATCATTGTTCTTGAAGTCAAGGTCAAAATTCATGAAGCTCAATGAATAGACAGGCGGGAAATTGAAATCCCAGTCTCCTTTCTTGCCGCTGTTGGCTATGGCCATGCATGCGTAGTAAAGCACTCTTTTGATGAAATGCACCTGCTTGCCCACCTGCACTTCCACCAGAAACTGCTTGCCTTCGCTATCCTTGCAGTAAATATCAAAGATGCTATCCCTGTTTTCCGAGGTTTGCCCAGCTACATAAGGGTTTTTGATATGCACATCCACAATTGTGTGGGTTAGCTTCCACGCCAAAAAGACGTTTAGCATCGTAATGAGCGGCTCTTTTTCTTCCTCGTTAGCGAAAGTTTTCTTGAAAGGCATGTCCGCTGTCAGATCGGCAATGACTTCTTCGTTTTCAGTAACCATAATATGAACCTCCTATTTTTGTTCATATTACTTAGACGCATTTTAAAAGATTTTTTTTGAAAAAAATGCATAAAAAAATTCATTTTCGTCAA
>Ga0209755_10002742_pt1 | contig 23488 bp, 21 predicted proteins | sample TergutCo191P1_FD_187301 | JGI IMG/M metagenome (GOLD analysis project Ga0209755, IMG submission 187301) | Cornitermes sp. P1 segment gut microbial communities from Petit-Saut dam, French Guiana - Co191P1 (SPAdes) (version 2) | ecosystem: Host-associated > Arthropoda: Insects > Digestive system... | reverse complement strand
TTTGCCGCCGGCTTCCTTCAGATTCCACCTCACGATGGACACCCTTGCCTTGAGCTATACACTTCCCACTACTAGGGCGTGTTCGGGACTTTCACCCCTTAGATTGCGCCCATGCTGGGCGCACGACTAACCAAGAGCGTATATGTGCGCATATACGCTCTTGTGAAGCTTGCTTATTTACACCATCTCATCAAATATAGCGACGGGGCGGCGAAATGAATTTAACTTGTCAATAGGACGCGCAGCGTTTGCATCCCGCTTTAAGTGATGTTTTCACAAATCAGTCGGAGTTTGTACTCCCCGCTGATTTTGTACGAAGGCACGACCCGCCACCTATAGAGGTGGGCGACTTACTGATTTGTTAAAACCCTAGCAAATCAGTGTGTGTACCAGTTCCAAAAAGATAGAGAATCATATCATTTTCTCGTTTTTCATACACAAGCAACCAATCACCAGCGCCTCCGATATGACACTCGCGGTAGCGCTTCATGTTTCCTTTTAGCTGATGGTCTTTCCAGTTTGCGGGTAAAGGAACATCCTGTGCCAACTGTTCGATACCCCATCGCAACATTGACATATCAAGCCCTTGTTTCTTTGCAAGTTTACGCCCTTTCTTAAACTGCGCACTTTCAAATGGTTTGTACTTTTCAGTCATCGTCCTCTTCATCCCACTGCGCAAACATCTCTGCTGTGCTTTTGTATAGTTTGGCGGTTCCGTTCTTAACAGCGGCATAGGCTATTTCAGACTCAGCAAGAATCTCCGCTTCAAACTCCGGAGTATAACCGTTTTCAGTCAGCTGTACAGAGGACAACTCAAAAGGTATTCTGCGTTTAAGATATATTTGTCTTAATGTAAGATTAAAGACATCGCTGAAAGACAAACCGATAGCGGCAAGTATCGGCTCAACGCTTGCCTTTATTTCAGGATCAACCCTGATGTGCATACCGCTTGAACGTGTATTCGGCATAACGATCACCTCGTCATCACGATACACGAAATAACCGCAAATGTCAACAAAAAGTATTTATGAGCTACTTATGGCTCGTTTGGAATTATCAGTGCGAGAATCAAATAGGCAAGCCAGCCAAAACCCGGAACGAAAATTGCTAAAATTCTCACAATAATCGGGTCAATGTTAAAATACTCGGCTACGCCGCCGCAAACTCCGGCAATCCAGCGATTGCTTCTTGAACGATACAGACGTTTTGGCTCCATTAAATAAAATCTCCATTTTCAAATTTTGAGGCTGATTTAACTAACTAACCGGATTGCAAGCAATCCGGTTAGTGACAAAATACGTCAGTTAAACCTTTTGTTCTTGTTTTTGCGGGCAGCTTCCGACTTCTTCCTACGCTTGACACTAGGACTCTGGTAATACTCCTTTTTTCTCAAATCCGATAGGACGCCCGACTTTGCACAGTTACGCTTAAATCTTTTTAATGCGCTGTCTAAAGATTCATTATCTTTGACATGGACTTCTGACACGTTTTTCCCTCCCTCCAATACGTGCACTAAAGCACGTTCAAAGACCACATACCGGGTACTTAAGTCTGACTTTAGCATAAATATTATAATGTCATAGCCAGAAGATGTCAATAACTAATTTGCTCCGGTTACTCGTCTTGTGAAAATACTACATTTTCTTCTGCCATATCTGAAACAATAACCTGAGATTCGTCAGCAGCTACCTCATCGGCAGTTTCGCGGTCAGAACCTAAGAATCCGGGTATATTCATACCTGCCATCTTAAACATCTCATTCATTGGCGGAATTGAACGCAGCATTCCCGAAAGAAAGTTTGAAGTCGTCGGAGAACCGCCGTCGCCGCTCATAGAATCCCAAACAGTAACCTTGTCAATTTGAATATTCTTAATTGCCTCAACCTGAATCTTGACAAGATCTTCGATCTTATCAGCAATCATTAGTTGAACTGCAGCAGCAGTGTTACCACCTGCGGCTTCAACAACTTTTCCAAACCCGGCAGCCTGCTTTTCAAGAATCTCTTGCATACCGCGCGCCTGAGCCTCCATACGAGCATAAATTGCATCAGCCTCACCCTTTGCTCTGCGCCTGGCTTGCTCGGCGTCGGCTTCCGCTTCAAGTTCTAAGCGCTCTTTTGCAATGCGCGCCTTAACGATGATATCAGCCTGACCCGTAGCCTCATCACGCTCAGCCCTCGCCTTTTCCGCAGCTTGCTGCGCAGCGTAAGCTTCCTCGAGCGCTCTGGCTTCCGCCGTTCTCTCCGCTGCGGTTGCCCGGCGCAGAGCCTCAGCTTCCTGCTCACGGCGTGTTGCATCGGACTGAGATATGAGAACTTTTGATTTATTTTCACCTTCGACAGCCGAGGCGTCGGACTCTGCAACCTGGATACGCTGCGTGCTGAGCGCCTTAGAAGCACCGATCGAACCATCGCGGTTTTTCTCAGCAACACTCTGCTTTGCATCATTTATAGCTTTAGCGGCAGCTTCTTTTCCAAGAGCTTCAATATATCCTGACTCATCTGTAATATCAGTAACATTAACGTTAATTAAGCGCAGACCGATTTTTTTCAACTCTGTCTCAACATTGTGTGAAACAGCTTCGAGGAATTTATCGCGGTCTGTGTTTATCTCCTCAATTGCCATTGTCGCAATTACGAGCCTGAGTTGACCAAAAAGTATATCTCTGGCAAGCTCTTGAATCTCAGAAGTTCTAAGACCAAGCAAACGCTCAGCCGCATTTTGCATGACCCCTGATTCGGTAGAAATACCAACTGTAAAACGTGACGGAACATCAACGCGGATATTCTGTTGCGAAAGCGCGTTTGTCAAATCGACATTTATTGTCATTGGCGTAAGGTCTAAGTACTGGAATGACTGAAAAATCGGCCAAATAAACGCCGCGCCGCCGTGGATACATTTTGCAGATCTGGGACTTCCATCCGGATTTGTGCCGACTTTACCATAGATAATTAAAACCTTGTCAGACGGACATTTGCGGTAGCGGGAAAGTACTAGCAGCAGCAACGTAAACAGGAATACTACTACCACAATTGCAACTACGAGCGTGATTTGATACATTTCTTTGCCTCCTTATATTTTACTAAAAAATTTTTTTATCTCGCAACAGGTAAAACCAAAAGACAATCCTTGTCAATAACTCCGACAATTTCGACTTTTGTTTTCGGAATAAGTGCAACCTCACTATCAGTCATGGCATCAAGCTCGACAAAGCGTTCTTGTAAAATGAGAGTCACCTTTCCGGAATTAGAACGTAATGGAGGAACTGTAATATAGACCTCCCCGAATTGAGAAAGAGCGTTATTAAGGTTAAGATTGCCGCTATCTTGCATGCTAAGAGCGAAATTAATAGCAACTGAGGCAAGAACAAGCGCCACAACACCGGAAACTATCGCAATCTGAATCGCCCAAATAGCCGAAATACCTGCCGTTATTGCAGCAACCCCCGCCCATCCGCCGAGAGCAAAGAAAGCAACAATACCTCTAATGGTAAAAACCTTAAATATACTTGAGTTTCCATAGCTTCCTGCTTCATTTGCCGGACTGTCGCAGCAATCGGAATCAATATCAGCATCAGCATCCGGCGTGCCGAAACCAAAGCCGACAATCATAAGAACAAGCTGCAAAATCATGACAACAGTCATAGGTATCGCCGCGGTAGCCATTACTTGACCGACAAAACCCAGACTAATCCACCACTGAGTAAACCATTCCACAGTATCACCTGCTTTCTATCATTATTATGCATTATAAACCTATCATTTCTACGCCAGCGGTTTAGTAAGCGGTTACTTAGGCTTGCGTGAAAACCACGGTCTGTTGACAGCTCTTGCAGCCTCTTCAATCGGACTCGCACCACTATCGGCGTCATGTTCGATGATTATCCGCTCAACACTGCTGACATCCCACTCGCGCAAAGTCTGAGCGATTGTCTTGCGCATTTCAGGAGGAGTTATTTCCTCTTGTACCTCATCTTCATCAGGCACTACAACTTCCTCAACCACTTCATCTCTTATAATTTCTTTGATTGCCTTAATTTCTTCGTCTAATTTGATTTCTTCGGCTGTTTTTCTCTCTTCGGCTACTTTGATATCTTCAGCTATTCTTCTCTCTTGAGCTATCTTTCTCTCTTCAGCTAATTTGACATCTTCAATTATCGCTTCTTGCTTTGTGACAACAGGCTCCGGAACATGCACCAAAGGATTATCAATCTCATGCAAAATCTGTTTCATCATTGTCTCGGTACGCCGCTTTACATCAGTACAAACACAAGCGTACATCATAAGAGAAAGCGCCTTTCTAAGCCGGGTCTCCGCTTGAAGCGATGAACCTTTATAATCCTTAAGCACCTCGTCAACCGCAGCTTCAACGCCGCTTGATTTGCCCATGACGCCAAGAGCTTGACAAAGATAATTAAACAGCACGCTCTCTTTTACGCTATTTTCAATCTTGTCATTTCCTCTGACAAAACTCATAAGCAAAGAAATATGCTCCAGCTTAATGCATTCTTTGAGTGCATTTATAATCAATATCCTTGCAATATGGACTTCTTCATAACGCTTCCCTTTTGGATGCTCGACCCATCCGCGCTTAACCCAATTCTGGATTGTTGAGCCTTCCAGCCCGGTAACGGCGCACACCTGCGATAAGCTCAGACCCCCGGTGGCGTCGAGAAGCATTTGTATCTTTGAAAAACCCTTTCCATCCGCTCCGATATATGCGTCAATACCCGGTTGAAGCTTTTCTTTACTATCTGACAAACTGCTCACCCTTTCAGTAAATAATTAGGCTTAATAACGACGCCATAGTTCAGTCAATAAAATTTTATCACAGGTTCGCATGAACGTCAATAGAAATGTGAACATTATTAGTCCAATACCACAAGTTTTTGCTGCAGCGCTAATTCATTGAGTGTAACCAATCTGTTTTTTTGATACCACCGATCAGTGACAATCCATTTTTCCATAAGCAACTGGTCGGAGGATATCCAAAAACTCGCAATGGTTACAGTCTCAAGCACACAAGTTAGCAGTTTTTACAAGTATCTACCGCAAATGACGTGCATTGACTGTAACCAACCTGTGTTTTTGGATACCACCGATCAGTGCTATCCATTATTTTCCACAATGCAACTGGTCGGAGGATATCCAAAAACTCGCTTTAGCTTCAGCCCCGGACAATAAAAGTCCGGGGCTGAAGCTAAAAGTAAAAGACAAAACTTATCGAAATCACATAGGCACAGCAGTATAACCCGTAGTAGAAAGCGCAATGTAACGATAAGCCCAATGACTCCTTGACACATCGGAGAACGGCACAACAATCTCCCCCCACATCTCATCGGACGGCTCACCACCCAAAAGATAGCGAACCAAAACAGCCACAACCTCGTTTCTGTCCGCAGAAGAATCCGGTCTGAAAGTACCGTCAGGATAACCCTCGAACACCCCGGCATAAACCGCAATCAAAATTGAATCAAAATCAAGATGATCCTCAATATCGCTGAAAACATTATCAGCCGCAACCGTAAGCCTATCCATCCTCACGAGCATTACAGCCATCTCAGCGCGGGTTATCGCAACTGACGGACGGAAAGCACCGCCAGAATCAACAACATCGGCAAAAACAGCCCACTCAATAGCATCAAAAGACCACCTATCAGACGCAACATCATCAAACGAAGGACTGAAAACCGCAGCCAACGGCAACTCAATCGGATTGCTGATTTTATATAGAATATTTACAAACTGCTCCCTCGTCATCTCCGCATCACCTCTAAACGTACCATCCGGAAAGCCATTGATAAACGCCGCAAAACCCCTCAAACCTAAAAGCGGCGGGGACTCAACCGGCAACTCCACCATTTCCGGAGCAGACACAGCCGGCGCAGCCGTGCCGCCACCGGTGCCGCCACTCGGCGGAACGATCGGCGGAGCGATCGGCGGAGCGGACTCGCGAGAGAAATTAACTGTGAGAATATCAGCCTCAACACTCAACCACTCAGAGGTCTTCCCATCATTCGGAAAATGTAATACCCTTGCCTCAGTGATCGTAAAAGAAGCGCCGGCATTACCGCTGAAAGTAAAATTGATAACCCCCGCATCAAGCAGACCGGAAAAAATATTGCTGCCGGCAGTAAATCCAAAAGTATATACACCGCCCCTGTAAATTGGAGGAATAATCTGAGTGCCGCCGGTTACACTGCCGGACGGCAAAAATGAGTTAAAAACCAGAGTACCGGGACCGCTGATAGCAAGCGAAAACTGGACGCCGGCAAATGCACTGCTCTGCGTCACCTGTAACTCATGTGAATAGCTATAATTAACGACCCCAGCCGGAACAGACACATTTGTTGCAGCCGAGGCAGAATCTGCCGGAATAATAACGATCACAAGCAGCAAAATCAGCGCCGCCGCCAGTAAGCATCTTAGTATCTTGTTTGTTAGAAAATCCATTGTATTCACAGCCTCTATACAAAAAATCTAAATGCAGCAAACCATAGTCAGCCCACGCACCGCTGCAATCATTTAACTAGAATATTTACTCTATTTGCTCTTTGCAAAAAGATAAAGGCAATTAGCTCCGCAATGAAAACCAGTGCCAAAGCAATTGACCAACTGTCAGTGAGCGCCATAAGCTTAAACATATCTTGAGTCAACAGAAATAGCACCAGTCCCGCCACAGCCAATGCAATAGTCAATAATATAAGCACATGCACGCGCCGGGATTGTTCTTTGTTTTTATATACCTTATCCGGCACATCCGATAACCCTTTATCCGACTCCTTCGATAACTCAATATCCGGCGTCACAGAAAACCCTCCGGCGCTGCGCTTTTTTAACTCTGCAATACGCATTGCCGCAACAATAGCCATCACAATGCCCGAAAGACATAGCAGCAGATTAAGTAAAGCCCAACCATACCCATCCTGAACACCGCTGAACAAAGGCAGATTTTGGTCTGTAATCATCAGCCCCATATCTCCATTAGGTGTAAGAACACCGGACGGGCGCGTTATATTAATTGTTACAAGCTCAAGCTCTTCTCTCAACCAATCAGAAGTATTACCATCATCCGGAAAATACAAGAACCGTGCGCTTGTAACCGTTATAGACGCAGCCTCAACGCCGGAATAAGTAAAACTGATCTCCCCCACGTCCAATTCCCCGGAAAAAGCATTGCTGCCGGTGGTAAAACCGAACATATATACACCATCTCTGTAAACAGGAGCCACGCTAAATGCCGCAGCAACGTCGCTTCCCGATATCGTGTATGAATCAAATGTCAAAACACCGTCACCGCTAAAAGAGAGCTCGAACTGTATACCGGCAAACGGCGATGCTTCAACCACATGCAGCATATGAGAAAAAACATAATCTTCATCCCCGGCAGACGCGCTTATTTCTATTGTTTCCGTTGCTGCAAATGCAGATGCAGTTAACACAATGAACAATAGAATAATCACAGTTGCCGCCGACAAAACCGGCAGCATTCTTTTCTTGAAAACCTTCATTGTTTTAATCGCTCCTTATTCGGATATACGTAGCCGTTTACATTTGCTTACCGGGGAGCGCCTCATTACGAGTGCGCCCCCGGAAAGACGTCGGTAATTGGAGCGGATACGAATCCTCAAGACTCCCGGAACGCCTAGAATACGTAGGATACCGGCGCGGGACCGTAATTTGCCAATATATCTGCTATGTCAAGCATATCCACCACATCATCATCGTTGACGTCGCACAGTTCAGGGGTGACAGGACCAAGCACGAGTGCGTCCGGATGCGCAGTCGCTATTACGAAGCTATCCCAGCCGGCATTTGCAGCAATCCAACCGAAAGCACGAAGTGCAATCGAAACATCGGAACCATCTACTTTTTCATCCCTGTCAAGATCGTATATTGAATATACCGGAACAGGCACGGCGTCTTCAACTACATTGGTTGTAAATGATCCATCGGTTGATGAAATCACTACGTCCAGCTTATCAACATAAATGTTCGGATCTGCTTGAGCGATTACCATAACGGAGTCGAGCGTCAGAGTGGCGTCACCAAGACCCGCCGCGCTAAACGAGGCATTTAAGAGTTCAACTCGCGTACTTATGTCAACCGGCGTTATGGAGAAAAATTCGAGTGTAATTTGCCATCCATCATCACCTAGATCCACCCATGCGCCATCGCCTCTGAGCACCGAGAATCCAGGAATACTCGCCTCCAGCCCGGCGCTGCTCAAGTTGTTGTTTACAGTAAATGTCACTTCAAACCAGTTGACGCTCTTTAGAACATCAGCAGGCTCAAGCCAAACTGTGAAATCCACAGTATCGCTAATAGCTACAGCCGCCGCACCGGTTACGCCTGCAATATCTTCACCCGGAACAATTACCGGAGGATCGCAGACGTCGCAGCCTGCATCATTACATTCGTTGCAATCGTAATTACCGCGCACCACCAGATTGCTCACGCCGTCCCAATATTCGTTTGCCCAGCCCATCGACACTCTGAATCCGGTATTGCCGACTACGTTAACTAGTTTTACAGTGTCGGAAGCAGCCTGCACAATTGAAAAGGTTGACGGAATATCAAGCACACCATTACCGTGCAATCTGATTTGACCCCTATGCCCTTCATTTGCCCCGGCATTGTTTGTAACAACGCAGTCGTCAGCAAAGTATATAGTTCCGCTGTTATGAATCGTACTGGCTCCTGTATGGAATGTAAGCCCGCCATAAACTTCAATTCTACCGTTGTTAACCAGACTGCCGGCAAGTCCCGCTCCCCCGCCAATTTGCAGAGCAGCACCTTCCAGTATGCGTATTGTGACGCCCTCTCGTAAAGTTACATTAGTGGCAGTAATAGAAAAAGCCCAATTATTTAGATTATTAGCCGGATCCAGCACAATAATTGTACCTGCTTGCGCGGTATTAATCATTGTGGCGAAATTTCCCGGACTCCCGGCAGGTGCTAATATAATGTTCTCTTCCGCAGACGCCTGCAAACCCGCAAACATTGACAGTATCAAAACTATCGAGAGCACTACTGCTAATTTCTTCTTCATTTCTAATAAACCTCCAAATTAAAAGTATTTGCCTCTTTTATTCTGGAGTTGTGGTTCTCCGTTTTCAGCCTCGCTGCTTTCGCGCAGCGTGGTCAAGCGGCGCATTCGCTCATGCGCGGAAAAACCGTCTTACCTTGCAGATTCGATTTAATTATCCCCCCCTAATATCTCTATTCCGTATTGCTCATTTCCGTAAAAAACAAAGCAGCTTAGTCTCCATTATTCACATTGCGAACATCCGAGTATTAATATAAATCATGATATATCAAGTCCGCTCACCGTTATATAGGAATTATTTTTGTTTTATGGTACTTTACCTCAAAAGATTGCATCTTTTTGCATAAAAACAGCCCCGGACTATTGCCCGGAGCCGATAGGTTTATTGAGTTTGTAAATAAGTTTGTAAAGAAGCGCTTATTTAATCTCGACTTCTGCGCCTGCAGCGGCGAGCTTGTCTTTGACCTCAGCAGCCTCGTCTTTGCTGACGCCCTCTTTGATTTTTGCGGGAACGCCTTCAACGAGAGCTTTTGCTTCAGCAAGACCAAGACCGGTAATTGCGCGAACTTCTTTGATAACCTTAACCTTCTCTGCGCCAAAGCTCGTCATAACAACGTCAAACTCAGTCTGCTCGGCAGCAGCGGGAGCAGCGCCTCCGGCGCCGGCAGCAGGAGCAGCCATAGCAGCCGCAGATACGCCAAACACTTCTTCAAGCTCATGAACAAGGTCTGAAAGCTCAATAACAGTAAGCGTCTTAATCTCTTCAATAAGAGCAGTAATTTTTTCACTTGCCATAGTAATTTTCCTCCGTATAATTATTTTTATGCTGATTACTCAGCGGGTTTTTCGGCGGGTGCTTCCTCAGCGGCGGGTACTTCCTCCGCAGCCTCTGCGGGCACTTGCGCAGACTCCTCAACGCTTGCTTCCGCTACAGTCTCAGCAGGAGTTTCCTCCGCAACCTCAGTTACTGCATCCGCTACAGTCTCAACCGGAGCTTCATCCGCTACAGTCTCGGCAGGAGCTTCCTTCGTAACCTCAGCAACTGCTTCCGCTACAGTCTCAACCGGAGCTTCATCGGTTTTAAGTTCAGCATCGACAAACCCTCCGCCCTTTTCCGCAGCAGCCTTAAGCACAACAGCAAGACTCGTAATCGGAGCAAGCATTGTTCCGAGCACCTGAGCTTGAAGTATGGGGAGCGGCGGAATGCTTGCGATTTTGTTAACCTCATTGACCGACAGAACTCTACCATCCATAAAACCGGCTTTAATCTCGAAGTAGCCGCTAAACTTATCGGCATATTCTTTGACTATTCTTGCCGGAGCTATGGGGTCATCATTGCAGACAGCGAGTGAAGTTGTTCCGTTTAAGATAGGATCAAGCTCGTCAAACCCGACATTCTTGATGGCAAATCGCATCAATGTGTTTTTAATGACCCTATAATCGACATTTGCAGCGCGCATTTTAACACGCATTTCCGTATCTTGAATAACAGAGATACCGGAATAATCGACAAAAACACCTGCGGAGCTTTTCAGCCTTTGCGTCATTTCATCAACTATTAACTGCTTTTCTTTTAGTACACTTTCACTTGGCATATATTCTTTTCACCTCACAATACAAATAAAATGGTTACTATGCGCTTACAAAAAAATTGCCCCAGTCCAAAAGACATGGAGCAACAGCCAAACCAAATAATTCGGTCGCTCTCGGCAGGATTTACGGCATAGCCACCTGCTGTCTTTGAAACGCCTGCATATGCTATCAAACCAAAACCATTTTGTCAACAAAAATATTTTCATTTTTTCTTATTTTTCCTGACAAACGTGATTGATGTTTCCGCGGATTTGTGGTATCTTGTCTCTATCAAGTTATCGGAGGCAAAAAATGGATAACTCATATATACTCTCGCGCGTTGACCACACCCTGCTTACACCCACAGCCAATTGGTCGCAAATTGAGCTGCTTTGTGATGAGGCTGTCGCATATAAAACCGCCTCAGTATGTGTTCCGCCCTGTTATGTAAGCCGTATACATAACTCATTTCCCGATTTAAACATCTGCACCGTCATAGGCTTTCCGCTGGGGTATACAACACATTCCACAAAAGTTGCGGAAGCACTGACCGCTGTTGAAGACGGCGCAAGCGAACTTGACATGGTCATCAATATTACCGACGTCAAAAACTCCGTTTTTTCAAGAGTCGAATACGAAATATCCAAGTTAAAGAATGTATTGGACAAAAAAATCCTTAAGATTATTGTTGAGACATGTTATCTGACAGAAAGCGAAAAAATCGCACTCTGCCGTGTTGTGACAGACGCAGGAGCAGACTACATAAAGACCTCGACAGGCTTTGGCACTGCCGGAGCGACAATTGAAGATATTCAGTTATTTAAAAAACATATAGGTCCGAATGTCAAAATAAAAGCCTCCGGCGGCATCCGCACGCGTGAGGACATGGTTGCATACATCAAAAACGGTTGTGACAGGCTCGGAACAAGTTCCGCTATCAAAATTCTAACGGTCGGCGATGCACAAGGATACTAAGCCCGCAAAAAGTCTATTTAGCCGTCAAACGACGGTTTTCATAGAAAAATAATATTGGAGGAACAATATATGAAGAAAATCATAGCAATAGCGTTGACCCTAATTATGGTGCTCACACTTGTTGCGTGCGGAACGCCTGCGACGCCTGCACCGGACGGCGGTCAGAGCACAGGAACCCCCGAGCAAACACCTGCTCCTGCTCCGGCTCCGGCTCCGGCTCCCGCACCATCACCCACACCTGCTCCGGCTCCGGCTCCGGATGCAACGGGCGGAGCCAGACTTGCACTGGTAACAGACTATGGAACAATCGACGATGGTTCATTTAACCAAGGCTCTTGGGAAGGGCTCGTACAATTTGCGACAGAGCATGGTATCTCTCACCAGTATTATCAACCACCCGAAGTTTCTGACGCCGCATACATATCAACTATCGAGCTTGCAATCACAGGCGGCGCTGAGCTTGTTGTAACACCGGGATTCCTCTTTGCAGCCGCAGTTTATGAAGCACAGGCAATGTTCCCGGACATTATGTTTGTACTCATAGACGCACAGCCGAACATCGGCGATGGACCTTATGTAGCGGACAACACCGTAGCGGTTCTGTACGCGGAGCAAGAATCTGGCTTCTTAGCGGGATATGCCGCGGTTATGGAAGGACATAGAGAACTCGGCTTTATCGGCGGAATCGCAGTTCCGGCTGTTGTTCTGTTCGGCACCGGCTTTGTCGAAGGCGCGGAATATGCCGCAGCCGAGCTCGGTTTAGCAGCGGGCGACATCACGATTCGTTACGCTTATGCCGGAACATTCTCACCCTCCCCCGAAGTCCAGACAATGGCTGCCGCTTGGTTTAACGAAGGCGTTGAGGTCATCTTTGCAGCGGCCGGCGGCGCAGGTTTCTCTGTAATGGCTGCCGCAGAAGCTGCCGGCGGGCTTGTTATCGGAGTCGATATCGACCAGGCTGGAGCATCGGAAACCGTTATCACATCAGCACTAAAAGGACTGCAAGCATCTGTTTACAGTGTCATATCAGACTTTGTAGACGGCAACTTCCCCGGCGGTCAAGCAAAAGTCTTTAACGCTGCACTTGACGGAGTAGGTCTGCCGATGGAAACATCCAGATTCCAAAACTTCACACAAGCACAGTATGATGCAATCTTTGCAAGACTTGCAGCCGGCGAGATTTCTGTTTCGACAACGGTCGGAGCGGAGGCGCATTTGGGTCTTGACCTTTCCCTCGTAAGACTTATCGCAATTTAATAATCAAACACTCGCTTCATTGAGGCTGGCGCGCAACTTGCCAGCCTCAATGCGTTTATCAAGCAATAGTTGCTAAGTAACTGCGCTTTTTCGAAAATGATGTAAATGATATACTTAGTTAGGGGGAATATTATCATGTATGTTATCGAAATGCTGGGAATTACAAAGGATTTTCCCGGAATCAGAGCAAATGATAATGTAACATTACAGCTAAAGAAAGGCGAAATACATGCGCTTTTAGGCGAAAACGGCGCAGGTAAATCTACTTTGATGTCCATTTTGTTCGGACTCTACAAAGCCGATCAAGGCAAGATTAACAAAAACGGCGAAGAAGTTAAAATAAGCGGACCGAACGACGCCACAAAACTAGGCATCGGTATGGTACACCAACATTTTAAACTCGTACATAATTTTACGGTGTTGGAAAACATTATACTAGGTTTTGAAACCACAAGAAAAGGCATTTTGCGTCTCGATGGCGCGCGCAAAAGAGTTATTGAACTGTCCAAGAAATATGGGTTGGAAGTTGATGTTGACAAAAAAATCAGCGATATCACAGTAGGTATGCAGCAAAGGGTAGAAATACTGAAAATGCTCTACCGTAAAAACGAAATATTAATCTTTGATGAGCCAACTGCCGTTTTGACCCCGCAGGAAATCGACTCCCTCATGCAAACTATGAAAGAACTTGCTGCTGAAGGACGTTCGATTTTGTTCATTACACATAAGCTCGATGAAATCAAGCAAGTTGCCGACCGCTGCACGGTGCTAAGAAAAGGCAAACTAATCGGCACAGTTGACGTCGATAAAATGACAAAAGAAGACCTGTCCGAAATGATGGTCGGACGAAAGGTTGTCTTGAGCATGGACAAGCACGAAGCGACTCCGGGAGAGCTTATACTTGAAGTCAAAGACCTGAATATGAAGAGCGAGGGCAGCACAAAAAACAAGCTCACAAATGTTTCTTTCGGCGTACATGCCGGCGAAATCGTGTGCATTGCCGGCATAGACGGAAATGGACAAACAGATTTGGTTTATGCCTTGACCGGTTTGCTTCCTGTATCCGGAGGCAGTATCAAAATGCTAGGAAAAAATATCACAAAATCAAAGATACGACAGCGCAGTATGATGGGAATGGCACATATACCCGAAGACCGGCATAAGCACGGTTTGATACTGGACTATCCCCTCGCCTACAATACTGCATTGCAGCAATATTACACGCGCAGATTTCAAACCCGCGGTTTTTTGAAAAGAAGCGCCATTTGGTCATATTGCGATTATTTAATAAAAAAATTCGATATTCGTTCCGGAAGAGGACCCGATACAATTACACGCTCAATGTCGGGTGGCAATCAACAAAAAGCAATTATCGGCCGCGAGATTGACCGGGAACACAAGCTGCTCATTGCCGTGCAGCCCACACGCGGGCTTGACGTCGGCGCCATTGAATATATCCATAATCAGCTCATTGAGCAACGCGATGACGGTACGGCTGTTCTGATGATTTCCCTTGAGCTTGAGGAAGTCATGAATATTTCCGATCGCATTTTGGTCATGTATGAGGGCAGAATCGTTGCAAATGTTGACCCAAAAACTGTCACATACCAAGAACTTGGATTATATATGTCCGGCGCTAAGGAGGATGTGATAGCATGAAAAATGTATTATCAAAACTAAGAGCTTCCAACGAATGGGGCTTGAGTATACTGTCTTCTTTCATAGCAGTCATTGCCGGACTGCTCGTGGGACTTGCAATTTTATTTTTAACCGACTACAACCAAGCCTTTCCTGCTTTCATAGATATTCTGACTTTCGGATTTCAGTCAATCAGGAATTTCGGCGAGGTTTTGTATTTCGCTACGCCAATAATTATGACAGGACTTGCGGTAGGATTTGCAATGAAGACCGGACTGTTTAACATCGGTGCTTCCGGACAGTTCACATTCGGCGCATATATGGCAATTCTTATCGGAGTGCAAGCCACATTCCTGCCGCCGGCAATCCGCATCATTGCTTCTTTGGTTGCCGCTATGCTCGCCGGAGCACTCTGGGCAGCGCTGCCCGGAATACTAAAGGCATATAGAAATGTACACGAAGTCATTTCCTGCATTATGACAAACTGGATTGGAATTTTTCTTGTCAACTACTTTGTACTAAACTCGATTTTTGACATTGAGCGCAACTCATCACGCAGAGTTCCCGCCGCTTCAAATATGCCAAGCTTCGGACTCGGCGAGCTATTCAGAGGAGATGCGCTAAGACCATCCTCGGTTAACTCAGGCATTATCGTTGCTCTGGTTGCAGCAATCCTCGTTTACATTATTTTGCAAAAAACCAAATTCGGATTCGAGTTAAAAGCATGCGGCTTTAACCAGGACGCCGCAAAATATGCGGGCATAAGCGAAAAACGCAATATCATATTCTCCATGATGATTTCCGGCTCGCTTGCAGGGCTTGGAGGAGCACTGCACTTCCTATCCGGCGCGGGAGTTACCATGAATGTAACAAATGTTCTGGCGAGCGAAGGTTTCACAGGAATCTCCGTATCTCTTCTCGGTTTGAATAATCCTATCGGAATCATTTTCTCAGGCATTTTGATAGCATACTTGCATATGGGCGGTTTTCAAATGCAGCTCTTCGGCTTTGTGCCCGAAATCATACAAATCGTAATTTCGGTCATCATCTACTTCTGTGCATTCGTGCTTCTAATCAAGATGTATCTGTCAAAAAAGTCAAAAAGAGGTCCGAATGACGAATTATTAGAACCTGGTCCAGAAATACTAGCTTCCGCTGGCGCAAAATCTTCCTATGAATCCTCTGCCGATCCGCCGCCCGGCGCAAAAGAAACTCAATCAACTTCACCGCCCGATGAAAATTAGGAAAGGAGTTGCATAATATATGAATTTAGTTTATTTTCTAATGCAGCAAACCTTCTTCTTCATGATGCCGCTGATGATCGTTGCTTTAGGCGGAATGTTCTCCGAACGCTCAGGTATTGTCAATATAGCCCTTGAAGGAAAGATGCTCTTAGGAGCGTTTACGAGCATATTCTTTATAAACCGGATACAGGGTTCAGCTATCCCTTTGGACGGTCAGGCTCTACTACTTGTCGCGTTACTGATTGCCGCGCTTACTGGAATTATTGCCGGACTGTTTCATGCTTATGCCTCAATTAACCTAAAAGCAAATCAAGTCATAAGCGGCGTTGCAATAAACATGTTTGCACCGGCATTTGCAATCTATGTCGCAAGGATTTTTGGAGACACACAACAAGTTTTCTTCAATAACACTTTCCGCATTGACGTAATGCCTTTCTTTGGCAATATACCCGTCATAGGTCCGCTCTTTTTTCAAAACACATATTTAACTACTTACCTGGGTTTTGCGATTCTGATTGTTTCCGTCTTTGTCCTGTACAAAACTAAATTCGGACTGAGACTAAGAGCCTGCGGAGAACATCCGCAAGCCGCCGACTCTGTTGGCGTCAATGTGTATAAGATTAGATATGCCGGAGTCTTGATTTCCGGGGCGCTTGCGGGTATGGGCGGATTGATTTTTGTTATACCTACCGCGGTTGCATTTAATGCGACTGTTTCCGGCTACGGATTCTTAGCGCTCGCTGTCTTGATTTTCGGAGCATGGCGACCCGTTCGCGTCATGTTGGCGGCGCTGTTCTTTGGACTATTGCAAGCCGTTGCCGCAGGACATTCCGGTATACCATTTTTGCGAGAACTTGCGATCCCCATTCACTTTTACTGGATGCTCCCCTACATTGCAACCCTTATCGTACTTGCCTTTACCTCCCGCAAATCAATGGCTCCGAAAGCATCCGGTGTACCATACGACAAAGGAACCCGATAGAAACGAAATAAACAAGTTGCACACAGAGCAGATTGAAATACAAAATGCTCTGTGTGCTTTAGTAAAAAGCAATACTATTCTTTTAACGGATTAATACAACAAGCCATGCTCGCAAACCATGTAATTACATGAATTATTAGTTTTGCTCATGGCAATTACTTTTATAATTGGGAGGGAGCAAAATGAGTATAATAAGCCACGAAAAACTAAAAGTTTCCGGAATCATCGAAATAGAAACCATTCTTTCATTTCAAATGAAGCAAGAGGCGGGGATTCATGCCACGGCATTTCTTCACGGGGTTTTGCCGGATGATGAAACCGAAAAATTAGGCGGTCAATTGGAACGAGAGTTGGTGTCGATTTATGATAGCGAAACCAACCTCATTGTTTTTGAGGGGATTATCTATGAAGTCGATTTGATAAGCGAAAACGGCTATAACACCGTAATGCTAAAATTAATTGCGGGTAGCTGGCTGCTCGATATTGAGAAAAAAAGCCAGTCGTTTCAAAATATAAACTTGACATATGAAGAAATCATAACCAGCGTATTACTTGAATATCCTTTGGCGGACACTCTCATAGCGCAAGAGATGTCAGGTAAAAGGATTTCTTATCCCATAATCAGATATAGAGAGACAGCATGGGAATTTATCGGAAGGCTGGCCAGCCACTTTAACATACCGGTTTTTTCCGATGTGCGAAGTGGCAACCCCAGAATCACAGTGGGCGTACCTTACCTGCATATAAACGCGCAATTTGCCGATGCAAAATATGACGTCAGAATCGGCGCGGCATATTGGGCAGCCGGCGGACCAAATGGCGTAAGAAGCCGCGGCGACTTTCTCTGCTACGAAGTGGAAGACGATAGAAACTACTGGCTTGGACAAGACACTGTGTTCAGAGGCAACGAGCTCATTATTTGCGGCAAAAGCTGCGTGCTTGAAAGAGATGCGCTTAAATTTACCTATCTGTTAGCCAAACCTGAATACTGCTTCGTACAAAAACGATTCAATCCTCTTTTCCTTGGCATGTCTCTTTTGGGGCGTGTCCTGCGCTGCGAGGGAGAAAACTTGCGAGTAAAACTGGATATAGATCAAACGCAAGACGAAGAAACGGCATATCCATATCCGTGGATGCCCGAAACGGGGAATATACTGTACCTTATGCCGGAAGAGGGCGCCCACGTATCTCTTCACTTCGGTACTGATGACGAGAAAAGCGGACGCATAACTGTAGCAGTTCGGGATAATGCTCCGCCTGCGCCCGCGAGGGATTTGCCGCAGCCGGACTCCCCTATGACTGAAACAGATACGTCAATTCAGAACGATAGTGACGAGTTATCTGAGATTGCAGACTTTCAGGACGATATACGAGGGCTTAGGGTAAACGATAAGCAAATACTGCTATTTCCGAATGCGATAACTCTAACCTCAACACTGGTCACAGGCGTCAGACTGGGCATGGCTAATAGATTTGAGATGTTTAGCAGCGGTGAGATAAATATTTTCGCAAAAAAAGATATTATAATAGATGGTAAAAATATTACTGTCGAGGGAAAAGAAAATACGACAATCGCAAGCGGTGTACTTAGCGGCGCTGTAGAAAATTTTGACTTCCTCATTAACAGTGACATAGATTTGTACACCGATGAAAGCGGCGGCACGAAAAGAATCGGAGTTAATGATAATCCCGACGGCGGTGTTAGGTATCTAGCCCGGTTGCGTAATATAAATGATCCGCGACCTAACTATTCAGAAGAACCGATAAGCGGAGCGATAACCTGCGAGGATGTAGCTACTATTGCTACCACTGTAATTACCAGCGCTGTTTTACTTTACGCTTCTAAAGGTGCAAAGGTAGGAGTTATTCTTAAAAAAGTGTTTGCCGCCTCAGCGCAATACGCTATTATCGTCCTTATCTCAGATCTTTCGCGGGGCAGAATCAGCAGTCCCGAAACATATATCGAAGCCATGATTAAAGGCGCTTTCATCAAAGTCATCAGCGGCGTTGCCGGAAAGCTTTCAAAGGCTTGGCTAAGTAGTTTTCTTAGCCGTGGTGCGGATCAAATCGGCAACTTAGTTGAAAATCTAGCCGGACAAGTCCTTTCCGACGGGTCTGTGGATCCAATCAGGATTGTTTCTTCGCAGTTTTTTGACTTTTTTGACATTGGCTATATCGATACTGCCATTGGAATTATCGATAACGTAGGCGACTCATTGACTCCCCAAATCTCACCAGAATTTGTTGTTTTTGTGCCGATGGATACTCTTGAATATATGTACTAAGCGTAGCAAGCGGATTCTGATAAAAACGAATATATTCCGAGTACAGGAGCGGTAAAATGAAAAAGAGATTTATGGCACTAATCTTAGTCGTTATCATAATAACCTCACTTGCGGCATGTGCGGATTCAAATGCCGGCGAGCAATTTACTTGGACAGCGGTTGCCACTAGCGGCATTTCAAGCTTTGCAATTCGGTCAGACGGCATATTATGGGCGTGGGGAAATAATGAGGATGGGCAGCTCGGCGACGGAACGACCAGAAACAGACACCGTCCGGTACGAATATTAGATGACGTCACCGCTGTATCTGCTTCACTTACTTACACTATTGCAATCAGAGGTGATGGAAGCCTCTGGGCTTGGGGCAGTGGCAGACTAGGTGATGGCGAGCTGCGTCTTGCTCCAATCCGCAGACCAAGATGGATAATGGACGATGTTATAGCCGTATCTTCTACCAGCTTACACGTAATGGTAATAAGATCTGATAATAGCCTTTGGGCATGGGGCGTAAACGGGAATGGGCAGCTTGGCAATGCTGCGCCTGAGAGTCGTAGTATTTTCAGCCCAATACATGTGTGGGATGACGTAACTATGGTCTCGACAGGCAGTCGGCATACAGCAGCAATAAGAACAGATGGCAGCTTGTGGACATGGGGCGGCAACAGCGTTGGTCAGCTTGGAGATGGTGGTGAAGTTGGCAACAACATTATTCGCGCTAACCCAGCTCAGATAATGAAAGATGTAGTCGCGGTTTCAACCGGTCGTTATGAAACACTAGCCATATGCTCTGGTGATATACTATGGGTTTGGGGAGATAATAGACGTGGGCAGTTAGGAGACGGCACAACAGAGAGGCGAAATAGTCCGATTAAAATAATGGACGATGTTGCATTTGTTTCTTCATTTTTTGGTGAACACACAATGGCAGTAAGGACAGATGGTAGCTTGTGGGGTTGGGGGCACAATAATAATGGACAACTTGGCGATGGCACAACTATAGAGCGGCACAGTCCTATAAAGATAATGGAAGATGTCGCTAGTGTTGCTTCCGGCTATTACCATACTATCATTATAATGACTGACGGCAGCATGTGGGCGTGGGGCAGGAATAACTATGGGCAATTAGGCAATGGAACATTGGAAAATCAGTTAACCCCTGTTGAGATATCCGCAAGAAGAAGATAAAATTATATATGCTAGCATAAAGTAGTCAATGAAAATGGTATGATCACAGAGGGGAAAAAAGAAGTTAAGAGAAAAGGACAATGCGGATGAGAAATCGCTACGCAACACGGCGCGGAATGTCGTTGGCATCGAGTTAACCACAGGCTAATGAGCAAAGTAACGCACATATTCCGAAAATAGGAGCAGTGAAATGAAAAAGAGATTTATGGCACTAATCTTAATCGTTATCATAATGACCTCACTTGCGGCATGTGCAGACCCAAATGCCGGCGAGCAATTTAGATGGACAGCGGTTGCCACTAGCGGCATTTCAAGCTTTGCAATTCGGTCAGACGGCACATTATGGGCGTGGGGAAATAACGAACGCGGGCAGCTCGGCGACGGAACGACCAGAAACAGGCACCGCCCGGTACGAATATTAGATGACGTCACCGCCGTATCTGCTTCACGTTCTTACACAATGGCAATCAGAGGTGACGGAAGCCTCTGGGCTTGGGGTCGTGGTACTCTTGGAGACGGAGAATACCATTTCACCACAATAACCAGACCAACGTGGATAATGGACGATGTTATAGCGGTATCTTCTACCAGCTTACACGTAATGGTAATAAGATCTGATAACAGCCTCTGGGCATGGGGGTGGAATAAGCAAGGGCAACTTAGTAGTATCGCAACTGCTGCTGATGTTCTCAGTCCTATTAGGATATGGGACGACGTAGCTATGGTCTCAACCGGTAGTGACCATACGGCAGTAATAAGAACAGATGGCAGCTTGTGGACATGGGGCGGCAATAGAATGGGACAGCTTGGAGATGGTGGCGAAGTCGGCAACAACATTATTCGCGCTAACCCAACTCAGATAATGAGCGACGTAGTTGCTGTTTCAACCGGTCGCTACGAAACATTGACAATATGCAGGAACGGCAATCTTTTTACATGGGGACGAAATAGAAGAGGGCAGCTTGGCGACGGTACGACAGAACATCGGAATAGTCCTATTAAAATAATGGACGATATAATAGGTCTCTCAACCGGTGTAGGAGAACATAGAATGGTTATAAAATCGGATGGTAGCTTATGGGGTTGGGGTCACAATAATAACGGACAACTTGGCGATGGCACGACTGTAGAGCGGCACAGTCCTATAAAGATAATGGAAGACGTGGCAAGTGTAGCAACTGGATTCTACCATACTATTGTTATAATGACCGACGGGAGCATGTGGGCTTGGGGCAGGAATAACTATGGGCAATTAGGCAATGGAACATTAGAAAATCAGCTAACCCCTATTGAGATATCCGCACGAAGATAAAATTATATATGCTAGCATAAAGTAGTCAATGAAAATGGTATGATCACAGAGGGGAAAAAAGAAGTTAAGAGAAAAGGACAATGCGGATGAGAAATCGCTACGCAACACGGCGCGGAATGTCGTTGGCAGCGAGTTAACCACAGACTAACTAGTATATACTGAGGACAGGAGCAGTGAAATGAAAAAGAGATTTATGGCACTAATCTTAACCGGTATTATAATAACCTCACTTGCGGCATGTGCAGACCCAAATGCCGGCGAGCAGTTTACATGGACAGCGGTTGCCACTAGCGGATTTTCAAGCTTTGCAATTCGGTCAGACGGCACATTATGGGCGTGGGGAAATAATGAGGATGGGCAACTCGGCGACGGAACGACCAGAAACAGGCACCGCCCGGTACGAATATTAGATGACGTCACCGCGGTCTCTGCCGGTTATGGTAATACAATGGCAATCAGAGGTGATGGAAGTCTCTGGGCTTGGGGGCGGGGTTCTCTTGGAGACGGAGAATACCATTTTACTGCAGTAACCAGACCAGCGCGGATAATGGAGGATGTGATTGCAGTGTCTGCGGATGGGCTGCACACAATGGTAATAATATCTAATAATAGCCTTTGGGCATGGGGAGTAAACAGACAGGGGCAGCTTGGCAATGGTGCGCCTGAGAGACGCAGCCTTTTTAGCCCAATACATGTGTGGGATGACGTAGCTATGGTCTCTGCCGGTAGCCAACATACGGCAGCAATAAGAACAGACGGCAGTCTGTGGACATGGGGCAGCAACAGAACAGGTCAGATTGGAGATGGGGGTGAAGTCGGACATCAGCATATTCGCACTACTCCGGTATGGATTATGGATGATGTAGTTCTTGTACATGCAGGACATGCAGAAACAATTGCTGTCAGCGGCAATGGTAACCTCTGGGCATGGGGAGAGAATAGGCGAGGACAGCTAGGTGACAGCACAACAGAACATCGGAATAGTCCAATTGAAATTATGGACGATATAATAGGTCTCTCAGTCGGTACAGGAGAACATAGAATGGTTATAAAATCGGATGGTAGCTTATGGGGTTGGGGTCACAATAATAATGGGCAACTTGGCGATGGCACGACTGTAGACCAGCACAGTCCTATAAAGATAATGGAAGACGTGGCAAGTGTAGCAACTGGATTCTACCATACTATCGTTATAATGACTGACGGCAGCATGTGGGTTTGGGGCAGGAATAACTATGGGCAATTAGGCAATGGAACATTAGAAAATCAGCTAACCCCTATTGAGATATCCGTAAGAAGATAAAATTATATATTGGGGAGGATAAAAAATGTCCAGTGAGCAAAGTAACGAATATATTCCGAGGATAGTAGAGGAATACTTTCATGACACATATCAGGAACCTGCAGAAAACACAATTCACCAGTTTGTAATGGAAAACTTCTTTAACGAAGGGTGGTCTCCAGATACTCAGCGTCAGTTTGTGCGGGAGTACGAAGAGAGTGTAAATCAATTAACGCTGTTCCTTATTGAAGAGGACAGCGGAAGGACTCGAACAGAGCTGCAGGCTGAGATGGAACCGCACTCCAACCCGCACTCTCCTTCACTTGATTTAAGGTATTATTTGCTGCATGCCCCTACTCTTACTGAGTCAATTGAGCTTCGCTTTGTCGAGCTCCAGGAGTATGCGGATTTGCATTGGGATAATGTCAACGTCCGTGAGGATGATGCTCTGAGGCAGTTGGTAGTAAGTGAGTCATTGCAAATGCTTGAAAGCATAATATGCAATTATTCGGCGTCCAGGGCGTTGGGTGTGATATCAGAAGCAGAAATCACCGCTGACCGCGACACTTTATCTCCGGCGTTTGAAGTAGATATAGCAAGCGACCCAAGCTTTGTCACCGGAGTAATGGACAGCTATCTCAAACAAGCACATGAAGAAATGATAGCCGAAATACAGGAACTGCTGGCGGCAAAAAATCCGGAATTTCTT
>Ga0209755_10002741_pt1 | contig 23489 bp, 14 predicted proteins | sample TergutCo191P1_FD_187301 | JGI IMG/M metagenome (GOLD analysis project Ga0209755, IMG submission 187301) | Cornitermes sp. P1 segment gut microbial communities from Petit-Saut dam, French Guiana - Co191P1 (SPAdes) (version 2) | ecosystem: Host-associated > Arthropoda: Insects > Digestive system... | reverse complement strand
AAGCATCCAGCCATTAAGCAGTTGGTGAGTGATGAGAAGATTAAGCTGCATACACGGTATGTTGAGTTTTTGGTGTAGTATGCAATCCCTTAGCGCTACTACAATAGAATGAGTTATAAATATAACCTTCTCATGCATTTATTAAGCTGTTGCGCGATTCAACGCGGGTTTGATTATTTGCTCATGCCTCATACGCAAAGCCTGTTTTAGATACTCTTTTCTAGTATTGGAAATGCTTGGTGTAGCATCCACAATGCCATGTATTTTTTCTATGTCGATATTCGGAACGATGCGGATAATGGCTTTTATTAAATCCGCTGGTGGATTTTTATAGATTTCATGGTAGAATATCCGCTTACCATCCATGTAATAAACGGATGTAATATTAAACTCCATAGATTTGAATGCAGAAGGGTCAGCCAGCATTTCTTCCATTATATCATCGTCTATCAAGGCCGCTAAAGATGAGCCACAATCATAAATTGGCGCAAATTCTATGTTTCCACTTTTTTCAAATAAGCCCCAATTATCAAAGTGCCTGTTGGGATTTCCGATTAACGTATCAATTACGGACATATCCCAAAACTTCTCAAGAATATCATTTTTGTTGCTTATTAAATCACTTTGATTGACTACATCATACACGCTCTCGACTCGGTTTCCGTGTTTACCTTCAACGAGAATTTGATTTTCCAACATGGAAAATTCGATAAGTGTACCGCCATTTTGAGTAAAATCCTTACAGCCTACAACGACTTTTTCCATGCCGTTTGCTGTCTTAAAGAAGCCTAACGCTGTTTCTTAGGCATTCATTCCACAAGCCTCAAAAATTCTCGAACCAATATGCTCAGAAAACTGATTATTCATGTAGCTCAGTACATTTCTTTTATCACGGATGGGGTCGGGATATTTAATCATGTACACTTCATTTTCGTAGAGAATAGTGGTTTTTACTTCTGAGCCGCGAAATTTATTAAATATTTCCTTACCCTTGTTGAAATCAATCATATAGTAGTTCCTCCATATGCTCACGGATTTCATGGGCTGTGTTTTGGGTTATTGCCCCTTCCAGTATGCGGTGCTTAAGCGTAAAAAATAAATCAATGCCGTGTTTTTTAAGATTGACACGATTGCCGAGGGTCTTTTCATTTGTGTATGCTTCATGCAGCTTATAGAAAGTGTCCAGTTCCCCGGAAAGCCCCAATATTTGGGTGAAATCTTCCGGGTTATATTTATAAGCGGTTTTTACCACAGTAATACCCCTTTCGCTGTATGCATAAGGTGTTCGTGCCTTGCTTGCGCCTTTAGTATAGCATGAATTGGCTAATAATGCAGTATCTGATTGCGATAAAGAAGGTCGCAGTGCTGTATTTCAGATATGATGCAAAAAGTGTGTACCACAAAAAAGCGGCGTACTCTCGATATTAAGATACGCTACCCAAGATTAAAACAACGCACAGTCATCTTCGGATTCAGGTGCAGATAAGAGCCTGTTTAATATCTCGATTCTGTCGAATTTCTGGCAATTTTTTCGCCAATCAATACGATTCCGACGACGCATATCAAGGATTCTGCTAGGAGGAATCAACGAAGGGTGGTGAAATAATTGACGGAAAGGCGGCGGGAGTGAGATGTTAAGCAGGCACTAAAAGACATAAAACTCTTTTGTAAGTCGGAGGATTTGGGTCTTTGTTAGGCAACGACATATTGTCTTGTTTTGATGTGCAAATTAATTGTTCTGCGAAGCAAATTGTTTAATCAAAATTTCAGACCTGTCGGAGCGAAATGAAATGCATGTACATTGTCAAGCTTATGAATTGGAATATTTTTGAATTTTGATACTATGTCTGCAATTTTACGCCAAAGTATACGTAAAATTTCCGTTGTATTTATCTCTATAAAATTTTCAAGTATTATTCTTTATGATTCACTCCTGTCGTCTTTTGCAAATACACACGTATATCCATAAGTATATTCTGTGTCAATCGTTAAAGAGCGAAGCATAGCGATTAATGGTTGCGATTAATGGAACATACAGAATCCTAATGCGGAAAATTAATTTTCAATTATCCGAGCAATGAATACAGCAATCACTGCACTTGGACTTTTGGAAGCAAAGGCATTCTCACGAAGACGCAGTTAGGGTCTATGAGTTCGTGAGAATGCGAAATCAGAAATCTTTTATGGACTGCCAGTGGCAAAAGTACTGATGAAATTAAAGAATACGAAAAAATGAATCTACCTAAGCCAATCCCTGTTGCAGTTTCCGAAGAATCCTGTGTAAGATTTGAGAACAGCAAAAACAAATGGAGAACACGAGCTACATTCCAAAGAAAGGAATATCACTTGGGCTATTACAAAGAAAAAGATGCGGTTCTTGCGAAAGGATGCATGGCAAATATACATCTTAACGAGGACTTCCTTTTGTGGTATAATGAGGTATATAAGAACAGGGAATAGATTTGTTTTCTAATTGAATTGATGCTGATTGCGAAAAGGGATTGTTTATCGGGGGAAGAAATAGAACCCACTAAATAATACAGGTGAATCACTGTGAAAAAATTCAACAAAGAAGTTTTCGAAAAGTTTGATAATGATACAGCTAAAAAATGGGGCATGAACTACTATCATGACTGGCTAAAAGATGCCCAAGATTTAGCCAAAGCCCCAGCAACGCCTGCGGAATGGTTTTTTCGGCTTTATAAGCAAGGTACAGGTCACATTTTTAATACTTCCTTGCGTTTTGGAAAAGGCATTGATACTACTCTCGATATTGATGAAATTTACATGGGAGGATTTACAAGGCGAGAAATGATAGACTCTGCGACAATAGAAATTGAGAAAAATAAAATTTTTCAAAATGTCGTTACTTATCGATTTATACGGAAATCATTAATAGCAGATATGCTTGAATGGAGCGGGGTCAGCAAACTTAAAAAGGACGTTGTGATTTTTGATAAAGGTTTTTTGAGTACAACGCTAACCCCTTCAACCATTAACAAAAACGGTGCTTATGTACGCGACCATGACAAAATTCTTGTCATTCATGTCCCGAAAACCACTCCATGCGTGTACACAGATTTCCTTGCACACTTGAATGAAAATGAACTTCTGTTCGCACCAGAAGTAAAATTGATAATTTTATCCGTTGGGTTGTTTTCAAAATATATCGAGTGTGCGATTGAATAATAGTCAAATGAAATCCAAATTTTATTTAATTCTGAGTGTGGCAAAAATGTGAAAAACAGATGGTGATGTTAATGAATTTGTTAGCAAATGCTTTTACTGAAATGAGTGACAAAACATTATTTTTAAAAAAAGAAGTGGAACAAATGTTGAAGTGTGATATTTGTTATTTTGATATGCCTTCTTCAAAAGAGTATTCTCTTGGTGAAAGCGGATTCGATCATGAAAATGGGTACTACCATATTGGTGTAAAGATGATAGATGGTAATGGCATTAGAACCACGATTGATGAAGTTGAAGAGATTTTAGTTCATGAGATTTTACATGCACGACAATTCGCTCTCGGATTTGCAACTGTATGTGCGGACAATAGGGCTTTAGCAGAAATTGAACAGAGGCTAAGCGCGGAAGATACCCCTCATACTCTTGTAGGAATTCGCAACCTAGGATCCGTAATAGGACACATTGAGCTGATACCAATCATGACTCGACTAGGCTATTCTATAGAAAAACACTTGGGAGAAAAATTAAGTAGAGTACTCGCAAGTAAGCTAGAGATTTTAATGATTGTAAATGGGAATGGAAAGATGCTCGATTATGATTACGATATACTATGTGCTGATTTACTGCTTCAATTAGTTGAAATATATCTGTTTTTCCCAGACAATGTAAAGAAACAATTGGAAGAATTACATCCCTTTATTGGTGAGAAGTTGAGATTGATATCTCGAAAGTTAAATACTGGCGTGGTTCGGGATATTATTACTGAGTATCTGCAATTTACAGAGTTTGCGGATACGGACACACATTATAATAACTGCGCAAGGTTGTTGAATTTCACAGATTTATCGGGTAAAAAGCTTTTTAAAATCGTATATAAGAAGTCATCACGGATTTTATGACACAATAAATAATAGGGTTGTTGGTACAGCAAGGTCATTCATGTTTTATATATACCCTGATGTTGAGTAAGATGTATTTTTTTCAAAATAGTTAGATGCTTGAACCCCGAAGCACATCCGATATGTCCACTGAGTAGTACATTGCGATTTATGAAGAGAGGCGATTTTATGATTAAAAATTTAATGCCCTATCCTTTTGACAAAAATGGTGAAAAAGATGTGTATGGAAAAGTAATCTTGAAGGATATGTCTTTCTATGCAGAAAATTCAGATATAAAATGCAGTCTTGAAATATCGTTGATTAGTAATGAGATGATAAAGTACGATTCTCTGTTTGCAAAACCTCAAGGCGAAAGTTATAACATGGAAATTCAACCATATTTTTATGAGTTTTACTTTGAGGGTTATATAGAGCAAAGAGTGTTTTATTACCTTTTTGGTGGTCAATCAATAAACGGTGTTTTTATTGGGGGATACGAAAGCAAGCCACCGATTAATTTAAGAAAATTTCGTATTCTAGACGAGGAAGAAGCACTGCTCGAAGAAGATTCTCGCCCACTGCTACGCGGACAGATATTATTTAGCGCAAGCCCTATAGTTAGGTCCGGAACCACATTGAAGATAGTAGCTGCTGATTTGAAAGAAATGTCTGAAACTGCAGAGAAGATAGATGTAAATTTTGATTGTAGGAAATTTATTATCAATGACAGTGAAAAATACAAAATAGAAGAAGTGCTAAGAAATTCGCTTTCACTTGATACCCTATCTCCAACGGTGTTAATTTATAATGTTGGACAAGGGAATAATGTGTTTATTGAATATGCAAAAAACAAGGGGTTCTTCTTTGACATCGGATTGACTAAGGAAAAAAAGCATAAAGAAAATGCATCAATTGTTGGCGCAATAAAAAATATGCAAGATAAAAAAGCAGACATGGTAATATTGTCACACTGGGATATGGATCATATTTTAGGTATTACCTGTGCAGATGGTTCAATTTACAAGTGCCCGTGGATAGCCCCGAATTTTTATGATGTATACAACAAAATATCTTTATCCGCACAAAGATTATGTGCTTACTTATGTCACAGGGGTGTTCCTGTTTATTTATTGGATGGCTCGTTTAACCAAACAGAAGTAGTTTCAATTGATAATAAATTTGTTTTATACAAAGGAGATAGTCGAGGAAGCAATGGAATAAATGAGTTGAATAATTTTGGCTTGTTGTTGAAATTAAATTATGGTAAATCAATGTTGTTGACAGGTGACTGTGAATATAAGGTCATGCCGCCTGAAATATTCAATACTCCATATGAGTATATGCTGGTTCCACACCATGGTTCTAAAATGAGTGAGCCTCATTTTTTTGAACATGCACGTAACACAAGAGCGTTTGTATCTGTTGGAGAAGATAACCAATACGAACATCCGGACGACAAACATCTAGCGCAGGTAAACAAGAAGGGATATACAGTTTGTGAGACAAGACATTTGAATTTTCCTGATATCATGTTTGAAATTTCGTTATGAAAAGGGGTTGACACCTGTGGGATTAGCAAAAAATCTTGTGATGGAAATTGAAGATCGCGGATATGGTGAAGATGACAGATTTGTCTGCATCAATTGCATAGGATGCTACGCTTTGAAGGCTTTAGCTGTAAAAAACGGTGCTGAAGAACAGTGTGATTTTTGCGCTTCAAACGCTATATGCATCACGCTTGAAACACTAGCCAGTGATGTTATGGATGGAATACGGTTCGAATATCAAGAGGCCATAGAAATAATGGGACAAGAGAGAGGTGAGTACATAGGTGCCAACATTTTTGACACATACGATTTGCTTGAAAAATTAGATTTCGAAATGGAATTCGATGTCGGTGTTTTAGATACACTTAAAGATATTTTTACAATGAAAACATGGTGCGAATATGATTCTTATGTGCTACGCGAACACCAAGAACTTCAGTTTTTATGGGATGAATTTTGCGATGCAGTAAAGGATGAAACACGGTATGTGTTTTTCAGGTTGCCTAAACGAGGTGAGTATGAGAGTGAATCGCCATATAAAATACTAGACCATATTAGTAGCAAAGCTGCCGACATGGAAATGTTTATAGAAATCCCTAATGAGCATAGATTTTTTCGAGGAAGATCACATAAAAAAGATATTTGTTTTACTAAACCAAATGAGTTGGGATCTCCGCCTAACACATATGCAAAATCAGTTAGAATGAGTGCGGATGGCATCTCAATTTTTTATGGGGCTGGAAGCGTAGGGACTGCAATAAAGGAAATATACTCGTCTGCCCACCTTTACGCTTCAGTAGCTGCATTTAAGAACTTGAGGCCATTGATTTTACTTGACTTAACAAAAGCAGTGGACATGGAGTTTCCGAGCCTTTTTGACAAAGAGCACCGTAGTAATAGGCAATCTATTCTTTTTTTGAGGAAACTTTGTGATGAATTAACGCGTCCATTTGATGAGTTAGAGAGCATCGAATACATTCCAACTCAGATTGTTGCTGAATATTTCCGCTATATTTTCAAGTACAAGGAAAAGCAGATAGATGGAATTAAATATCCAAGTTCAAAAGATAAAGATGGTGTTTGTTATGCTTTGTTTTTTGATTATAGGCAGTTCAGTAGTGAAAAAGGTAATAATTCTAAAGAGATTACTATGGTGCAGCGTAGCGCAAAAATGTATAAAATATGTGCTGAAATTCGGTACGAACAAATAATCCAATAAAAGATGATTTGCTTTGCTTATACTTAACCGATAAAATAAAGTCAAAGTTTGATTATGTTGTTTTAATATTTATCCGTTGTTGAAACAACATATTTGATTTTTCCGAAGGCGGTGAAATGCAATGAAAATAAGCAAGGCGTATCAGTCAATCGCTTATGATTTATCTGGATCAAGAAGCAAAAACCGTTTTCGACAAGAAATATTATGGGGTATCTGTAAAATGTTCGATTTGTTCGATGAGGATAATTTCTGTGTAATCTTTGATTATAAGTGCGACATCGAAGTTCACTTAGATGGTTCCATTGAGTTTTACCAAATAAAGTCCCAGAAAGCACAAAAACCATATTCTTTTACTGAAATAAGCAAAATCAAGGGGACAGGAAGTGTTATCGGAAAGCTATATGTACTTAAAGATGCCGCGTGCAAAGAAACAAGAATAAAATGCGTACTTGTATCTAACCGTTTCTTGAAAATCAAGAGCAAAGAATTGTCAGATGTTGAAACGGTTAGCTTTGACAAGCTGGATGATGTACTGAAAAATGTTGTCATAAGTGCCCTTAAACAAGAACTAATCCGTGATGAGATAGATTTGACCGAACTGCACTATCTTTATACTCATATGGATTTAGTTTCTCCAGAAAATTCTATCAAGGGACATATAGTTAGTAGTTTTGAAAAAATTAAAGGTTGCGAACCTGTAAAGCCAAACGCCTTGTACCTGTTAGTATCTGATGCCGTTCAAAAAAAGGCATGTTATGAATTTGCACTCGATGATTTTGATGAGTTGGTGATACGAAAAGGTTTTACTAAAGACGAACTCAATTTCATTCTTGATAAATATAAAGAAAATACCGACAACTCATTGCAACAAGTGCAAGCATATATAGAAAAAAATTATCAAAAGGTCTCCGACAGAAAAAAGTTGAAATCTGCGTTGACTAAAATTTTTGAAGCAGAATATAAATCTTATGTTCTCCAAGGAAAGGAACTCGAGATTTCTGCATATATTATTGAAAAGAGCGAATCCGGGAACTTGTCCGATGATTCAACGGAAGATTTAGCAACTAACCTGATATCTGAGTTCGGAAATACTTTCCCGCCAGAATATTCAAAAAAAGAAATATATGTTTTCATTTTGCTAGTCATTACACGCTGGGAGGGCGGAAAGTATGAGAAAATTAATTTTCAATAAATTGTATATTTTTTCAAGCCCCGAAAAGGTAGCAAGGGTTATTGAATTTGATTCTGGCAAAACCATGATAACTTCAAGCTCCATTGATGGGACCAATCGTGGAAAGTCGGTCATAATGAAATCATTGTACCACGCCATGGGTGCAGAATGTAACTTTGATAGCAAGTGGGATGCTGCAGATAAGATTTATATTTTAAGTTTTTTTGTGAACGATACAGAATTTTATATATTTCGCCAAAACAACTTATTCAAATTGTTTGATGCGAACAGGGATGTTGTTTTTAAGACTATATCACGACGGGAATTATCAGAAAAATTAAATACTGTTTTCAATTTTGCTGTAAAACTTCCGGCAAGGCAAATCAGTGTTGATAATGAATCGGAATACGAGGCTCAGAGACTTGAGGTAACTCCTCCTGCCTACAATTACTTGTTGTATTTTATTGACCAAGATGGGCAAAAAGGTTCTCAATTTGGCTCATTCAAAAATTTACAACAGTATCCAGATTATAAGACAAATGTGCTGTACTATCATTTTGGTGCCTTTGACGACAACTACTATGAATTTACTATCAACGAAGAAAGAACGCTTATGCAACAAAAGAAAATAGCAAAAAATACCGAGATGATAACCCTTATGCTTGAACGAATTAACACAAATATTAACGATGTTGTTTATTCTAATGATATCGAACAGCTCCGTCGTGATGTCAATCGTAAGAAGAAAAAATATAATGAAATTGCCCAAAAATTGAGTGAAATACGCAACAAACTCATTGGATTGCGAAATGAAAAAGATGAACTTTTACTTCACCTCACGTCACTGTCTAGCTTTACGAAGGAAAATGACAAGCAACTTCAATTACTTAATAATCATATTTGCCCATTGTGTAGTTCTTCTCTTGAAAATACACTCCACTTAAGAGTCAGGCGTTATAACACGGGTGATGACATTATTTTTTTGTTTGGAGCACTGCAAATTGACATTCAAAAAATAGAAAAAAATATAACGCGGCAAGAAAAAGAATATTCTGAATGGTTAAGCAAGCTGAACGAATATGAAAACGCATTAAATTTACAGTCTTCTGAGATTAACGACGTTCTCCGTCACAAGGGTTTCATTGACATTAAAGAAAAGATGCTTGATGAATTTCATGAGATGAATGAACAAGCTGAACAAGTTGAAATTGAACTGAAAAGTGTGCGCATGGAACTTAAAAAGTACAACGATATTAAAGCAAAAATTAATACAAGATATTATGAATTGATGCTTGCCGACAAAGCTCTCTTTGGGCTTGATGGAATTGCCCCAAAATCGTTTGAGCACATAAAAAAGAACTTTGCTTCGGGTGGTAGCAATAACCCCATTGCGACTATTGTGTGGTATGTGAATTTGTTAAAATTGAAGAACGAATTTAACCCAAATGCCATTTCTTTCCCTGTGGTTGTTGACAGCCCGAATAATGCGGAAACTGACCAAGAAAAGAAAAACCTAGTCTACCAATATATTTGTGAGCGCATCAATGACAACCAGCTTATTGTTTCTGGAATAGGCTTCGATGAATTAAAAATTGAAGGCGTTGATTTTGACAAAACTATTGTATTGGATAACCCTAAATATTGCTTGCTTACAGAAAAAGATTATGAAGATAATCTCGACATCCTAAGGGAATTTGTTTCCAAATAGTTATGAAGCAAGCCATGAAAAATCTTAGTCTTGTTTAAGTTTCGCTATTTTAATTGCTTAGGAGCATAACATTCATGACAAACAAAGAATTGGAGATATATGCTGCATTGGTTTTAGTACAAGCATCACAAATTTCTGAACCGTTTTCGTTTAATTGGGTGAAAGATAGACCAGGCTTGCAAATAAACAGATTCGGAATCGAAGTTACAAGAGCCATCGATAAGAAAGAAGCAGAGCAATGCAAACTTGATTTAAAAGTGCCTGATTGCCAGACACTTAAAAATGCAAATGAGTACATCGAAAATCTTAAGCGTCCGAACGAATATCGTGGAAAGCCTACACAACTTCCTAATTCTGAAAGATTTTCCCTTATGCGTTCCGGCGGTTATGATGATATGACCCCCATTACCCCCATTACCCTTGTTGTCAATTCAATTCATCATAAATCTAGGAAGTTTTGCTCATATCCTAGTCACACTATGTTTTCAAGGCGCGGCCTATATGTTTTCGATGATGAATTGAGACCATATTTGCAAAATTTCGATACTATGCCTATATTGGGAGCGATAAACGAAAGTGTGTTTGATGTGGTGTTCATTCACCAGTTTCACAAACTCGTTATTGTTGAAAAAGGCAAAATTTCACCACAAGAAGTTTTGTTTAACAAAATCGATACAATCAATACTAAATGCGAGGTTAAACGAATTAGCGGCTCTCCTGATTATGAAAATTATTGCGAGAGAGCTGAAAAATATAGGCATTACCTATTAAACAGTTAATAATGGGAAAAGTAGTTATAATCTCTAATTGTAAGTTGCCTCGCAAGCGTAACAAGGGTTGAAGGTTGAAGCACAAACAAATCGAATAAAATCAGAGTTTTGTTCAACGCCAAATGGCTAAAGTCGCCTTAGAATATGTGATATTAAAAAAAGCAACCCAAATTTTGAAACTATCAAATGCACCATCTTCATCCTTTCTTTGCGCATCAAAGTTCTCAAGGGCATTGCCCTTTCTTTGCAGTTGGTTTTCAAGTTTATCATTGTCTTGCTTAATGTGAAACTTACGACTAACGGAGTTGTTAACGATTGTATAATTGCTTCCGTCAAACAAGTCAGCGAGAAAGAAAATTTCAGAATTAATCGTTACGGCGTAATACCAAAGACAGGAATACCCCGCAATCATCCTTTTGGCATAACGAACAGCTTTGGGGATGTAGATAAACTCACGTTATTCGTCATTGTATCCAACAAATGAAAACAGAACCTTTTGTTGAGGGAGAGTGTGATAATATTTTAATGTCTCTATAAATTTATCAAAACAGTTAAAGCCATTGCATTTAACTTAACACTACAACGATTACATCTTTTTCTGCCCAGTGTTTATGCTCCTTTATAAAATCGTTGATTTTAATGAAACATTGAAATACTCACGTTCGTAGTTTCGACTGTTCGTTGTAGCTTTAAGACATCAATTCCCAGATTGCAAAGGTTAGAATCCCAGTTTTCATACATTTCCAAACTGGAGTGGCTAAACAATATCCCTAAATAATGCGGTTTACTGCTTTGAAATTGAAACGATGGATAGTGGAATTACACCAAACTACTGCTTCAGCTTACCAAATAATGGTTCATCTTGGTGCGTATGGGGATGCCCCTATCTTGAACTGTTGGAAAGTAATGCCAAAACATAATAAAAACTCTGTTTTATTCAAATGTAACAACTGTAATTACGAGGAATTTATACCAAAAGACGTTATTGAGTTTTTCGATGTGGTAGACCCTAGTATCCAAGGCGCACCTCCTGTTTTCCAGTGTCAACATTGCTCTCGTATTATGTTTCCTGTAGACAAGAAAGCCATCTGAAATTATACACCTGTACTTGTTATTGCTAGGGCAATGGTGTTATTTGTATGATCTTCTTACTGTTGTCACTCACTCCCATTTTATAGCAGTTTCCTGGCAGATAAAGTAAGGGCTTCCACTGCGTATGCCCTTTGGTTAATTTGCGTTTTTTTGAAAACCCTATAATGTTCAAAAAAGGGTGCATCCTTGTTCTTTAAATTCCTCCACTTTTGCAAGCAATTCATCCGTGGTTGCAGTCAAATATTCGGCAAGACAACTGAGACAATAAAACTGTTTTATTTTTCGCCCGAGTAATTTTTTATTAAGCCCTATTTCGTTTTTAGAAAGTGATTCATTCCCACACGCCATGCAGATTTTATCTTTATACTTGCTCATTGGCAGTTATCTTGTTTACAGTAAATTGGGGGATGTCCTTACCGCGATATTCTATATCCAAAATGCCTAATTGCCTTTTAATCGTTGCACGCATTGTGCAGGCGCGGCGCAAACAGTAACGATTGAATGTATGGGGGGGGATATCCTCTGGACGGCGCACATTGGGGAATAATAATTTTAAGTATGCGGTTGCTATGCGTTTTACCGCTTCGGTATCACGAGTATCTGCGGCATCGGGAACATTTACAAGTTTATCAACGACCGCACGGTATGTTGTATCGCTCCTAAGTTCGTGGAGGATGGCACAAAAATATTCAGAGTTTAACGCCCACCCGCTTATTTTCAAATCATCATTCATTCGTGGAATTTTCCAACCTTTGATAAAACCGTGAAAACGCTCAATTAAAGCTGATTCGTGAAACACAGATGGCAATTCTTCAAACATATTTGTTGTGCCGTCATTGTCCATTGTTTCCTTTGAAATATTGCCGCACAAAATCACCCCGGCATCGGCAACGCCTTCATAATTGCCGACTGTAAATATTCCAGATTCAAGATATCCCTTCAATGCTGCGCGCATTTCGTCTACATCCGTGAAAGAAATGGTCTGCACTTCATCGAGGGTAACAAAATCCTTTCCTGCCACTAAGCCCTCCGTCCGCTTTGAGATGTCGTAGAACATTTTTGCTCTACTCATCACGCCGCCACTTGAGAGCCAGCCGAAGCGACTAACGCGCCCAAATAGATATGATTTTCCCGTACCCTTTGGTGCTAACTCAATGAGATTCAAGCGTTTTTCGACAAAAGGTAGCAACCGAGTAAGCATCGTAAGCTTCTCTTCTTCATCTTTGTACCCAGCGGCATTGTAATCTACCGCCCCAAGCAGTACATCTAGCCACTGGGAAATTTCGAACTCGCTACGCACATCTTTGTAATAATCCAATTCAATGGAGTACGGGCAAAAATTTTTGAAACTCACAAGGCGGATTTTGCCAGGCAATTTTGGCGAAACGCTATCATCAGGCTGTCTGTAACCGAGTTCTAGCATCCCCCAAGTTTCTATACCGCCAACTAACTCATTTTTGCAGTTATCCCAAACCATATCTTCTATTATGGTTTGCTTAGATGTGAGACCAAAATCGGGCAACGCAAAGGCAACCTCGCCTGTACGTATATCAATATCGACAGTAATTTTTGCAAGGAGTTTAACGCGCTCATTTTCTTTTATGATGCGGTTTTTAATAGCTGTCCAGTCTTCTTTGCGCGGAATAAATTCACGAATAAAATTATGCAATTCGTCTTCGTCAAAATTACCCGACTCATCCTCGAATCGCCGCAAAAGCCAGTCGCGCATAAACGATGGTAGGCTAAGGGCAGTAAAAAAATTACTGTTTTTTAGGTCTTTGTATACAACCATTTCATCAAAGCACCTTCGTAATGTTTCAATCATGCGGTACCTCCGATTTAACCGAACCAGTCACTGTCCGTTGTTTTGCCGCTCTCGCGTTGGATTTCAAATTCAGATTTTCCAATCAAATTGTGTCCTTCGAACACATCTGCATTATATCGACCGGCTTTCTTTATGTCCGGGAGAACAATTCTATGCTTGTTATTTCCGATGTCCTCTGCGAAATATTTCTTGCCGTTTTCTTGAACAAGAATCGCCACATTTTTCAGAGGGCTTGTACTAAATAAAATCAATTCCGCATCTTTTTTATAGCTTGTTGTTGTAATCGACGTTAATGTGAATTGGATAGTGTTATCGAACAGTTCAAATTCGATAAGCGGAATAACAACTTCTTCAAGCGTTGCTCCGCCATGTACTTCTACGGCACCTTTGCGTCCACCCTTGAACCTATCGTAATTGGCAAGAACCCAAAAGGCATCGTCTCCCGATTTTGCAGCATACTCAGATTTAACATCGGCTTCGTTGCAAGGACAACAGCGCCCGGAATGCTTACCCTTGGATGCCATCTCCCATTTTGATTCTTGCTCATTTATTACAGCAAGTCTGCTTGCTCCATGGTCGGAAACAAGCAGATATTTCTTAATGGCATTTCCGGAAGAAGCTGTTTTTCCCGTTAAGGCAGTGGCTATTGCTCCCAAGACTTCATCAATAATTCGTAGTTCCGCAACAATATGAATTGGCAACTTAGTCACTTCATAGCTAAAATCCTTTTCGCCGTTGTGCTTGACAGTATCTAACTTTTTGGTCTGTTGCTTATCACCAACCCATGAATCCCAGAAATCATTATTGTATGAAGTTATTGTGGGAAGTTCTGCTTGTACCACATGAATTTTTATTTTCAGCCCTAACAATTGTGCGCATTTTTGAATATAACCAATGAACTCCGCTCCAAGGGCATCCATCCAAAAGAGTGCAGTGCCATCGCACCGCAAAGAATCTAAAACCGTACCCCTTGTTTCAAGGCGATTGTATGCTCTCCTGCCATCAATAGCGAGAGATAATACGAGGCTATTGAAATCTTCGGAAATCTTGTTCATCAGTTTAAGGCGCTTATATGTTGAAAAATACGATGTAAACAACTCACCTTTTTCGCCTTCAAATACGTAATCATGAAGATAAGTATTCAGAGCAGGATAAATCCTGCTGATGGCTTGAGGTATAATCGATAACCCTGACAAAGATTCAATGATTGCTTTGCGCTCAATATCTGTGTTGTCGGTCAAATAATATAAGCGTTCACCATCTTTAATTTTCGTTTCCGTTACATATTCTGAAATTTGCGTATCATTAATACCTGCGTTTTTCAAAAGTGCTTTGCGCAAATCATACATTTTTTCATATTTTTCGTGATTTGGAGAAAAATCTAACAACGCAGAAAAGATTAACTTTTTATATGCATTGTAGTTTTCCGCCTTGTTAACAACGTGTTTCAAATACTCGTCGCTGGCATAATGCATTTTATGCAGAAGGAAGGTTCTCCAATGAAATAAGTCGTAGCCGCGAAGTCCGCCGTCATCAAGATAACCTTCCCATTCCACTTCCGATAACCATTCTGCTCGTGTTTGAGAAGTTGGGTTGATTTCCATGACAGCTTCATGTGCAGTAGTAACCTCCTTTGTGCCATGCAGGGGTTGTGAAGTCTTAACGTAAACAACCCCTGTCGCTCCCGATTCAAGCCGTGCTAGTAAAGGCTTTACTCCATTTTCTGCAGCAAATTTCAAATTGTGCGACAGACTCACGATTTGAAAAGAATCACCGCCATGCAACACGCAGAGCCTACGCGGACTGTTAAACTTATTGTCATAAGAACAAAATTCTCTTACATAATCCCTTGTTCCGCGGCAAAGTACAAGCAACTTAGATTGAAGCTGTAAATTTGCTAATCTCCCGAAGATACTTACATCACCGCCAACATTTATGCTTTCGCCCAAACCAAGTAAAAGTGCGGGCTTTTCGACAACCGAAATAACACTGCACACTTCGTCATAATTAGGAAGTGAATCATCGGAAACACAATAATCGCTTATCCGCACCTTTTCAAGAGAACCATACGTTTCCAATATTTCACCATAATCGGATGCATTTTCGACAACAACAAAAAATGGGTACGGGACGTGCTGTGGGGGTATACTATCCAAATAGCTTTTTATGTTCATAATGGCTTCTTCAATCCGAACGATTTTCACGATTTCAGTTCCCCTTCGGCAATAATCTCAATGCCAATGTTCATATTATCAATTACCAACTGCCGTAACCACTGCTTCAGCTTATCGGTAGGCATATTTTCAATTTCATATACAACTTTGTCGCTTCCGCCTTGGTTGTATTTCGATTGCGCATATTTCTCGACTTCGCGTGTAATTTGCGGTTCGCCGTACCAATCATAAGGATGTGTTGTAACAACGGCATCAAGGTGTTCTCTTACGGCAGCACAATCAGGCAAAAGCACTATATATTTCCCTATAATATCACGGACAAAAGCAACATCAATTTGTGCCTTGTCACTGAGAACATCAAGAGATGCAATATTTCGTTGTAAGAATTCTAATGCAACCTTGACTTCTTGCGGCTCGGGGTTGCTTCTGTTCAATATGCCGAATATCCGCCTTGCATCATCCCGTATTGAGGTGGAAATCAATGATAAAATCGGGGTCTTGTGTGTAGAAGACCATTCACGCGGCGTTTTTGAACCAGTTTTCTCGCGCCAAAGTTTAAGCAAAGTATGCTTTTCTTGTTCCCCTTTTGCGCGTTCAGCTAACTTTGCTAACTCTTTTTCGTATTCCGGCTTGTCCATCGTAAATGAGTGCATTGGTAATTTAGAGAACAAGCTGCTAACTTCCGTTTCGCTAAAGTCAACGAGGTAAACTGAGTATATTTTTTGGAAAACAGTAATTTTTGACGCAAAAAATTCTACAAATGTTCTGCCGTTGGTTTTCAGTGCTGATAAAAAGTTGAGTCTTTTATCGTACGCTACATCACCTGTAGTTGCTATATTCCGGAGAACTGAAAGTAATCCTTTAAGAGCAGACAATTCAACACAAAGCGAAGCATAAGGTATCCTTAATGCCTTTAGTTTTTCTTGCCATTCCTTCAAACAGGCTTGAAGTGATGATGCCTTGCCGTTAATATTGTTGCTTTCAGATACAATCCTGTAGTCTGTCATAAGTTTACGGAGTTCTTCTTCTCCTGTCTCTTTATCCCAAAGCCATAAACCTTCTCGGGAAGTGCCTGATGTGAACAAACGCTTCACATCAAGGAGTACATCTTGAACCCCTATATCTTTAGCAAGCACAAGAAGCTCTCCGCCATCAAAAATCTCTAAGAACTCACGCATTGCGTCAGGTGCATTGGGCTTTGTAAGCAGTGTTGCAAGATTTCCTGCCGCAGTTGGAGTTTGCATAGACGCCTTGCCGATTTTTTCGGCAATTTTATGAATACTCTCGCCGCCTTCCCCGGAGTTAGCCAACTCAGCCAGTTTGTCAATGAAGTCATCAAGTCCATTCATGTCAATTTCTTTAAAGCACCAGATTGGAAATCCGATGTCTTTAATTTTTGCTCTTATGCGAGACGCTATTTGGTCTACTGATAAATTTTCCGGAATACCAAAGACAGTGTTCGCTAACGATACAAAGGCAATATGCTCCTTCGTCATAACTTCGATGAACTTTTCCTTGTATCGTGGAATCGCGGAGTTTTTGTGCTTTATATATTCACCGATGAACTCCGAAAGTTTATCAGGAGTCATTTTTTCCCCGGTTTCGCCATCAACGCTGTACCTATATGTTTCCGTTGCATATTCTTTCAGAAGGAAGCCGGTAAGAAGTGAATACAAGTTGCAAGGCATAAAGCCGCTATCCATAAGGTAATCAAAAATGATTCCAATGGATATACGCTTATCCCTGTCAAATGCTTCTTGGAGAAAGTTGTCCACTTTAACCTTTAACTTTGAAATTGGAATTGTGGGGGAACATTCCCAGTAGTTATCAATTTTCCACGCACCTTGTAACAAATGTTCAACATCTTTTGCCGAAAACACGCCGCCATGGGATTGCATGATTCCGTTTTTCGCACTTGATGGAAGCTGTGTTTGCAAAAAGACGTTGTCGGTTACTTTTGCGTTGTCAAAGGTTAAATTGTTATATTTTTTAAGAACAATGTTAGACAACGCTTGCGCTGCCGCTGTTTCGCTACCGCAGAGTTCACCATTTGCATTGAACACAGAATAGACTTTGAATGAACCGTTGCTAATGTCGGTTTTCCAGTCTTCTAATATTTCCTTTGCCTTTCGCGACATCTCATCAGCAAGCTTGGGGTCTTTGGGTCGCCAATATTTTTCATTTGCTGCGCACTCAACCCACTGTTTGAAGCGGTCTGCGCTGAACATGGTGGTAGACGTGTCTATAAACACAAGATTGCTGTACCGCTCTTCAAGCATAACGTCTTTTACAAATTTGCGAATTTTGTTCTGCTCTTCATCGTTTTTTGCAAATGTAATCACTGCACGAATTTTATGCGTTGTAGTCTCATTGGTGATTTTGTTTATTATTGATGTGAAGTTATCAACAGTTGCGGCTTCAACAGCATAACGAAGACGAAGAGCCGCAGAAAGGGAAAGTGCCGTAATCAGTTCCCCGGAGGTTATAAGCGACATAGTTTTCGTATCTCTGTTGAATTCCTTCTTGATGATGTCGATTTGCGCTTGGTCACCGGAAACAGCGGCAGCGGCGTATTGTGTTTTTCCTCCGCCCATAGGCTTCAGGTACAGAATTCCATTCTTGACCAAAGTGTTAGCAATGGTAACGGCACGATTATCTTCAAATTCAGTTCCTTCAAATGCATAATCGATATTTTGGACAGTGGGTACAAAAAGCGAAACCCTATCACCTAGCTTTTGGCTAATCGCCTGCATCATAAGTACGGTTTTTAGTACACGCTTATCCTCATCAAAAAGTCTATCCTCATTTTGCGGATAGGTATCCAATACTGTGCGGATTATTGAATCAAAGTTGCTTTTGCCCTCAAGCGTTGTATTATCGTCCGTACCTTTTTCATAAAAGAAGTTCCAAAGGTAGTCTACGGTCAAAATAGCACTCTCATCAGGACTGTGATTCTGTATGAACCACTGAAACGCTTGCAAATTATCACTGTCGGGATTTTTAATGAAGTTAAACATACTGCGTTGGTTTGAAGCGAATTGCTCTGAAATGTATTTCAACAGCAACGCAGCAAGCGGATGAAGTGGAAGCATACCCCTAAGAACATCATCACCCTTGTTTGAATCCTTCCAAACAAGGCGACGCACAGCTTCTCGCACGTTTGGCATCCGACTATTTAAGTCATCTGCAAGTTCCTCCCATGTTTCTTCGTGTACATCAATTATCTTCAAAGCGTGTTGAATCAACTCGAAGGCAACGGGGTCGGGCAGTTCTATTTCTTTGCGAATGAAGCGGTCACGAACAATTTTTCCCGCTTGGTCGCCTTCGCTAAAGATTGAACCGGACATATGCGTAACAATTATCATGTAAAAAGGTTTCAAGTTGGACAATTCAGACAATTTCTGAAACTCATCCAATGAGGTTTTGTTTTTCTTGAAGTAGGCAGAAAATTCATCCCAAACAAGAACAATCGCTTTCAGGCTGTTTTGGCCAATAACATCCGTAATCCACTCAATCAACTCATCCATGTTTATAGAAAGTGCCCTTATATCGCGGCTATCAGCCAGAGTGAATATATCACGCATTAAACTTTCTGCATCATATTTTGAGTTTTTGAGTAGCTTAATTATATCGTCAGCGGATTTGCCTGCGAAACTTCCAAGGCCACGATACTCAGGCAACACAATAAGACTGGAAAAATACGCTTTATTCTCATCATTTGAAATCCATGTGGCTACACTACCGCGAAGCGTATTTTCCCCTTTGTATGGGACATTGGCTTCACGAAGGGCTTTTGTAATGCTTTCGTATACAGCCAAAATAAGCGCACGGTCTCCATCTATGCTACTTGACGCATAGCGATAAGCTGTTACGATTTTGCCCTTTTCCTGTTCGTGTTTGTGACCGAGCAATTTATCTTTCAAATCAACCTCGGCTTGTAATGCAGGGTATTCATCGAAATACGCTTCCAATTCTTCGGCAGAGCAATCAAGTAGATTTTTCAGCATCCACATAACGCGAGATTTGCCCGTTCCGTATGCACCTTCCGCCCAAATCCCCTTTTTTTCGTTATTATGGGCACGGGCAAGCATACGCTCCATAGCTTTCATAAGCGCAATAACCGTTTCATGGGGAAATGTCTTTTCCCATTTGTTTGCAGGGTCTTTGATGGAATGCGAGTTTATTTCCGGCCAGTACCCTTCATCTATTTTGAAATAGTCGCTGTACATATTCATGGTTATTCTCCTTCGTTAAAAAAGGGTCAGTACGTCTTCGGATGTCTTATCTTCCCGTAGAGAAATCTTATCAAGGTCGTGGGTAAAAGTTACGTTTATGAACTCAGGGTATTCCGCCGAAAGACCATTTAAGAAACGCTCCATGCTGCTACGGTCAAATCCGAAAATCAAGGAAGGGCTTAATCCTGGTGATTCAATGCTGTGGTCAAGAAGCCGTGAAAGGGTAAATTGGAAATATCCTTCGCAGACTTCGGCAAATTTATATAAAGAATACAGAATAACGCGGTTATCTTCAAGTGTACATTTGCGGCGAGCAAGGGTATCAATGTTCCTGCCCTTATCGGTAACTGCACCGAAATTCAGTTTTTTTCCAAGGGGCAATTCGCAAAGGCGCTTAAAAGCCTTGATAATTGAACTTGAATCCTTTTTTGCTATAGCAAGGGACATAAGCATATCTTCAACAGACTTTCGTGGAAATTCTTCTTCCGGCGGCATTTTTTCAATGTACCAACGTACCTGCGGGTTGTTGTACGCGAGATGAATCAAAATCAAGCCCCATGCCGATTCTGTATTCCACCCGATTTTTCGAATCAATTCAGTAAAATTTGTGGCAGCATTCTTTTCAATCAACGTTGCGTGAGAAAGAAATTTTTTGAAAATTGAAATTTGCATGGGCCCGAGCGCATTGTCTGACAGATATTCGTTCGGCTCGTCGAAAAACAAGCGTATCCAGTCTAGTTTTGGGGCATGGTCGGCAAAGCTGTTTAGACTTTTCATTGCTGCACCTCCGTTTTTAGGTTGTTGAACAGAATTATAGACAAGGCATCCGCGACGGATACTGTGACATTGACCGCAATGGTCGCAGTTCTCTATTCTTAAACCGTCTGAAAATGTTATACAGCCATTACGGCAATTAGCTTCGCAAACCCTGCACATAACACAATATGCAGATTTGTAAGTAACTTGTTTGAAAAGTTTTGCATATGGTGTTTTATCAATGCGTTCAGGGAAGCTAAATACATATCCATCATCCATATTTGTCATGGTGTAAGAATAAGGTATATCCCCTAATGTTTTAATCCATTCGTTTACATCTGTTTTTGGGTTGATAACTCTTATTTCTACACGTCCATTTACAATTTGTTCAACACAGCGTGAAGGGTTGTCTTTTAAATCGCGTCCATTTTGCCTTGCAACCCAACCTCCGTTGGTGATGTATGTTTCAATATTTTTATCGTCAACAAGTTCACGGATTATATCGGTGTAATCTTCTATTTGGGATGGATACGTAATATTACGGAATGAATCCGCTTTTCCACCACCCATGGGGCAAAATAAACATCCCGCTCGTGGATTACCAAGTTTATAGGTTCTATTTACAGCAAGATTTTTTGCAAAAATATATATCCAGACTTCGGCAGAAGTCCAATCCAGTATAGGATTGTGAGAAAACTGCCCTTTTTGCTTTTCACCATAATTTTCAAAAGTGTAGTCAAAACGGCTTGTGCTTTCATGAACACGAACACCAACAAAATCCATGCCCGTATAATCAATTTTCCCGAGAACTTCGCGCAATTTTAATGTTTGAGGTGCTGATTTGTGAACGTGACAACACCACCTAAGCACGCGAGAAGGCGGACCGAACAAGCGCCAACTTTCGCTCGGCTTAAAGTGGGATTCTGTGCGGTAAAATAAAATTTCTGCGTCTCTGCATTCTTGTTCGATTTTATCAACAGTTTCGTAAGTGTCGGGAAATTCCATTCCTGTATCGCCAAACACAACCATGAAACTTGATTTTGGCAGGGCTTTCTTAACTAAGTCTAACATAACAATGCTGTCCTTGCCACCAGAAAAAGCAACGTGGAAGCAGTCTAGCTTTTTTTTGTAACGTTTATAAATGTCAAAAATTTTCTTCATCGTAATCTGCGAAATTACTTCCATCAAGGGACGATTCTTTACAATCATGGTATCGATGTCAACCTTTTTTAACCTTGTCCCTTTTGGGAGCATATACGCCCCATCCACATTAAGAACGATTTCAAGTTCCGGTTTTGTGTAAAGGCTGCCACCTTTCGTCTTCGCTACGATTTCTCCTCGATACCAATAGCAATTTGCTTCTGCCCACATATACGGCGTTTCATCTTGTTTTGCGTATCTGAAATGCTTATCGAAACCAAGTATATCAAGTTCCGGGGCGAAAACAGGTCGCGGTTCTTTTGAAAACATAGGGGTGCTATCGTTAAGTAATAGTCCACCCGTTTCGGCATCATGGGTATATGCGAACATTTACATGACGCCCCTTTCCGATAATAATTGTGCTTTTTGAACAACTTTTTGTAAAGAACTTGTACGAGCCGCAACATATCTTTTTTCAAAAAGGAAGTCCCCTACGTCACTTTCATTTAAAGCCACGTTTGCCTTTATAACAGCATATGCAAGGACATCTGGGTAATCTTCAAAGGGTTGTCCCTTGCGGAAAAGTGCGCCAACATTTCTGTTGTTTACTGACAGACATTGGAAAGCAAATTTCATGCTAAACCTGCGACAGTAACTCTCAAGCAGAAACCAGTTCCAAGCATACCCTTCTATGTGCGGAAATGAAGTAAAACTTGTAACGGCTTGCAGTGGAATAACGGTGTCATAAAAAAACAATTCAATCGCCGCATCTGTTGCGACCACATCAAAAATGATTTCAGAATCACTTGCAAAGTAATCAGCATCTACTCGTACCATGCAATCATATGCTACAAACAAAGATACGCTATGGAAGCCACCAGTCAATTCATGTTCAAAGGCAGTCAAACTTTCTAAAGACAGTCGTTTGTGAGAAACGCAAAACTCCCTAATTGCGGCTTTATTATTTATCGGCGTGCCCTTCAATGTTACAATGCTACCGCGACGTTCGTACTTGTCGACAAGATACCGCTGAAAAAAACCATATCTCACAACGCTTGCATTAATGTTGGAATTTGTGGCGATGCTGTGGGGCAACTCTGCTGATGCAAGAGTCGCGTATGTGTTGTTTGAAATTTCGGTTTCCAGTCTATCCTTTGCAACAAGGCATTCTTCTTCATCCAGTGCAATGTATTTAGCGTGTGTATACACGCCTCTCCCGACATTTATATAATCGCCAATTCTGCTTAATGTTTGTCGGAGAGTACTGGCAGGGATATATGGCAACATTTCTTTCAGTTGTACATGTGTTAAAAGATGGGTTTCAGTGAAGCAACGAAAAACTTCATCTTCTATTGTTGTATACGCGTTGGATAAACAATATTTTGATTTGAAGTGGACATTTGGCAAAGTCTCCTGCAAAATACTCTTTAGCAACTGGGAAGAAAAAATATTCATGCCCTGCAATAAATTGTCGTGTACATCGTAAAGTTCTGAGTAGAAAAACAGTCGATTCCCATTTGTTACTAACTCTTGCATCAAATCATAAAGTTGTTGCCTGTTTTCAGTAGAAACAACATATACCTTATCACCATGCCGAACGCCAAGGTTCTCAAGAATCAATGGAATATCAGCCGCTTCAATGGAAATGTTGCCATCTTGAGCGACACAGCACGATTTTAGCTTGTTCGTATCAATGATAGAATTAGGGCGTATGCCGTTTGGGAAGTTTCGTGCAAGCACTGCGGTAACAATTCCCCTTAAATGTGCGTCTATCTGTAATGGTA
>Ga0209755_10002740_pt1 | contig 23490 bp, 22 predicted proteins | sample TergutCo191P1_FD_187301 | JGI IMG/M metagenome (GOLD analysis project Ga0209755, IMG submission 187301) | Cornitermes sp. P1 segment gut microbial communities from Petit-Saut dam, French Guiana - Co191P1 (SPAdes) (version 2) | ecosystem: Host-associated > Arthropoda: Insects > Digestive system... | reverse complement strand
GAATTAAACAAAAAGCTAGCAAAGCATCTGCAATGGAGCAATCATAAAACCATGAGGGTATTGGGAAGGAAGTCGCCAGTTGAGAGATTGGATGAGTTTTTTGGGTCAGGTCATTGACAAACGCAAAAAAATTCTTGATAAAATTTTATATTGGGTATTGACAAGTGACAAAATTTTTGGTACAATGGCGGGTAATACTTTTGGGTGAAAGGAAGCGGGGCTTATGTCTGGGGCAGATAATGTTTTGCTAAAAATCAAGGATTTGCGCACATCCTTTCGCATTGACGGGCAGTTTTATGCTGCGGTTGATGGGGTGGATTTGACTGTGTACAAGGACGAGGTTTTGGCCATTGTGGGCGAGTCGGGCTGCGGCAAGACCGCCATGGCACTATCTTTAGTGCGCCTGCATAACATGACCTACACCCGTATGGAAGGCGAGATTTTGTTTGATGGGCAGGATATTTTGTCGCTCAAGCTTCCTTATCTTAACAAAGTTCGGGGCAAGGATATTGGCTTTATTTTCCAAGACCCTTTGAGTGCCCTTAATCCTCTGCATAAAATTGGAAAACAAATTGAAGAAACGCTTTTTTATCATACAGACATGACTGATTCTGAGCGCAGAGCCCGTGCTTTGGAGCTTTTGCAGTCTGTGGGCATGGCTGACCCTGAGCTTACATACAACCAATATCCCCATGAGCTTTCAGGGGGCATGCGCCAGCGCGCCATGATTGCCATTGCAATCTCTGCAAAGCCTGAGCTTTTAATTGCTGACGAGCCTACAACCGCTCTTGACGTAACCATTCAAGCCCAAATTCTCGATTTAATTCGGGATTTGAAAAAAGAAATGAAAACAAGTATAATTTTAATAACCCATGACCTTGGTGTGGTTGCCGAAATGGCTGATAGAGTGGCTGTTATGTACGGCGGGCAGGTTGTTGAATGTGCCCCTGTGGAAGAAATTTTTGCAAACCCGCAGCATCCTTACACAAGGTCTCTTTTGCATTCAATTCCGGGGGTTGCCAGCATGGAGGGGAATCGTCTGCACACCATCCATGGCACCGTGCCTGATTTGCGCACCATGCCGCGCCACGGCTGCCGCTTTGCCCTGCGCACTCCTTGGATGCCCGACTATGCCCATGAAGATGAGCCTACCTACCATTTTATAAATGAAAATCATTATGTACTTTGCACATGTTACAAAACCTTTGAATTTAGTGATGAAAAGGTCGGAGGTGTGGATTGATGGCTCTTTTGGAAGTTAAGAATTTGCGTGTGTGGTATCCCGTAAAAGGCGGCATTTTGGGGCGGCGCGTGGGCTGGGTTAAGGCTGTGGATGATGTGAGCTTTGAGATTTTGCCAGGACAAACCCTTGGTCTTGTGGGCGAGTCCGGCTGCGGCAAATCCTCCACAGGCAAGGCGATTATGGGGCTTGCCCAGATTAGCTCTGGCGAAATTTTGTTTGAAGGCGAGGACATTACCCGTCTTGTTAAGAAAAACCGCACTCCTTACAGAAAAAGCGTGCAGATGGTCTTTCAGGACGCCTATTCGTCCTTAAATCCCAGAAAGCGCGTTCTAGACATTATTGCCGAGCCTCTTAGAAACTTTGAAAAGCTGACAAAAGCTGAGGAATTAAAGCGTTTGGAGGAGCTTTTGGCAATTGTAGGGCTGCCTAAAAGTGCCCTTTCCAAATATCCTTTTGAGTTTAGCGGCGGTCAGCGTCAGCGTGTGGGTGTTGCCCGCGCCATTGCCTTAAAGCCCAAGTTAATTATTGCTGACGAGCCTGTTTCTGCCCTCGATTTGTCTGTGCAAGCGCAGGTTTTGAACTATCTCAAGGACATTCAGGAGGAAATGGGGCTGGCTTACCTGTTTGTAAGCCATGACCTAGGTGTGGTGCGCCATATGTGCGAGCATCTCGCCATTATGCACAATTCTCGTTTTGTGGAGTTTGGCACAAGAAGTGATATTTACGACAATCCACAGCATATATACACAAAACGCCTTATTGCCGCCATTCCTGACATTGACCCTTCACGCCGCGAACAAAACAACGCGCGCCGCCGTGAGGTGGCATTGGAATTTGAAAATAATTTTGACAGCTATTATGAAAAAGGCGCGCCTTATGACTTAAAGCCTATATCAAATACCCACCAAATTGCGATTCCTTAGGGGGCAGGTCTATGTGGAAAACCATTTTAAGAAGATTTTTAATACTGATTCCTCAGCTTTTGATTTTGTCTATGCTTGTGTTTATCCTAGCGCAGTTTCAGCCGGGAGATGCTTTGCGCGGACAAGTGACGCCTGGGATAACAGACCCCAGATGGCTTGAGGAAATGCGGGAATACCACGGACTTAACGACCCTTGGCACCAGCAGTATGTACGCTGGCTAGGTGCCATGCTGACAGGGGATTTTGGCACGTCCATAATCCACAACCGCCCTGTAACTGATGTAATTGGCGACAGGATGGCAAATACCGTGCGCCTGTCACTTATTGCCACCATACTTACTTACCTAATAGCCATTCCTTTAGGCGTTTTGGCTGCCCGCTTTAAGGGCAGGATTATTGACAAGTCTATTATGATATACACATTCATTGCATTGTCCATGCCCACGCTGATTTTAGGGCTTTTCATGATTTTGGGCTTTGCCTTAAATCTTGGCTGGTTTCCATCACGGCTGGCGGTGGATGTGGCGGCTGACATGGCAGGGGGCTTCACCCGCTTTTTCAGCCAAATTCACCATGCCCTGCTTCCTGCCATAACTATAGCAATTCTAAGCACCGTGGGCATCATATACTTTTTGCGAAGTGAAATAATCGACACAGATTCCTCTGATTTTGTAACCACCGCAAGAAGTAAAGGGGTGCCAGAAGGCAAGGTGTACACCCGCCACATTTTCCGTAATTCCATGCTTCCTGTGGGCAGCGGCATTGGCATGGTTGTTGCGGGACTTTTTACAGGCGGCGTGTTTATTGAACAAGTTTTCACCTTTCAGGGCATGGGGCAGCTGTTTATACAGTCTGTCCGCGGAAACGACCATCCGGTCGCCTTTTTCCTAGTGATTTTTTACGCTGTTTTGCTTGCTATATCTGTGCTTATCTCTGATATTGTAATTGCCTGGCTAGACCCAAGAATCCGCATAAAATAAGAAGGGGGTGTGCAAATGGAACACAGCTTATCTAGGTCAATGTGGAAAGAAATTCGCGGGGATGGTCTTGCCATGGGCGGGCTTATAGTTTTTGGGCTCATCATTGCCGCAACCTATATTGGTGCTTTGTTTGTTGACCAAGACCTAATGGTTTTAGCCAACCCCCGAATGAGGTTTGACCCGCCTAGCTGGAGCGACCCTTTTGCCCCTTTAGGCTTTGACAATTTGGGCAGAAACCTCCTTCCTTATTTGATTATGGGGGCAAGAACTTCCTTTAACATTGCATTTATGGTTACGGGCTTGTCCATTTCCTTTGGCATGCTGTTTGGGCTTTTGGCTGGGTATTTCGGCGGCTTTATTGACTGGATTTTAATGCGCCTTTTGGACTTTTTCATTATGGTGCCTACAATGATGCTCATTGTAATCATTGTTTTGTCTCAAAGACCAGGACCAGCTGGCTTTGCTGTTATGATGGCTCTGTTTAGCTGGACAGCAACTGCCCGTTTAATAAGAGCCATGACCCTAAAACAAAGCTCCCTTGAGTACGTTTCCGCTTCAAAAACACTGGGCACGCCAAACGCTGTCATAATTTTCAGGGAAGTTTTGCCAAACCTAGTCTCTATCATCACAACCAACCTAACCCTAGCCCTTGCCACCAATGTAGGCATTGAAACAGGTCTTACCATGCTAGGTCTTGGGCTGCCCTTTGGCTATCCCAGCCTTGGTCGCCTAATCAACTTTGGCACATATGCCCAAAATCTTCAGGAACGCTGGTGGCTGTGGGTTCCCGCCGCTTTGGTGGTTATTGTCATGATGCTTTGCATAAACTTTGTAGGGCAGGCACTTAACCGTGCAGCTGACGCGAAAAAACGCTCTAAATAAGGTTTCAAGCCGCCAAATATAGGCGGATTAAACATAAAAACTTAAAATAGGAGGAAAAACTATGAAAAGATTGCTATTAACCCTTGCAGGCATAATGATTATGATGCTTGTATTTACCGCTTGTAACAGAGGGGGAGACGACACCCCGGACGACACAGGAAACGGTGGCAATGTTGCCGTTACCACCGCACCCGCCCCTGTAAACGGCGGAGCAGAGGCTGGTGCAGATTTGGACCATCCATTTGAGGTGATGGATGCACTTTTGGCAAGATACCCACAATATTTTAACACAGGTCAAGCCCATGTGCCAGGCACCACTTTTGTATGGGGCATTGGCTCTACTGCTGCCCTACAAGGCAGATTTGGTGGGGCACTGTGGACAGACCAGGTAAATGACACAATTGTTGCAGGACTTTTAGGAACAAGCTCAAGCCTTGTTGCAGCTAACGAATTTCGCCAGTATTCCCAAGACGGCGTTTCCACTTTTGAGGTGGACAGAAACAATAATACCATCACAATGACCCTTCAGCATGAAGTATTTTGGCATGACGGTGTTGAGCTTACAATGGAAGACCTTTACTTTACCTTCCATGTTCTAGCCCATCCTGACTATCAAGGTCAACGCTTTACAGCTGAAGAAAGAATGATTGAAGGCATTATGGCATTTAACGCAGGCGAAGCAGACAGCATTTCAGGGCTTACCCTTTCTGCTGACAGGCGCACTTTGACCATACAAATGACCGAAATGCCCGTTACACTTCAGCATTTTGGGCTTTGGAGCACTCCGCTGCCACGCCATGTGTTTTACAACATCCCTGTGAGTGAAATGAACGCATCTGGTCCTGTCCTTGATGCCAATTATATCATCGGCTGGGGACCATTTAGAATTGTCCATATCGTGCCAGGCGACTCGGTACTTATGGAGCGCAACCCCTACTATGTATGGGGCGCACCCCTTATCGAATACCTGCGCGTTGAGCGTTTTGACCCTGGTCAAGGCGGCATGCTAATGGAAGCTGGCGAGTTTGACTTTATCCAAAATTTCCCAACCCACCTATACGCCTACCACCAAAACCCGGCAAACTTCCAGTTTTTAGGCTCTCCTTCCCCTCTTTACAACTACGTTGCATTTAGACTGGGCAACTTTGACTTTGATGCTTGGGAAAATATCTACAACCCTAACCGCCTTATGTCTCAGCTAGGACCAGATTTTCGCCGTGCTATGGGCTATGCAGTAAACCCAAGCGAATTTGCAGAAATCTTTAACAACGGACTGCGCTTTGCGGCAGGCGGCATGTCGCCGCCAAACCACCCGCACCTGTTTAACCCAGATGCACCACGCTTTAGCTACAATCCAGACCGCGCAGACGAAATCCTTGATGCAGCAGGCTTTACAAACCGCGATGGCTCAGGCTACAGAACCTTCCCTGACGGCACACCAATCACCCTTTACTGGGCAATTGCAGAAGGTCCTTTGGCAGAAGAAACCTTTATTTTCTACTCTCAAGCTTGGTCCCGCGTTGGCGTGCGTGTTGAGCTTTGGGAAGGCCGCTTCCACGACCAGCTAGACCTATGGGATATGCTTGACTTTGACATGTACTACGACAGCCCCGACCACGACACCCAAATCCACATCTGGTCTGCCAGCTGGCAAGTAGGCTTTAACCCCAACCCAGAGGGTGTGTGGGGCCATGCCGACTGGAACGCGTCCCGCTACACCTCGCCGGCTTACGAGGCAATCCTTGCCCGTATGACCAGCCCTAATGCTTGGGATTCAGCCTATATGTTTGATGCCTTTACCCAGTGGCAAACCTACTTCTACAACAACGCCCCCGCATTCCCGCTAACTTGGGGAATTGACCTTTCTGCCGTAAACAACCGCGTCACCAACTGGGACACCCGCGTGGGCCACGGCTTTTCAGGCTTTAACCACAACTGGCACATGGTTGGCCTATCATCTCCTGAGCCAATCCGCTAAAAAAATTCAGCAAATAAGAAATTCCCTCTTGACAAAACTCACTAGGGCGTGTATAATCGTTTGAGTGAGTATTTGGGCAGCCCCTTTTGGGGCTTGCCACGGCGGGATAGCTCAGCTGGCTAGAGCATTCGGTTCATACCCGAAGGGTCGGGGGTTCAAATCCCTTTCCCGCTATAAAAATCAAGGCTTTCCAAAGTTCATTGGAAAGCCTTTTTTTGTTGGTTTAACACTATTTTAACACATTAGGATTTGATAAGCTCCCCGCACTCTCATTTTGCTATCTGGAAAATGTAGTTTAGCTCTTCGGCTGCAGCTTCCTTTTCTTTGGCATGACTAAGATATAAGTATTGGAGGTTATGTTGGTATTGGCGTGTCCTAATAGCTTTGAGAAACAAATAGAACAATTGTTTGAAATCTCAAAAAATAGCCCTCTTGAAATTGTGTTAATGCTTACAGCCTTTTATGGGCTTAGGCGGTCGGAAGTGCTGGGCTTAAAATGGGATGCTGTGGACTTTGAAGCCAAAACCCTAACAATCCAACACACGGTTATCAAGGTCGGCAACAATCTCCATAAGCTTGACAGGACGAAAAATGACGCAAGCAACGCAACCTTTCCTATGCCTGATAAGGTCATAACAAGGCTTTTGGAATGGCAGAAGCAACAAGAGGACTACAAGGCGTTGCAACCTAATGACTGGATGGGCGAGGGGTATATATGCACTCATCCAAACGGAAAGTTAATGTTGCCTTGTTATGTTAGCAAGCATTTCAAGTCTTTGTTGCTAAAGAACGATATGCCGCCCATCAGATTTCATGATTTGCGCCATAGCTCGGCAAGCTTCCTCAAAAGCCTTAACTTCGACCTAAAGGATATACAAGTTTGGCTAAGGCACAAGGACATTCAAACTACCATGAATCTATTACTCACCTTGACATGGACGCGAAAACCAACATAGCCGACACACTCAACGCCAGATTTGAAGCCTTGCAATCTTTACAGTCAATTAGCTAGGGAAGCCGAAAGGGAAGTCAGAGGGAATTGACAAGCCCAAAGGGAAACCCAGAGGGAAGTCAAAAGGGAACTTTTGAAAGAAATTCGACCTAGAGGGAATTTAGAGGGAATTTTGGGGTTATGACTTAGAAATTAGAAAAAAATAGAGCCTTCCGAGGGTTCGGAAAGCCCGTATTCATGGGATTTTATGCGCATATCAGCACCCGATTTAAAAAAGGTCAGAGCCGCTTTATCCCATAAAAACGCCATTCTTAAATTCTACTCCCAAAATAAGGAAATCAATAAAGCGGACGAAGATGCAGAAAGTTCCTATCCCGAAAAAAACATTTGGGGCGAAGGTGTGAAGGTCGTAACGAAATGTACTCTGAACCGAAAACCGCTCACTCCTGTTGAAAGAGCGTCATTTGTGGAGATGTACAATAATGGCGCGACCATGAGTGAAATTGCTAAACTATACAAATGCCACTACACCACAGTCGGTAAGATATTGAGGCAGATGGGTGTGACGATCAGGAGTTAGATAATTTTTGAATTGCGGAGACAACATCTTATGGGTTTGTTTCCGCAATGTTATCCCATATAATGACATTATCTATTGTTATCCCATTTCTGCTATACTTCCAAAAATCATGATGGTTTCCAATCAGCGTGCAAACCCGATGCAGCTTATCAAACAGAGGTTTATTCATATAGATGTTGAATATATGGTTTTGGCTTACCAAATTGAGCATATAAATCTTTGTCGCGCAAACGAAATATTTTGATAACATAGAGCTACTATCAGCATACCAGGCATAAAGGCAATTTTCCATCTCGGACAAAACACAATTCAGCTCATAGTTGAAATCATCGACGTTTGCAAATAATTTTAGCATGCTACATAAAATTAAATTTGAATATGAACAGACAATGACTTCATCTACCCCTTTTTCTATTTGGGTATTTTCCAATAAATTGCACCACTTGGAATAAATAGTCTCCGCTATAGCATTAATAACATGGTCAAACTTATCGGCTTTGATAGAGTTTAGAAGTGAATTGACTGCCTCTACAAAATCCAGCGAACCTCTTCCAATTGTGATGTTTTCGGCAAATAGCTTGATGGCATCTTCAGATAAATCTCCCAAAGCTAGACCGATTGCAGGAAAAAATTCATAGCGAAACTGAAAATGTCTTATTGCAAAGCTGAATACGCTATCACCCAAAGAGGATAACTGCACAAAGCCGCTCGCAAGAATGGCTGGGTCACTCAGTGCTGAACTGCGCCTACGACCAATTGCTTGGCGAATAACCTCAAACTTCACAAGTGGATTTGTTATAGACGGTTCTAATATCATGCGCTCGATGACACCATCTGAAAGCTCATAGCAAATAAGCACAGTCGTAAGTGCATCCTTCCCATTATCAATAGCTTCGATAGCGCGGGTTTCATCTTCGTTCAAAGCATCCTCTAAGATTCTCGAAAGTTCTACATTATAAGTGTTAGCACCGCCACGCTCCATGGCTAGAATAAGCTCATACTGCTCGCATAAATTTTTGGATGCCTTACCGTCATTATATCGCTTTATGTAGTCAGCGGTGGCTTCAGAGCCTCCATCACTTACAGTCATGTTTAGACTTTGTAGCTTTTCAAAGCAATTTAGATTATCCATTTCGACCACCCGCCTTATCTTTTTTAGGCCAGACCAAGCATTCATCGCTATCTAGCTGACACCATAGCTCTTCGAAAGCATCAGATATATGCTGGGGATTATTAACTTCCTGTAAAATATGGTGTTCCTTGCCAAGACTGTTTACCGAAGTTCCAAGCGACCATGCCACAGCAATATCGTTATCATCTATAAAAATAATAAACCTATCATGAAAATTAAAGCCTCTTTCGCCATGTTGCAAACGAAAAACTAGATTTACCCCGAAATTATTGCTTTTTGTTTCAAGTATCATTCTTTGCTCGCTAACCCAATTTTCAACAGATGTATTCGCATCCCCTTTTAGCTTAACAGCACGCTTTGATGAAATAGCCCTCAATTCCGCACCATACACTTTCGAGAAATATAATGTATCCAAAATATCGCCTGCCGAAAGATAGGGATCCCAAAGGTATATTTTCGAGGTGTGCTTGCGGTCGATTAACGACCTAATATCGTTCAGAGCTTTTTCCCTCTCAGAACCATTTAAGCCATATTGTATAAACTTCATTTCATCTTCAAGTCTTTTTCTGTTCATAAGATGCTGTCTGTTGCGAGATTGCTCCATCCAATCATCTTCAGGCTTGCGGCCAACTGTAAATGGCATACGCATGGCAACTTCGACCCTTTTATCTCCAACGATACGAGTTCCCGCATGAATACTCATGTCAGTAATTATCTGTCGTATAAAGCTTGACGATTGCATATAGACAATCAACCCAGTTTCTTCGTCTATGATTTGTACACAGTTAATCCCGCCTGTGTTTCCTAAATTCAAGGAACAGCTTTGCAAGTCGATATCACGGCACACAGCATGTCCGACCAAAACATCATCAAAAGAATGTTGTGCCACAGCACTGTAGCGACGGTCAAGGCTGGCATCTACGCGCTTATCCTTGTGAAAATTCAAATGCAAACATTGTTCATCATCGTCTGTGCTGAATGCACCAGAAACAACTTGCGCAGGGAATTGAAATATTATGTTTCCAATACGCTCGCTAACCACAGCCAAATCGATTGGTATTATCTTGCGTATTTCAAACATCGTCTTGCGAAGCTCATCTGCTGTAAGCATCAACTTTACAGGCTTGGTCATATCGAAAAGCTCCAAAATATAGCATCCATTGCGAAAATTGTTCTTAAGAACCTTATTTAAAAGAGGCGTGATTGTAGATTCGGGTTGTACAAACTGTTTTTGCAATTTTGACATATGCCCTAGATGCAAGTCGCCTTGCCCTAAGTTGCATGTTGCAATATCGTCGATATGCAGCTGCTGATAGAGGCAAGATGCGTCAGGCACGCTCACCTGCATCTGATTGACCCCGACAGAAAATCGGTCAGAGAGAGTTATGAGTTTGGGCGTTAATTTCCTTACAGTAGAATCGATCGAGTCGTTATCTTCCATCACACAGAGCGTAAAGAGATTATGCGCCCTTTTGTTGATGCGGTCGAAAACAAAGATGTTCGTTATTTCACAACGCAAATAAAAACCAAGATTGCCGTATTTACCTAATAGTTCGAAATCTGACACAGTAACATCTCCCCCCTTCTGCGTAAGTAAACTCAATCTTTTGCTTATGAGCAAATCATTTACTGCACAAAATATGAAATTAATTACTTACCCTCTTTCCCAAACTCAAATTGACTGGCGATTTTACCATGAATTCAGTAGCACACATCAATGCATTCATGCCAACCACCCCCGACTCACAAGATACACATGACAGGAGTTTGCTCAGTATAATCGTTATGCTGTTTGCGCTTTCTATCAAGGCAAGTTCTATACCGACAAAGCGCCTATCAACGTCAAGAACACTAAAGTCCTGTGGCTTGTCGTTAAACCTGCCGAATACACCTTTTGCGGAAGCGTGGACAAAATAGGATTTATTATCATATGGCTTCCGGAATTTCGTGTTACTCGTATCACTATCTGTACGTGTATTGAGATGCTTATTATAATTATTGATAAAAGTTGAAATAGATATATCATCAGCCTGTTTATCTTTGAATCGTTCAGAACTCAAAGCCCATTTATAATGGCCTTTTTCATTTTTAACATCTTCAAAACCACTTTTAACAAAGGCCTTAGCTGTGTCATCTGTGTCTTCTATTAGAAACACAGCCAATGTATTATACTCGAATATTGTTCGAGAGCGAGCATATGCCGCTTCTGGAAAACCATTTTCACACAAGCAAATCACTTCATTAAACATTCTAAGTGCAGTGCCATTAATGCCATGCAGAGCTTGATATAAATGCTTAACGTCTTTATTTAGGTTGCTTGCCTTAACTTCGGTGTTGAAATTCGCACAAATGGCAAAGCATAGCTCGTGCAAAAAACGACAGTTTTCAAGTAGCTCGCTTTGTTTTGGTGAAATTGACTTACGGAATGTATCTCCTGCCGTGATCAGACAGTCACTTATCGGTTTAACTAAGTCAGCCATTTTTTGCTTTAGTGATAAGTTTGGTTCGCTCAATGAATCGTTGTATGCCTCCATGACAACATCAGATATATCCTCCGCGGAGTAAATTTCGCTTAGCTGGTTCTCCATTATCGCTTTGCTATTGCGAGAAAATGAAGAGCGAATGTCATTTGTGTATTGCACTAGCAAATGGCGAAGTCCGCCCTCTACCGTATTAACATCATAATCCATGCCATCATAATCCTTTCTTAAAAATACAGCTTAATGATGCAAGTGCCTTATTAAATCAAGTAGCAAGTTTATTCTTCTTGACTTGCCACACAACCATAAACCCACCTATTGCCCTCTTTTCTTGCAATAAGCAAGTCTCGCTCCGCCATTCTCCGCAACAGTTTATGAGCCCCACTAGCACTAATTCCGAGCACGTCAGCGGCATCTTCTTTGGTGAAGCTTACATCCGAGAATGCATTAAGCAACCTTTGTTCGTTAGAGCCATTGGTGACTTTGTTGTTTGCAGCATCGCTTTTAATAGCATAGTTCATATTCGGTATGCGAATAAGAAATCCTCCATCTATAACAGGAATCTCAGGCTTTGCAGGGCTATCCTCATACGCACCAAAAACACGAGGTATACCCGTGCCAAACGCTTCAATAATGTTCAAACGATAAAATATCTGCGCCAACTTTTCATTTCTTGTTACTGACACGCCTGTGAGCATTAAGTCGTGAGTAACGCCAGGCATAGTGCCGCCTAATGACATAAACTCAAGACGGTCGTCAAACATGCTGACAAGAACACTACCCTGAATATAGTAATCCCTGTGTATTAAAGCGTTGATATAGGACTCACGAATGGCTACAGGGGGATAATCAGGATGGTCAACTCTATATACGCCTTCGATTGTGCTACGGGTTCTATTAAACACATGGAGGTACGAATGCACTTCTTCAATCTGCCTAAAAATAGAGCCTGTAAACTCCTTACGGTCTTTGAACTTCTCCTTTGTTGTACCCTCAAAAATTGCCGCCTTGGTGGTATATGGGCACTGGTCGGAAAGAATCAAGGCAAGGTTTGTGTAGCGCCCATCAGGACGAATAAGCCCAAGTGATCGCTTCTGCTCTATGCCAAACTTAACATCTCTTTCAGCGAAAACCTTATCTGCATATTCAAATGTAAGCTCTTGTTCGATAGATAACTCAGCAATAAATTGCCCTGTGCCATTATCCTTAATCATCTGGCGGATATGCTCACGGGTAGCTGTTACTGTATTGCTGCCTACACGGACATAAACACCTTGCGGAACAAGACCGTATTTAGCGTAGCAATATGGAATAGCAGAACCACGCTCCACAGTCACTATTATAATGTGTTTGCCATCACGCACTTCTGATTCAACCTTAAAATAGCCAGAAGGGTCAGGAGTTACAGAATCCCGAAAGCTATTTGCGACGCTTCTTAGCTGCTCGTCAATGTTGCCACCTACGCCATAAACAGACCCTTCATCGGAAACACCAATATAAAGCGTTCCGCCATCTGTATTCAAAAAGGCTAACATCGTATTTTGTGCCTTTTGATTATACTCTCGCTTATACTCCAAAGTTTGCATTTCTAACATAGGAAACCTCCCATAGAAATCATTATCAATACTATAACATAAATCTCTCCCTTTGGCAATAGGCAAAATGGAGAAATTGGAGATTTGGGAGAAGCAGGAGAAATGATAGCAGTTTTTTAATTAAGACCCTTTAGTTGTGTTTTTTCAAGGCGATTTTCATTGCCACTAAATTAATCGCACACCGTCCAATCGCTACCTAGAAAACCTCGTGAAACCAATAAGGAAGCCCATTTTTTGGACTCCCTTATTGAGAAGCACATATGTCCGTTCGGTGTGTTAATGCGGATATCAGCACCTGATTTAAAAAAGGTCAGAGCCGCTTTATCCCATAAAAACGCCATTCTTAAATACTACTTCCAAAATAAGGAAGAGGGCAAAATGGATAAAGCGAACAGAGATGAAACAATGCCTGCAGAGGAAAACATTTGGGGTGAAGGTGTAAAAGTTGTAACGAAATGCACTCTGAACCGAAAACCGCTAACCCCTGACGAGAGAGATGCATTCGTGACAATGTATGAAGCTGGCGCGACAATGAGCGAAATTGCAAAAATATACAAATGCCACTACACCACAGTTGGCAAGATATTAAGGCAGATGGGGGTGGAGATTAGAGCTTAGACATTCTTTTGCAAGGGGGCTTGGGTTGGCTTCAAGCCCCCTTCATGCCAAGTGGCTGCGTTGCATCTCGCTTCATAAGCACATACTTATGACCATGCATTATAGCTAACTGCCCGCCGCCATCATACACGATATGTAAATCTGGCAAACTGTTGTTCCTTTTACGCATTTCGGATAAAGTTACGTTGGGATCACCTTCTGAATTCGCCAGCACCCAAACAAAGTCGCCAGTCGGCAGCCTGTCGTTTAGTTCATCAGGGGCATCGCTAGGTATTGAAAATTCAATCATATCAGGAGCATCAGGAATAATTGATGCTGGACTGTCTTTAATCTCGTCTGCTGATTTGTATTTTCTTAGCAAATACTCGAATGTGTCAAGTGTGCTAGAATATTCGGTTCGAGCATCATAGCCCATTTCGTCAGCAATGCTTAGGTCGGAGGCTTGTTCTGCAAATATGGCTATGTCGGGGTCTTTCTTGATTACGGCATCATATGTTCCGTTTCTATCGCCATGAAACATAGTTGCATACATTATTTTGATGCCGATATCTTTGGGACTTATGCGGGAGTCGTAAATGAAATCGCTTATGCGGTCGAGCATATCTATGATTATGGCGCTTATAATATTGTCGGTATTTTTGGTTTTGGTCATGGCTGTATTATATCACAAAGTGTTCCCTGTAATAAGCCGCCTGAAGTGGTGACCATTAAACATTGTAAACCACTATTCTAGGTTAATCCTACGCTCGGCTTCTCTGTAGACAGCACTACCATCCCTAACAGAAACAATAATAACCTTCATGACCTCATCTTCTCTAACAAGCTGATACACCACACGTAATCCGTCATTTTTCATTTTGATTTTTAAGCACCCAGCCAATTTTGACGAGCTTTTGTTGCCCAAGGGCTTGCCGTAGCCACCTGCGGATTGTGGCAGAGGATTTTTGGCAACTTTATTGATTGCCTTAATTACACGAGCAGCCACCGATACATCTAAAGCCGCTAAGTCCTTTTCAGCTTTTTTGTGGTAATTCACATTCCATGCTATCATTCAATATCCACATCCTCAGCCGCATCAATGTCAGCTTGCGTGATGCCTAATCTTTGCATAACTTCTTCTTGAGTGTAAGTGTCGCCGCCTTCATCAATTCTTCTTTCAGTCTCTATCAAGAGCTCCAAATCTTCAATATACTCTACCAAGCTCTCGTATCGTTCGGGAGAAAGCAGAACGCAGGTAGGCTTGTTATTCTTTATAGCGACCTTCATCCCAGTTCGTGACACTTCATCAAAAATCTTGGCAGCCTCGCCTTTATTAAATCTAGAAACAGGCACCATAGAGCGCATTACCTCTGCAGCTTGTGCATATGAACGCATAAAATCACTCCTCGCAAATTGCTTTGATGTATTATACCACACCCGAGTAAAAATATCAACAAATATATTTGAAAATTTGTTAGTAGAATGATATTTGTTTGTACAAGACCCTTTTGGCGCGTTTTGTCAAGGCGATTTTCATTGTCGCTAAATCAATTCGCATACAAATGGCGCAACCATGAGCGAAATTGCAAAAATATACAAATGCCACTACACCACAGTTAGAAGGATATTGAGACAAATGGGGGTGGAAATTCTAGGGTAGTCCGATGCGTCTTCAAGCTCTCCAATCTCTCCTACACGCAATGGCGAAACTGGAGAGTTTGGAGAGTTTGGAGAAACGGGGGAGCGGCAGGCTGACAACAGCCTTTTTACGCCCAGCTCTCCAGTCCTCATGCGCTAATCTTCCTTCACAACCCTTCGACGAAAAGAGCTGAGTACGTCGGCTTTAGGAACGATAACTAGCGCGTTTTCAAATAAGTCTTGTAGCTCAATCATACGTTTCTGCATTTTGTCAATCGCGTTTTGAGTCTCTTCGTGTTCCCTTTGTTCAGAGGTAGTGCCGCTGTTCATGGCAACGAGAACTTTGGTCATTGCCCTACTCTCAGATTTTCGCAACTCCCAGAATTCATCTTCGAGCAATTCGGCTTCTTCCCATGATAATACTATTTCTTCTGGTTTTGTGTCCATGATAGCCCTGCCTTTCGATTTTGCGATTTTATTTTTATCAATTTCCAGTTACTTATCAGAAGCACTGAGTGCTTGCTGTTCAAGTGCTGCCATAAACCTATCAAAATCACTCTCAAACAGCCTATCCTGGGTTATCCTGTACTTTTCAAACTCTGTTTCCGCGTGGAGTTTGGCTTGTTCGTTGGAGACTTTGCCAGCATCAGTTAGGATTTCGTTTCCGTTAAACTCCAAAAAGCCGTCTAAACGAGTCGCCCAGTCTGCCATAGACATAGGGATTTTGCGCTCGGCTTGAAATTCGGCAAAGTCGAGGTAAAGCGACACAATGCGTTCTAGGTAGTTCATTTCTTGCTCGTCTAAGTAGTTTTTGGCGATGATAACATCTGCTTTGATTATTTTGCCGTCAGGTGCGGACTCCCAAGATGTAAGCCCCATATGCTTCTTTTCGGCATCTGCCCGCTCAACAATCAATTCTGCGGCAGTATGACGATGGACAGCGTAATGCAGTTTGTTCTGCACTATCTTGAAGAAGTCACGGGTGGTTTTGGAATCCTTATCATAATCAAATGCAGTTGCATAAATATCTGTTACTTTTTGATAAAACTTACGCTCGGACAGGCGTATCTCACGAATCTGCTGAAGCTGCCGTTCAAAATATAAGTCTGTAAACATATGCCCCTTTTTCAAGCGGTCAGCATCCATAGTCCAACCTTGAATGGTGTAGTCTTTAACGATCTGCCCAGCCCATTTGCGAAAGCGTACGGCTCTGTCGTTGTTTACCTTAAAGCCTACGGCGATTATTAGTTGGAGGTTGTAGTGCAGGGTTTCGTACTCCTTACCGTCAGCGGCAGTTATAAAGTATTTCTTTATAACTGAATCATGCGACAATTCGTCATCATTGAAAACTTTTTTGATGTGCTGCCCGATGTTTTGAACAGAAACATCATAAAGAGTAGCCATCAACTTCTGCGTAAGCCAAATATTCTCATTTTCATAACGCATTTCAACGGCAGTTTCATCATTGCCTGTTGCGGCAACAAAAGTCAGGTATTCCGCTGCTGATGAGCGTATGGTGATTTCTTGTTTTTTCTTGGTGGTTGGTTTCATTAAGCCATCCCTCTCACTTGCGTATATATCACTTCGTTTTTTGAGTGCATCATAAAGGCGTTTACTTAAATTCGTTTCTAAACTGGTTGGAATCGACTATGTTTATTATAACATAGAGCGGGGCATAAGCGCAATATATTTTTGTTAAGGATCGTGATTCGGCACAACACATAGCTGCATTTGAATACGTACAAAATCATCCTTCTTGCAACGCCCTTAAACCCCTCAGATTCGAGGGGTTTAAGAATAGAACTGTTTGATTTGCTGCACGTATTATAGCGAATGGGTAAAACTATAAAGCTGCAATTTAGCGAGTGCATCGTAAGCGTTAACACATTTTATTCGCCTAAATCACCATCCGCCCGAGCCTCAAAAGGAATCCGACTCTCACGCACAACAGCCTTCAGCCCCATAACCACATAGGTTTCAACATCCAAGCCGATTTCGTCAAGAATTATCGTGGCATCAAGCAACAGCTTTTTGTCTACTTCCACTGTGATTGTAGCCTTTAATTTTGATTTCTCCTCTTCCTTGCGAGCCCACTCCGCGGCTTTTAGGTACTTCTCAAAGACTTCCGCCTTAAGTAAAACGCAATTGTCCAAAACATCATCGGTGAGGACGATATGCTCATATACATCCAGCAAATCTAAAAGACCCTCATAATTGTTTCCTAGGTCACTCATTGGTCTGTGAACAAAACTTTTCATTAAATCACGCTCCTGTCTGAATAAAAATTTGGGATAAAATTATCCACTACCCACCATAGCGCAAGAGGACAGGAAAAGCAAGCAGTTTTGCGCGACATTTTTATGACCTTTTGCTGTCCCTTGGTAATATTCGCCATTGCTCAAAAAATAGACTGACATATAGACTGACATTTTGAGCCAAACAACGTTTTGCGCAAAACGCAAATAGGTTTTTTGTTAAATAACAGATATAAATTTGGAGCCGCAAACGGGATTTGAACCCGTGACCTCATCCTTACCATGTAGGTTTATAGGGGTCGCTCCGCCCCTAAAGTATATCACACTACTCCTGTAAATACATAATTTTCTCTTTGCTATGCATTGCTATTTTGCGTTATGTTTTGGTGGATAGACTGACATATAGACTGACATTTTTATCAAACCGTCTTATCTGATAGCCTTTTTCTGCGCCATCCTTGTTTTCATAAACGAAAATCCAGCACAAACGGAAGTTCAGCACCAAAAACCATTTGACACCACCAACCGCTTACGCTATAATAATAACACAAAACATTAGCACAAAGCACGGATAATCAAATTGCAAGTAAATAGCATAGGAAGCAGAATCAAACTACTCAAGAGGATTGCGGGTGCTGCACTTATAGCTGCTTGTTTTTCAATATTCACAGGCTTAATCGCAGATTCATTCCGTCCTATCCGAGCCGACAGCCAAGATGTTCAGATTGCGATTACAGCAAGCACTGGTTCACTTTCTCTCACTATTGATGGTTCAGGGCTTTGCTATGGCTTTGATGCCGCCAATATGTCACTAAACATTGGAGTGGTAGGCGGTTCAATCGCAAGTGGCTGCTTTACTGTAATCGCCAGCACAACCAATGCCTTTGGATACACCCTAACAATCGCAGGCCCGCCTACAGGTCAACTGGCTACTGATTATGGTCAAGTCATCAACCCTGTACTAGGCACACTTGACCACCCAATCCTCTTTACAGCACAGCCCGATGGCGGACTTTGGGGGTTTGCCGTACCAAACAACCAAATCAGGGGCTTTGATTTTGGTTTTGATGACAGCTATACAGTTTTAGGCTCAACTAACACAGTCAACACATCAAGATTTGCTGCTGTTCCTACTGGCGTGACACCATTTTCGTATACAGATGAACCAAACACAAGCCCTGATGTTTATAATATTTTCATTGGCGTAGCGGCAGGGCAGATAATGACAAGCGGGACTTACACTGGAACTATAACTATCTCAGCAATTGCAAACACTGTCAACCCGCCAGCAATAAGCTCCATCTCTCCAGCTGTTGGTGTGGCAACAGGGGGCACAATGGTTACAATCACTTGTGACAACTTTATGCTAGACAGCGTTCCAGTTGTGTTTAGCGTTTCCATTGGCGGCTCACCTTGCGAAAATATAACTGTATTAAGCAATACCTCTCTTACCTGTACCACAACAGTTGGTATTCCAGGAGCGCAAACTGTTACTGTACTCACAAGTGGTGGGCCAGTAGAGCTTGCAGGAGGGTTTACATATGCTGAAGTATTGTTAATGCAAGAAATCACAGCCGCCAACTGCCCAACAACGCGAACCCTTGCAGTAGATGCCAGAAATAACAGAACCTATTGGGTAAGGCTGATTGGCAATCTTTGTTGGATGGAAACTAACCTTGCATACGCAGGGGGCGGCAATAATACTTTTGGAGATACAATGCCAGTCATGACTCAAGGCGTAGCAGCATTTTTCACCGCTCCTAGGATTTATATTCAGTCAGGGGCTAACCCTTCGACCTACCCAGCCTTTCCGAGCCTTGCTACTGATGGCGGAGTAGCCTTAGCTGGCAGACAATACGGCTATCTATATAATTGGTGTGCTGCTATGGGTGGTCAGACTGCCGCTTGCACTGCCAACACAACCACAGGCTTTAATCCTAGCATTTCAGTATGTCCACACGGCTGGCGTTTGCCAACAGGCGCGGCTGGGGGTGAATTTGTAACCCTTAACGCCTTGGTGAATAACGGACTAACCAATACTGACGTAGGCTTACGCACGAATTGGCTATTGCAATATAGCGGCTGGTTTACAGCTACTGGCGCAAGCTCTGGGGCTGGTGCTTTGCTCTATACATCAACTCCAGTAGGTCAACAAAACGCATCGAGTCCTTGGATTCAGCCTGGTTCTGTTGATATGACGTTTAATAATACCAGGAGTTTTGGGCGGTCGGTTAGGTGTGTGGCGGATTAGGCTAAAAATAGTGTGCCGTCAATCTCTGCAAAATCCTGACTTTTGAAAAACTTTTCAATCTCATTTTTGGTCTTTCCTTCGCTGATACATTCAGCAATCAACTCACCCTTTTCCGCGCCTTTTTCCTTGTTTTCGGCTAGTCCTGCGACAAAGCCCCCGCATTCAGAGTGAACAGTCACCCAAGCCCTGACATCTTTTCTGCTGGGATCATATCCGCTGACTATGACAACACAATCGCCTATTTCAGCCATCAAAGGTCTGCTTCCGTCTGCAAAACGCTCTGCGCCGTTAAAATCTTTTGATAGACACCAATCATTCATGGGTTCCAAATACTTCATTAAATCTCCTTATTTATTAATTGTTAAAACTATGCACTAGTGTTTTGCTACGGAAAATGGCGGGATGTAGGTCTTTGTCATCATCCTTGCTGTCAGCCTCCATCTCCATGTAATCCTTACGAACTCCCATATCCGACAGATGCTCCTCAACCGCATTCAAAGCTATACGATGTGTCTCTGGATTACCGTGTTGATAAATATTGAGCGTGGTTGAGGCGTTGGCGTGTCCGAGGATTAGCTGTGCGTCCTTAATCGGGATGTTTAAGTCCTTGAAGATTGTAGCCGCAGTGTGGCGCATGGCGTGGATTTTTATGCGAGGCAGCCCTGCTTTTTCTGTGAACAAATCAAAGGTTCGGCGCAGGTTGCTTGGTTCTAGTGCTGTCCCCTTTGTGCTTTTTACAATTGTCCCTTCTGTGCTTATTTCAAGTTTAGGGTTAAATGGCGGCATCACAACACCATTTTTATTGGCGTGTTCGATTATTGCATTATAGACGCTTGATACCAAGGGTAGTGAGCGTTGGCTGTTTTTTGTCTTTAGATCACGAGCGATGATTTTACCGCCTATTCGGTCAATCTGTTGGCGTATATGGATTTGCCCGTTAACGAAATCAATGTCGCTATATCGAAGCCCTAAAGCCTCGCCACGGCGAACCCCATATGTCAACAGTATTAAAAAGATAACATATTGGGGATGACCTTTCATTGATTGCAAAAATGTAGTGGCTTGCTCTAACGACCAGATTTGCGTATCTTTGGGGGTGTATTGGGGCTTTTCAGCTAATGATGCCACGTTACGATGAACCAACTCATCTCGCATAGCGCAGTTTAGGCAAGCAGAGAGGATCTGATGGTATTTTTGCAGAACCGCTCCTGAATGGCCTCCATCTTCAAGGGTGTTCAAGGCATTTCTAACATCCTGCACAGTCAATTTACGCAGCTTAATGCCGCCTAAAGTCGGCTTGATGTGAATCCTAATCATCTGACCGTACATAGACATGGTGGTTTCACGGACTCTTCTGGATTGAATATTATTAAGCCAATGGTCAAGATAATCACCAACAGTCCAGTCTTTTTCAGCATAAGGGATTTTTTGTTTTTCTTGCTCCAGAAGTTTGTTCAATTTCTCCCTTGCGACTTCTTTGGATTTTCCTGACACTCTAACACGCTCTGACTCACCGTTTGCAAGAGTCATGTTGACCTCAGCCGCCCAGCGACCACTTTTTAGCTTGAACAGCGAACCATTACCCTTTGCCCTGCGCCGCATTATCGCTCCCTAGAACCGATATAATTTGCAATCTCGCGGGTACTAATCAATCGTCGCTTGCCAATCTTGACTGTCTTAATAGCTCCAGCACCAATCTGCTGATACATTTTCCAGCTGCCTATGCCAAGCCGTTCACAGGCTTCTGGTACGCTAACTAGGCGAATATCCATATCGTTTATATATTTCTGCTCCATTATCCCTTTCATTATTGCGCTATGATGTCATCTTACAGGGAACACATGACTAAATCAAGGCTCATTTGAAATGGAATTTGGAGCGAGCGGACAAGGGGTCATAGATAAAATGGGGCATTTAGCGGCGATGGATACCGACATAAAAAAGTTTGCAGATAAACGCATAAAATAGCGTTAGCATCAAATAAACCGCATTATCCTTGACATTAAAAACCGTTTGCGCTAGACTAAAAATAAGCCGTGATTCTCGCGGCCGCCATAAAAGACTCCGTGTTCCATCTCCCTCCAAGGTTGTGGGACGCGGGGTTTTGGCGTGTTACATTCAAGTAAGGTTTTCATAATATTATCAACCAAAGCCCTTGACACACAATGACGCTAACGCTATAATAGTGGTAAATATAGGATACAAGGAGGGGAGCAAATATGCACACCGACAACAACAACGATAATGCAGGGGAGGCATCTAGTATGTCGGAGCTTCGATGCAGGGGCGGCGGCTTGGAGGTAGGTAGTTCTGCAATGAAAGTAGTCAAGCGAGCAGCAGGCGCAACCCTCTTGGTGGCGGCTTTTTCAGTTTTTACAGGATTAATTGCAAATACTTTTAGTCCAACACAAGCACAAGATAGCACAGTTCAGATTCAAGCAGCTGTCGGAACAGGTGATGTTTCTATAACTATTGATGACACAGACCCATGCGGCAATTTCAATACAGGCAATATGACTCTAGCCCTCAACACCATTGCTGGTGCTGTAGCAAGTGACTGTGTAGCAGTAGCAGTAAGCACTACAAACCCATTTGGCTACACCCTCACTATTGATGGCCCAAGTAATGGGATGCTTGCGGGCGACAACTTCCAAAATATCGGCTCTGTAACTGGCACTATGGAAACTCCTGTAGTTTTTGCTAACAGTGCGACAGACGGACAGTGGGGTTTTGCCGTGCCAAACGGACAAATCAGCGGGTTTGACTGGGGTTTTGATGCAAGCTATCAAGTCCTAGACGGCACAACTACCGCAAATACTGCCTTGTTCGCAGCAGTGCCAACAACAGCAACACCTTTTTCAGCCACTACTTCTCAAAATACTACACCAAATGAGTATCATGTTTTCTTTGGTGTATCTACAGGTCAAGTAATGCCGACAGGCACATACACTGGTGCTGTAACTATCACTGGTGTGGCAAACACAGTAGCTCCGCCAACTGTTACAAATATCTCACCAAATACTGGCCCTCTTGCTGGCGGCACAACTGTAACGATCACTGGTACAGAATTTATGCTTGACGGTTCTCCTATCGTTTACAGCGTAACAATCGGCGGCGCACCATGTGAGCCAATCAGCGTTACCAGTGATACCACCCTTACCTGTGTAACGACAGCAGGAAGTGCTGGCGGTGTAGCAGATGTGGTTGTGACTACCAGTGGTGGTTCAGAAACATTGGCTGGCGGCTTTGAATATACAACAATGCTATTTATGCAAAACATTACTGCGGCAAACTGCCCGACAACAATGACAATGGCAGTAGATGCCCGTGATAACAGCACTTACTGGGTGCAGCGAAGGGGCAATCTATGCTGGATGAAAACTAACCTTGCGTATGCTGGTGGTGGTAACAACCAGTTTGGCGATGTTATGACTATGACAGAAGGCATACAGGGTGTAAATACTGCAACAGGTCAAGTGTGTCATGGTAACAATGCAACATTGGCATCATTCGGCACTCCTTGCTTCTGGAGGGATGATGCACGAACAGCGGCTAACATTACCTCTGGCTGGGTAGCAAACGCAACTACATATCCGACTGTTCCAAGCGCAGCTACTGATGGTGGTGCAAATGCAGCAACTAGACAGTATGGCTATATGTACAGCTGGTGTGCAGCTATGGGCGGACAAGCTGCCGCTTGCCAGACTGCTGCGGCAACAGCAGCTGACCCATCAATCAACATTTGTCCTGCGGGCTGGCGACTCCCAACAGGCGAGCCGACAACAGGCGAATTCACAGTCCTTAACAACACAGTAAATGCCGCTTCTACCACTTCGGATGCTGGTTTGCTTACTAACTGGCTTGGTCAGCGTGGCGGCAACTTCGTCAATGGCGCCTTCGGCAATATCGGCACTTGGGGCTTCTACTGGTCGTCTTCTGTCGTCACTGCCACCATCTCCCACAACCTCCAGTTCAATGCCACCAACGTCCTCCCAGCGACCAGT
>Ga0209755_10002739_pt1 | contig 23497 bp, 35 predicted proteins | sample TergutCo191P1_FD_187301 | JGI IMG/M metagenome (GOLD analysis project Ga0209755, IMG submission 187301) | Cornitermes sp. P1 segment gut microbial communities from Petit-Saut dam, French Guiana - Co191P1 (SPAdes) (version 2) | ecosystem: Host-associated > Arthropoda: Insects > Digestive system... | reverse complement strand
ATATTACTGGTGAATGGAACAACTACATAAGACCACTGCACCATTCCATAGCCTCATGTTCATATTCTTGATCCGCTGCCATTGCTTTGTAACCCTCTTCCAATTCCGATTGGGTAATAGTTCTATTTGAAAATCTGGTTTGAATAAATTCTGCCAATAAATCACCGATAGTTTGTTTTTCAACCAAAGGCAAAAGCGTATCATAAAGCGATTCTTCTACATTTAAAGTGAGTTCTCGCAACATTTTTTTCTCCTTTGTTTATATTTCTATACCTTTATTCTATGCCATAAATAGCTTTTTAACAACCTCTAAATCTTTCCGGTCAGTGCATACCAAACCACAGCGAAATATTCGCGGAACAAATAAATCGGCAGCACTGTTATCTGGCTTTTACTTGCAATCCCCGACACATTCTGATACCCAAGTTTTTTTGCAACGGCAAGAGCGCGGAACATGTGGTAATCGGTGGTAACAACAACGATATTTTTGTTGGCTAAATTGAATAATTCATCAGAATATTTAAAATTGTGAACAGTATTTGCCGCCCTGTTTTCAATTAATATTCTGTCCGCTTCTATGTTTCTTTCAGTTAATAATCTTCTCATTGCTTCCGCTTCTGTTATGTACTCTCTGGGACCTTGTCCTCCCGATACTATTACTTTTACATCGGGATTTTTGGTTAAGTAATCAATGGCGGTATATACCCTGCGAATCAGCGGGACAGAGGCATAGTAGCCTACGACTTGGCAGCCAAGAACAATCGCGTAATCGGTTTTGCCGGATGCCGGTTTGCCGTTCATGCCGCTTATAATTAATACGTTTACAATTACATAAGACGCAAAGCCGATGCTGATAATTACCACAGATATAATTTTAATTATTTTGGGAACCTTAAGAATAATTGCTTTTATTTTATTAAAAAAGATTAGAGCGATTAAAATTAACGCTCCCAATGCGCCTGTAAGAAAAACGAAGAAATCAAATCTGCTCCATAATCTTGATACATTTATTGCGTAAAAAATTAAAAACGCGCCCAGCATGCAAATTGCTGTTTTAACAAATATTTCCAAAAACAATTTGGAGATTCGGGTAAGTGTTTCTAAAAATAATTTAAAAGAAGGTTTTACATTCCGCGGTATCTTCACGGCTTAAGCCCTGGCAAATCCCACTCAGGCGGAATTTTTGCCGGCATTCCCTTTGAATCGACAAACACCCAGGTAACTTTTGCCAAAATTATTAAATCTTCTCCGCGCCGGATTTCCTGCTCCAGAGTGCCGCTGACAGCTCCTTTTTTTATCGGCTTTGTTTTTATTACAAGCTCATCGTCGGTAAAAGCCGGTTTTTTATAATCAACTTCTATCCGGGAAATATAAGTCCCAAAACCAGCCTTAAACGCCTTGTCATAATCGAAACCAATATCCCTTAAAAATTCATAACGCGCGAATTCCAGATAGTTCAGGTAATTCGCGTTATTTACGTGGTTGTAGCTGTCACATTCGTATGTGCGGACGGTTAATGAACATTGTGTTTCCATAAGTTTATATTACAAAATTTTTTATAATTTTGTAAGGTGTCAGTCACCTACGCTATATATGGTGTCTTTGAAATTTTTAACCACACTATTAGTAGCGTACGATGCTTAGCATCGTAGGTGACTGACACCATTTATTACTGTAATATAAGACATGTTCAATTATTGTCCGTCTTGCGCGTCAAAGAAAATTGCTTTTGAAGAAGGCAAGGTCTTCCGATGCCCGGAGTGCGGGTTTGTTTATTATCACAACATAGCTGCCGCGACAGGGTGTATTATCAGCGTGCCGGAAAATGGCGGCGAGAGACTGCTTTTTCTTGTCCGAGGCAAGGAGCCGGCTGCGGGAAAGCTGGATCTCCCCGGCGGCTTTGTAGACGTCGGCGAAGGTGTCTTTGACGGCTTGTATCGCGAATTACAGGAAGAAATAGGCTGGACGCCTCCTCAAACGCCCCAAATGTTCGCTTCATTCTCCAATGTCTACGAATACAAAGGCATAAAATATAACACTTGTGATATGTACTTCTCCGTAAGCGCTCCCAACCTCAAGATTGAAGATCTTCACCTGGAAAAAGCTGAAGTTACTTCGGCTATTCTTTTAAAACCCGATGAAATCGACTTCACCCAATTTGCCTTCCCCTCAACCATTAAAGCTGTTAAGGAATATTTGTCAAAATATTGTTAAATGGGTTTTACCCTTCTTGACTAAATTTCATTTTCTTAGCAAATTGAACCTATGTATCGAAGTCAAGCCGCTGCGAACATCACGATGCCCGGCGATTACCGCAAGGCAGCCGAACGCCTGTTCCCAAAAGACGGGTTTCCAAAGGGGCAGAAGCCGGACATTAAAGCCGCCGGCGAATTCTCCAAAGTTCTGGGGATTGGCATTGAGTATCAGCGTATCCTTGCGCTGGATAAAAAAAGCGGCGAGATGCGGACATTTTTGGAGCAGTTTCAGAATAATCTGGATTTATTAATTAGAAAGACATGGGTAGAGAAGTCCGATGAAAACCGGAAGAGCAGGCTTCAGGATGATGTTCCCATCTTAATGGAAAAAATCGAGCAGACCGATTACATAAAAGCCATAGACGAGTTTAGCGAAATTTTAGACGAGCTGTCTCATCTTTTTTTCGGCGCCCAAAGCGAAAAAGAAGATTTTACCGAATACACTTTCCGCATCGATGCCCAGATGGGACTCTTTTGGTGGTACGCAGGCAAGCTCGATCATCTTATTGAATCGCACAGCAAAGAAGCGGAAAAAGGCGAAAAAATTTTTTGGGCGATATTACTCCTTGGTCTCTGTTATTTGACGAATTTTTAGGGAGATAATATGACAGAAAATACCAGCTCGGATTTTATCAGCGATTTTATAAAAGAAGATTTAGCGAATAATCGTTTCAGTTATGTTCACACACGTTTCCCGCCTGAGCCCAACGGCTGGCTGCATATCGGTCACTGCAAGGCGTTTTATATCGACTTCAGCATGGCGGAACGTTTCGGCGGAAAGTGCAACCTTCGCTTTGACGATACCAATCCCGAGAAAGAAGACATCTCTTATGTTGAAGCTATAAAGCGCGACATCAAATGGATGGGCTACGATTGGGAAGACCGCGAATTTTACGCTTCGGATTATTATGAATATTTGTACGACCTCGCTGTAAAGATAATCAAGAAAGGAAAAGCCTATGTTGACGATCTTAGCGACACCGAAATGAGCGAATACCGCGGCACTGCTGTCGCGGATAAAAATAATATTACGATCACCCCGCCGGGAAAAAACAGCCCTTTCAGAGATCGTTCCATCGAAGAAAATCTTGATCTCTTTGCGAAAATGCGCGCAGGCGAATTTGCGGACGGAGCGAAAACGCTTCGCGCAAAAATCGACATGACCCATCCAAACTTGATAATGCGCGATCCTGTAATGTACCGGATTCGACGCGAGCATCATTACCGAACAGGCGATGCGTGGTGCATTTATCCCATGTATGATTTTCAGCATCCGCTTTCAGACGCGAAAGAGGGTATTACCCATTCATTGTGTTCGCTTGAATACGAGATACACCGTCCGCTTTACGATTGGTTTATCCGCGAAGCAGAAGTTTTCCCCTCGCGCCAAATTGAATTTGCGCGCCTTAACCTCACCTACACCATTATGAGCAAACGCTGGCTGTTAAAACTTGTGCAGGATAAAAAAGTTTCGGGCTGGGACGATCCGCGCATGCCCACAATCGCAGGGCTTCGCAGGAGAGGTTACACGCCCGAAGCAATCCGCAGTTTTGTTTCACAAATCGGTATCGCGAAAACAGACAGCATGGTAGACATCGCGTTTTTGGAATACTGCCTTCGCGAAGATTTAAATAAAAGGGCTCTGCGCGTGATGGCAGTTCTGCGCCCTCTCAAATTAATTATCGAAAACTACTCACAATCTGAAATTGAGGACTTGGAAGCTGTAAACAATCCCGAAGATGAAAGCGCAGGAAAGCGCAAGGTTCCGTTCTCCCGCGAATTGTGGATAGAGCGCGAAGACTTTGAAGAAGTTCCTCCGCCGAAATATTTCCGTCTTTTTCCCGGCAATTCCGTGCGTTTGCGCTACGCTTACATCATCACCTGCACAGGTTTTGATAAAGACAGCGAAGGAAATATAACCGCAGTCCGCTGCACCTACGATCCTGAAACAAGGGGCGGCAACGCTCCCGACAACAAGAAAGTAAAAGGAACGATTCACTGGGTAAGCGCAGCGCATTCAGTTCCAATCGAAGCGCGAATCTATGACAACCTTTTCAATGTAGAACGCCCCATGGAAATCGCTGCTCGCGCAGACGGCTCTGCAGGCGAGTTCACCGACAACCTCAACCCCAATTCGCTTGAAATAATCGAAAACGCATACGGCGAGCCCGCGACAGCAAATGCCGCTCCGGGACAGGTTTTCCAGTTTGAGCGTTTAGGTTACTTCGCCCGCGACCCCGATTCCGGCAAAGACGCAAGACCTGTGTTTAACAAAACCGTAGGCTTGCGCGATACATGGGGAAAAATTATTAAGAAAAACTGATTTACTATCTATTGTTTGTTATGTGTCGTTTGCACCTTACAATTATTCTTTTTTATTTTAATATATTCAGAAATTATTTTACCATTCTTTAGGTTTATTATGCGGAGGAGTTATATTAAAGGTTTCTCCAGAAGGTTCTATTAGATAAAAACCGTTATTTAATGCATATTCTCTTTCGTCAGATTCAATTACAACCCCTGCAACTGCTCCTAAAAAATGGCGTTTATCACCGCGTAAATCGGCAAACGTGCGCATTTTTTCCATACGCTTAATATGTTCATTTATATCACTAATGGTTAGTTTTGTTTTTATTTCAACAAGCATAGCAGTATCGCCGTTTTGCAAAAAAACATCTATTTGAAAATGAATATTGTTTTTATGATCATTTACTTTAAAGTTTGAACTTACTGTTTGAAAATCCAAACCCATTTCATAGAGTTTATCTTGAAGATTAGGGGCGATCAAATATTCCACAACTTCGCCGAAACGATTGGTAAAATCGCCAAACCGCTTACCTATTTCATTTATTTGCCGATCAGTTTCTTTCATCCGCCGATCAAATTCTATTCGGCTTTCCATTAATGCCGCCCAAACTTGCTCAAAGTCAAGACCTCTTGGGTAATCTGTCTGTGTTTGCATATCGCCCATAAATAACTCCTGTCTATAATATACCACTTTTCAACGCCATTTAACAGCCAATTTTACTGATAAACCTTTGCCGAAAAAACCCTAAAAAACCGCTTTTTTAAGCAAACCCCCTTGTAATGTCTGTTATGTGCCGTTTACACCTTACAATTAACTTTTTATATATTAAAACATTTTATTACATAATACATTGTATAAATTATGAAAGTCTTTTTATTATTTTTGCCGCTAAAAGATTTTTAATCTCACGATGACGAGGGACAGATTCAGATACGCCTGTTTCTTTGTTTCTATACCAATCATGCTTGCTTCCATGACGTACAAGAACAGCGCCGTTTTTTTCGATGATTTGAATTAATTCCTGTCGTTTCATACAGCAACAGCAAGTTGACCTGTGCGTTCTGGAACAGCAGATTGAATATCATCAAATTGCATTATATCTTCATAAAGTGAAGACAGCATACTTTCCAATTCTTCAACACTGTCCCCTTGAGTCCAATAATCGGGAAATTGGTTAAAAAAGCCAATATACCCACCTTCTTTTGCTTCCCAAAAAGTATATGATAAATTCATTTTCTAACTCCATTATAAGCCGCGCGAGCGGCAATGTTCAATCGTCGAACCTGTGGTTCGCCGGCTCCGCAAAGCGGAGACGATTACTCCTACCCCTAATATACCACTTTTCAACGCCATTTAACAGCCAATTTTACTGATAAACCTTTGCCGAAAAAGCCTTAAAAAATCGCTTCTTTAAGCAAAAGTAATTCTTTATCAAAATCGTTATTATTTCATTAATGACAGGAATAACAGCCTATTCAGGGTGGCATGGATGCCGTTGTAACCAACCTTATGTAAATTCAAATTTTCCCTCTTCTTTATAGAAGAAACTTATCAAAAAACCTCAATACACTTTTTTTGTTGTGTCCGTCTGCTCGCAATGAATGACTGTATTCTCAGAAACATTTTGGACAGTTATTCGTAACAATGTTTCCAGCGCAAAAACAATTAACACAGGGAAAAAAGAAAATAAAAATCATGAAGGGATTAAACGGCTGTAGCAAGTTCCTTACTAACCAGTTCATTAATGATCTGAGCAGGAGGTTTATGGTCTGCCATAACTATTTTCAAGATATAATTGACTGTTTTTTCTTCAAGACCCCACGCTCGCATTTCACGCTGGCTGAGCCAGCCGCTGCCATTTGGACCAAGGGTAACTTTGTTATTGATAAAATAATCACTTACAGCAATCGCTTCTTCTTCGACCATTCTGGGCATAATATTCTCTTAAATATTAATCTCTTTGCTGATACCATGTCGAAAAGCTGCCTGATTGAATTCAACGATAACATCCATAGGATAAATATAACATGAATATGAGCAGCGGACAAGCAAACAGGCAAAACCCCAAAAAAACTCCAACCCCCCTTGTAACTTTTATACAAAATCGTTATTATTTCAGTAATGACAGAAATAGCCGCCTATTCAAGCAAAACAAACACAAAACAGCATGTCAATTCTCGCCGAAAATGAACCGTAATTATAACCAAAATTGATATTTTATCCGAACCTTAGCGAGTCTTACCGAGCCTTAGCGATCCGTTTCAGGCTATAGAACAGGTTTATTGCAGAGAAGTGATTTTTCAATATAACCGACAAGATCGGCGCGTAGGATACACGTTTCGCGCTGCAGTTCTATTTTGTTTCCAAATAAATCCATAATGGGTTGAGAATCGCCAGGGATTTCGGTCAAAGGTAGCTCGCCTGACTCTGTCAGTTGATTAATTACCTTCATTGAAACTCCAAGGATGGCTGCGGATTCCTTTTTAGACAAGAACGCCGGTACGCCCGGCAGGCGTTCAAATGAATGACCAGAAAGAACATTTCTGGCTTCTTCCAAATCAATCTGGTTTATATCGAGATCGAATATATTCATCGAAAACCTCATCGATATCATCTGCCGGATCAATGATGTACTCTGCGAGAGAATACCATGTGATCCGGTAGATTGTTCCAATAGCAACCGCATCCAGGCGGTAGGTGTGAACTAAATAATCCATTGAATCACGAGAGATGCCGAGGATACCGCACGCTTCTTTGAGGGTGTATGTGTATTGAGCGCCAAGAAGCGCAGCATCAATAATGCGGCGCAGAGCGATGTTCTTTTGATCAGGAGTAAGCGGGATGCGTAATTCCGTAATATCGAACAATTCTCCGCGCCTCATTATTATTTGCCTCCTCTTTGTTCAATACTTGTAAGAAACCCATGACATTTTCTTATTTCCCATGGTGAAAGATCGTTGACCGAACTTTTTCCAAACTTGCGAATGAAGCCGCCAAGACGAATGTTTGCGTTTTCGCCAAGAACGCGCTCGGCTCTTTTTATAAGCGGATAAATATTCTGTCCAACCGGTTGGATGGTCTTACCCAGAGGCGTTTTTCCCTGGGCGACAAGAAGATTATTAAGCGCGGTAATCACTGCATTGAATTGTTTTAATGTCTTCATGTGAAGCGATGATTGCACATCGGCAGCTTCCATGAGAATTACGCAATATGTTTCATCATCGATACCGGAGCGTGTCTTTTGGGTGTGAATGAGTTTAATCATTTTCTGCTTTTGGATTTCCGTCATTGCTCATCCCTTTGATCCCAGAGTTCATTAGCTTCTTTTTCACTTTCTCCATGCGGACCTTTTGTTTTACAATCTAAGCAATGAATGCAATAAACTGTATTTTCAATTAACACCAAACTATCACCTCCACAAAATGGGCAAGGTTTTAATTTTGTTTTATTCATTTTTTCCTCCCTGCTTTTTTTTGCAAACGAGAAACTAATAACCTTCTACATGCTAGAAGAAAGCCATGAGCCTGAGCTGCCATAAGCGCCATTGGAGCGTTAGTTAAAATATTGCCTGTAAATGCCATACAATCTTCAATGTAATCAACAGTAAAAATCTTATCCTTCAGCTCTTTTATTATTTGGATTTCTTCTTTTGTTAATTTGGAATTGTTTGTTTTTGCCATACCTTCCCCCTTATCCTAACTTCTCGATCATTTCGGGTGTAACTGTGGCGATGCCGGAAGCGCGGCCGATTTTTGCGAGTGCCAGAGCGTCGTTGACGAGTGAGCGCCATGCGCCGCGGCAGCGTTTGGTTAGCGTTTCCGCGATGTGGCGGTCGATGTCAATGCCGCAGGCGTTGGCATAAAAGGCGGCGACATCGATGCAGTTTATTTGTTCGTACAATACAACCGGCTGGCGAATTCGTGAGCGTAAGCGCGGTACTTTATCGACTTTTGCTTTTAAGCCTTCCTCGCCGGTTAGAAGAATTGGAACGGCGCAGCGTTCGTTAATACCTCGAACTAGTTCCAGAAATGAAACAGGAAGTTTGTCAGCTTCGTCGATGATGATAAGGCGGCGGCGCTGGCGGCAGGCTTCATGAATAAGTGACAAACAGGCGCCAAAGGTTACAGGCCGCGTTCCTGCTAACGCTTCGCAGATGTCGCGGAGAAAACTGACGCGAGTTGAACCTTCAATAAATAGCGCGTAACAGGCAGCCGGATGAGTTTCCACATAATATCGCGCGCTGTGAGTTTTTCCGCGTTCGGCGGTGCCTATTACCATGCCCAGGGAAGAACTCTTTGAACCTTCAGGATCGGAGAGATCGTCGGCGAGTGAAACGAACGCGTCTAACGAGCGTGTGGTTACTACCACATCCGTGTCTACAGAGAATTGGTCTGGTATAGTTTTGGTGTATCCTTTTTCAATCAGTTTTTGGATACATTCGTGTTCCTTCTGCTCCCAGTTCGGATAGGTCTGGGAGCATATTTTTGAAACCGTGCTTTTATCCACGTCTATAATCCGCGCGGCGGATCCGATTGTGAGCCTGTTGGCTGTTATTACCGATCTTAAACTCATTTATAACCTCTTTTTACACCGCGTTAGCGGTGAATTAAAATCGAAATCACCGCAACGCGGTGATATGCTCCTTGTTATTTGTTCATGCTGACGACGCTCGCAAAATACGCGGCTTGTTCGTCGGTCATGTTTTCTTCGAACTCCGCCATGAACGCGAGGTCTGCGGCGGAAACTTTTTCTTTCTTTGAGATTTCTAAAAGCAATGTTTCGTATCTGTCTCTTGGCGTAAGGTATACGGGCTTTGCTCTCTCTTTGATGTTTGGTTCAACGGCGATCTTTGCGGCTACCTGTGAACGGAATTCTTCGTCTGACATTGTTTGTTTTTCAGGCACTGCTGTAGTTATCGTCAGCGGTTTTCCGGTGTCGGTGTTTGACGCAAGCGCGGCTGCGCGGGCTTCATTCAACTCTTTGAACTTTTCAGGCTCGAAGAGAAGCGGCGCGTCTGCTGTCATTGAACGGTATGCTTCTCTGATGGCTTTCATGTTTTTGCGTTTCTGTTCAAGCGCTATTGACGCGGCGTTATTGTCTAGCATAGAAATTGGTTCGACTGCCGTAAGGAAAATTGCCTGATTATCGCGCGGATCTATCGCCCATATACCTGACTCAGGATTGTCAGGATCATATCTAAGCTCTACCTTCTGGCGGTTAAGTCCGGCAAGGTTTCCGCGATTGGTTCTGACCATGTCCTGTGTAAGATTCGGGCCAATATACTGCTTACCGGAAAGCGTTACGCGATCACCTCTTACGGTCGCGTATGTGCGTTCCAAAAACAGATAGTATAAATCCTGCGGCTCGATGAATGACGGCTGCCATCCTTCGCTGTCGATTGCGTGTTTGAGATCATCATGGGGGCTGTGCTTGAGCGTTCCGTGAATGCGGTGTTCGTAATAATCGATCGCTTTGACTACCTGACTGGCGAACTCTTCAAGGTTTAGAATGTAGCCGCTTTTCTTCTGCCATTCTAAGCGGCGGTTTGTTTCTTCATCTTCCGCAGCGTTCGCTCTTATATCCCGTACATAACCGGGCAGACATTGGTCTGCAAGGATTTGCTCTAGGGTAGAGAAAAACCGCTCGATAGGTTTTGTTTTCGCGTTTTTTACATTCGCGTATATTCTGCGGTTTTGCTTTTTCCATTCTGTGCGGGATTTGGCTACAGAAACCATCTTGCCGTCAGCGCCTTCCACTACATACGCGCCGGTTTCGGTTCGGTACAGCTCGCCTTCATCGCAGAACTTCATGCCGTACTGCTGTAATTGCTCAATGGTGTAATCCGCTACCGCTGACTTTTCGCTTGTACCGTTATCGTTGTAGGTGCTTTCAAACTTGCCGAAACGCTCAACGCCCATTTTAAGAGCGCGTAACACAGTGCGGCTGTTGTAGTTTCTGTCAAATGCGATACCGTAAACAAGGCGTGTGCGCATATCAAGCCAGAGATAACATTCAGGGCGGAAATATACGCCCTGTTCGTCTTTGACCCAGAAATCGAATCGGTGTTGATCTCCTACAACTATTTGGAAGGGGCGCAAGTTTGATAAATCACGCGCGATGTAGAAAAGATTATCCAGTGCGCGGTTACCGCCTTTAACATAAAGTTTTAAGGCTGCGTGTATCTCCCGGGCGTGAACATAAGCCGACTGTTCAGATCCAACCTTCCAGCCGTTTTTCTTTGCGACAATAACCGTCTGCTGATAAGCGTTACGGACAGTACAACGACCGACATCGCGGCGAATCATAAGATAAATACGTTTGAAGAATTCCAGCGCTTCTGTGTCCCATGCGGCAAGCGGGCGCGGCTGCTGTTGTTTCGGCTGGTACCCGTTTGTTGTGATGTGATTTATGTAACGCTTCACAGAAGAAACCGATACGCCGTGTTCGCGCGACAGTGATTCATAAGTACTGGCAAGCGGCGCAAGCGCGTCACGGCGAAGCCAGCCGTTATACACCGCCGCCATTTTTGCGATCTTTGAACCTGAAGCAAACGGATTAATTGCTGTCATACTCCGCTTCCTTTGCTTCTGTTACTTCGCTTAAAAATTGAATAGCCATTTCCGCAATTTCATTCGCATAGTTGCGCGTTTTTAATGCAAGATTAAAAGCAGCATTCGCTTTCACTTCTGGTATTGTGAATGTTTTTAAATACGCGTCGATGTGATCAAATATTGCGGCTTGTGCGATCATCTGATTTTGATCTTTCAGTTTGAAATTCACGATGTCTTTAGGATTTTGCAAAATATTGGCAAAATAATCTTTCTTTGCTCTTGCTATCGCAGGCTCATTCCATTCTTCCGCAAGCTTTACAAACCGCGCATTCTCCATGCGTCGTCTAAGTTCCTTTTCTTCTTTGTCAGTCCAGTTTTTTGGGCGCGGGTTTCCCTCCAAGACTTTTTGAATGCGTGATTCCATAAGAGCGATTTCTGTCGGCGTAGTTTCTGTTTTCATCGGCGCTTCGAGAAGCAATACATCTTTGCCGGTATCAGACAGTTCCTTTGGAGTGAAAGGTTTTAACCAGTTGTTAGCGGACTGATACGAAATGCCAATCTCTTTGCAGTAACTGCTCCATGAATAAAGCAGATAATTATCAGCGTCAGGATCTTTATATTGTCCTTTCTGTTCGGTTAGAAATTTTCTGGCAAGGTATAATTCCCGCAGCATTTCTATTGTTGCCTTTTTCCACTGACGGATCATCGGACGCATTTTTGATACCGATGTATCGTAATCCCATCGGTGAACTGCTCTATCCAACGCAAGAACAGCCCCGGAATCTTTTTGTTTACTCATACGCCGCTCCTTACAACGCCGCTACATCGAGCGGGATCATTTGATACTCGCCTTTGTCGTCGCGCTCGTAAATGCGCAAATACTGTTTGGTGCCTGTTATCTGAATGCTCTCTGTAATAGCGGTCATTGCTTTTTTCCAGTTTGCGTCCTGAATGTCCAAGCGGCGTAAACCGAGAACTCGGGCAGTAGAAATTTTCCCGGCTTTGTCTACCTGGAACGCGTCATTAACCAGGACACGAATCTCGGAACGCGCCCCATCGCTCCATTTTTCGATACACTTGCCGATGAGTTCACGCGCTACCTGCAGGCGTTCGTCGAATGTGATGTTGTCGTTCATGGATACGAGGATGCGGTACTTGCCGTCATAGGTGTTAAGAAAAATGTTGCCTTTTTTACCGCCGAACTTTACGCCGTATTCATTTGCGGATAATTCAACAAATGAGTAGATTTCTTTGCGAATTTTTTCCTTGAACTTTATAAGGATTTTTTTCATCTCGATCGCTTCGGCTGCGATTTCGCGGACTGTGGCGTCTCTTTTCTTGTCGATGTCCTTTACAAGATTTTCCGGTACCTGTCTGCCTTGACTGTCGGTCATGAACTTTTGTTCCGCGGTAATGATGGGCTGCTTTTTTAATACCGCGTCAGTAACCTTCCTGACCTGTTCCTTTGTTTTGGCTTTTCTTTCTTTCGTTTTCGTACTCATATTGACGCTCCTTCAATTTCTATATACTCAAACCCGTACGGGTTGAGGTAACGGTTTGTAAGTTCCAATATCGCGCGGTTTTCAGCCAACGTTTCTTCCAGACCGTCGTTATGGAACTTTGATAAGTGCGCGTTATAATAACGCAGTGTTTCCGGCGCCGCGGTGAACAGTTCGTTTAAACCGAGATAGTCAACCGGCTGCTCGGCAAAAACGACCGGGATATGCAAATCCTGCGCAAGCTTCAGTTCAAGCGCCGCGCCTCTTGAACGCTGCCAGCCTTGTAAGAGCGCGATGCCGTCGCATTTGACAAGGCTGCTAACGCATGCTCTCATTGCTTTGTGCCAGTTCATGTCGGGCTCGCATAAGGTCACCGGATTGACAATCCCAGCCTGTCCATTAAACGCTTCGCGGGATGTCCTCTCACGGATCATTTTCTCGATCCCCCCGAAGTGTTTAACCGTTTCCTGCGGCTTTCTTCCGGTAATCGGTCCGCAGAGATAAATGTTTTTCATTTATTTTTCCCTCCCTTTTTTCTTTCTATGGTTTTTCTGTTATGTGAAATTCCTCGAATACTTTTTTGACTATTTCTCTGGTTACTTCACAGTTCCCGGCAATACTCTCGACTGTTAACGGGATGCTGTGTCTTTTTGTAACAAGATCGAAGATGTTGGCGACCTGCCTCGGCGTGGCCCCTGTACGCGAGTTTGGAATAAGTTCGTCAGGCGGAAACGCTTTGTAGAAGTTGACTGGGTCAACATCCTCGTCTTCGAGATGAAAAAGAAGTTCATCAATGCTGGAAACAAGATTATCATCGCCGCAGATTGGACAAAATTCAGGTTTCCAAACATTGTCATTTGGTTCTACAAGGACAGAAAAAAACTTCCTGCAGTCTATACAGAAATAATTAAAACCGTTAGCGAAATTTGTTTTATTATTCATGCTTTACTCCTTTATTTCTTGAGTTTCTCTTATTGAAACTAATTGACGTTTTTCAACCGCAAGAGTAACTTGCTTCTCGCTGTATCTGTGCATCTGATGAATATATGCATAAGGAATTATGAAAGATATTTCCCCTGGGACAAAAAGAGCCATTTCCGTTTTACCCCACGAAACTTTAACTCCTCGGAGATTAGCAAATGATGTTAAGGTTGATTCAGTGTCCGCGACTGAAACAGAACATTTATAATCATTGGCTTTTAATGTTTCATTAATGGTTTTTTTTAATTCTTTAAACAGAATTTTATTCATGCTCTCCTCCTGTAAATGCAGTCATAATTGCAATGCTCTGCGAACGGACATTTTCCGCCCTGTGTTTTTGCGTCCTCTGAATGAGGGCATTCAATTTCTGGTCTCATCTAGGACATCCCATCTGCGGCTCCGCAGCATGAGTTAAAGAAGCTTCTTTCAGCCATGCAAATTCCTGTTCAGATAATTCGGGAAGTACGATGTTGTTGTAGTATTCATCAACGAGACAGCCATCATCATCGTATGCAATTAATAGCCTTCCTAGCATTTCTCCTAAAAACCTTTCTTTTCTCATGCTCTCCTCCTTGTTTTCTTAACAACGCCTTTTTCATTTGGTACAACATTTCGCAACCAGTAATTTGCCATTTGATACGTTATGCCAATTTCTTCGCAGTAACTTGTCCATGAAAGATAGATATAATCATCTGCGTCAGGGTCTTTATACTGTCCTTTCTGACTGGTAAGATACTCGCGAACCAGATAGAGTTCTCTAAGAAGTTCCTTTGATGGAGTTGTTTTCATTACCGATATAGAACAGGCTTTAATTAATGTGCGACCTTTTTCAATGATGGTTTCGTATTCGTTGCTCATAAGCCAGCCGCCTTTCTATTAAGTGGTTTCCTTCCTTTTGGACCAATATCTGGGATGGCTTGAACGGCATTTTCAGAGTTTGTTACGGCATATTCTCTCATGCGGTTTTTTGTTTCTTTTTTCAAGTTTTCTAATCTCGTTTGTGCTTTTTGTTCCATTTCCAGAAGAACAATTTCTATGGTTTTTTTTTGTGTTTCGCTACGCGCTTCCATGACGACTTCATTCCAGTCTTTTTTGTGGAGAATCCGAGCGATTTCGGATTCAATTAGAGCGGAGTGGCGTTGACCTGAAGTAACTTTGCTAATGTTTGAGGGGTGAACATTAAGTGTTCGGGCGATAGTCGCGCTACTTGCTCCCGAATCCTTAATCTTATACATAATGTTCAATCCTTCTCTTTTAGAAGGACGTAACCGCATGGGCGTGTTTGGCTTGCCCGGAGCCGTTAACGGTGCTATACTCAAAATAGCCTCCTATATGGTGGTTATGATGTGAGAACGGCGAACATCTTGGTGGAAGGACGCCGTTCTCTTTTTTTCTAAAGCCCTTGGTCTGGCTTTCCGATACTTTTATTGTCGTAGAAAATTGCTAAAACGTCAAGAGGAAAATGGAAAATTTCAATGAAATTTGCTAAAAAAATTCAAGAGCTTAGAGAATACTTTAATGACAATAATTCGGGGTTAGAACGAATTCTTGGTCTTTCAAATGGATATTTATCAAAATTTGAGAAAGATAAGATCGACAACCCTAGTAAACTATTAAGTGCATTAGCATCAAATGGTATAAGTACAGATTGGTTTTTATTTGATAAAGGTCCAATAATCAACATTCCACTTCCAAGCGAACTTGAAAAAATGGCTTTAGAAGCGTTTAATTCACCTGCCGCTAAATTTTTAAGAGATTATATTGAAAAAAACCCCGAACTTATAAAAATACAAATTGAGGAAGCGGAAAGAGCACTAGAAACATATAATCGATTGTACGAAATTGGAATTATATCAAGCCACGAAATCGGCTTATTAGATGGTAAGGGGTTATCACTTGAAAAGCCACAAAATAGGCTGGATGAATATAAGCCAATTATATCCACCGAGCCACAAAATAGGCTGGACGAATATAAGCCAATTATATCCACCGAGCCAACAGATAGGCTTAATTCACAGCGCAAGCCTGACGGCATTCCACTTATTTATGAAGGAGCCGAAGGGTTAGAGGACGGCATAGTAATCCCACTGCTCGAAAACGCCGCTTCTGCCGGATACGGCTCCGAGGTTGACGATAACGACACCCCAGTCAGGTATATTCAGGTTCCGCATCATTTATCGAAATATCCACACTTAGCATGTCTGCCAGTGAAGGGTGACAGCATGGAGCCGACTTTGCATGACGGCGACCTTGTTGTCTGCGACGGCGGCGGCTGGGACGGTGACGGGATTTATGTTTTAAAGACGCATGACACTTCTTATGTCAAAAGGGTACAGATGACTTCGCAGGGGTATGAGGTTATCAGCGATAACAGAATGTATAAGAGTATTACGGAGAGCGCGGAGAGCTTGTCGATTGTCGGCAAGGTGAGGGCGATTTTGGTTATAGTGCCGGGACGGAGGGGGGGGATTTGATGATGGGGATAGCGGCGATTAAGGAGTATCTTTATTATGGGTATTGGTATAACAAACAATTATGATGCTTTAACTAGCTTGATAGAACTTGCTGATGATGGAAATGTAGAGGCACAATTCGATCTTGGGCGTCAATATTTAAAAAATAAAGATTTCGAGCAAGCAGTTGAATATCTCACAGAAGCAGCAAATCAAGGTCATTCTATATCTCAGAGGATATTAGGAGATTGTTTTTATAATGGTGAAGGAGTTGAGACAGATTCTAAACAGGCCTTTCTATGGTATAAAAAAGCGGCAGAGCAAAATAATATTTATTCTCTGAATATGGTAGGATATTGTTTTTATAACGGAATAGGGGTTAATAAAAACTACGATCAAGCATTTATATGGTTTACAAAAACAGCTGAATATGATGATGAGCTTGCTCAAATCATGTTAGGTGATTGTTGTTTCCTAGGTAGAGGTGTAGAAAAGAATTTTTGTGAAGCTTTTTTATGGTATAAAAAAGCGGCAGAACAAGACAATGTTTATGCTCTAAGAATGTTGGGAAGCTGCTTTTTTTATGGAAATGGGATTGTTAAAGATTTACATAAAGCTTTTTTATGGTATAGAAAAGCGGCAGAACAAGATGATTTAATTGCTCAAAGAATGTTGGGAGTTTGTTTTTATTTTGGGAAAGGTGTGGATAAAAATATAAATCAAGCATTGTTATGGTATAAAAAAGCTGAGAAACAAGGTGATAAAATAGCGCACAATTTTCTAAAAGATCATTATTCCTATGAAAGTAACAGAGATCTAATTAGAAAAACACACACAGAAGCAGGGAACCAAAAAGATATTTATGCTTTTAATTATGTAGAAGAAAAATTGAAAAAGATGAGAGAAATTTATTTTTAATAGACAATTTGTTAATTCAATTGTTTAAAAAAGGATGTAATTTAATTATGAACGAAACACAGAATATGTTTATGAACGAACATGTAATAACAGCATTAATCACTGGTGGATTTATGTTGATGATGGTAATTATTAATGAAATCATGTTCCTCTTTAGAGAAAAACAGATCCGCAAGAAGGAGTTCTTTAATCAGTTCTTCACGGAGCGGATTAAGTCGCATGAAGAGATAATGCGAATAATGACCAAAAGCGGATTCGCAGACATCGACCCAAAGCGTGATTCCGAGTCTGTGATAAAGAAAAGCATCGAAAGTTTGTGTAATGCCGCAGACGAAGCCTCTGTTAGAGGTTGTCTTTTCGTTGACAAGTATATTGGTGGATTGCTTGTTGATCTCATTGATATAGGAAACAAGACGAGAAAACAAGTACCCATGGCTCCAGAGCTTAAGCAAGAATGCGAGTTTACCAAATCCGTTGCTAGATTTAATAAGCTTTATTATGAACTTCTCGGAGAGCTTCGAGAAAAGTCTGGGGTAGATCTCATAGAAGATGTATTTGAAAGCATCCCAAAAACAAGGGACAAAAGTACGAAGAGCGATAACAAAAAAGGGAAAAAGATAAATAAAGAAAATAATTAATTTTTCATCCATGCCATAAGTTTAAATAATAAAATTTAATTTAACCCTTCCCCGGTACGGCTCCCCTGAATTTTAGTTTTGTAAACTAATGCCATGGGAGACAAATCATGAAAGAAAAAGAAACGTTCGAAGATCAAAATAATGAGAATGACAACAATGTTAAAAAAGCTGAAGTGGACAACGGCGCCGGAAAACCTTTCCGCAGCCAGCGCGACAATAAAGAAAAACCGGCTTCAACGTGTAACGTAACATCGATGATTATTGCGCTGTGCGCTGCCGGCTATCCTGTAGATACATTCGCGCCCAAAGGCGAGCAGCCCGAAGACGCGCTGATGCGCTTTATCTATTCGGACGCGGCGACATTAAAACGCTGGGAACAAATCGATCCGAAAAAGGAAATTCCGCCGAATCAATGGCACGCGGTTCTTGCTTACGGGGCTGGAAGGTTCTTAAAAACTTTCGGCTTCGATCCTGCCGCGGTAACATTCCGCACAGATGCGAGCATAGAAGAAATAACCTCGGCAATTAAAGCAGGCGGCGCTGCCGTTGTTTCCGGTCAATTCTCGCAAAACGGGAAACCTCTTCATCACATTGTCGCGGCGGTTGGATACGGTGAGGATAAAGACGGTTTCTTTTTTATAATCGACGACCCTTGGGGGAATCACAAAACGGATTATAAAGACCACAACGGCAAAGGCGTGAAAATGCACCTCTCGGACTTTAACAAAATCATGAAACCGTTAAACGCGGCGAAAAAGTGGGCGCATATTATAAGGAGATTTGAAAAATGAAGAACGTATTAAGAAAGCTTGGCTCCGTGAAAGTCTGGATTGCTTTGTGGTCGATGGCGCTTATTACATATATCACGATGAAGGATTTATCAAATTTTAACAACCTTGCAATGCTGGCGATGACGCCTATTATCGCGTACCTGGGCGCGAATGTCTGGGGTGACAAGATGCACCTTGATAAACTTCCGCCTGTAAATAAACAGGAAGGACAGGGAGATGAAAAGCAGTGCTAAAAAAGTTTTGCTCGTTATTGCTGCTTGTCTGCTTTTGTTCTGCCTCGGCTTTTCCTGCGGATATCTATTTGACAGAATCGGAAGTTCAATCCATCCGGCAGGAGCTGGAGCGGATGTCGGCGGCTACGATGAGGCTGCAGGGCGAATTGAACGCGCAGCGTCAGCGGTCGGAAACGCTGCTGGAAATGTCAGAGAGGCTGCAGGAGAGGTTAGAATCAGTATTGATGAAGCTGGAAGCTTCAGAGAAATCGCTCGCGATATCGGAAGCGGAACTAACCGCGCTCTTGACGGACTTGGCGATCTTGAGAACGGAATACAGCGCGTTATGGGAATCATGGACGCTGCAGAAAAACGAAACGCGGAAATGGAAACTGCTGGCGGTAACGGGATGGATTAGCGCGGGGCTGGCATTAATCGGCGGATATTTTTTGGGAGGGATAAAATAGTGCAAGATGATTTCACCGGGTTCATAGCGATGGCGATGAGCGTAATAGTGTTTGTAACCGTTTGGGTAAAAATCGGCGTTGAAAAAGGGCGTCAAACAGAAATAATAGAAGGGCTTGGCAAAAAAACAGAAGAAAATAAACTTCGCATTGCGGAAGTGGAAAATAAAACTCACGGGTTAGAGCTTCGCATTGCCGAGTTTATGGGTGAAATTAAAGTTACGCTCGGTTATATAGAGAAAGCGGTAAACGAGCTCAAGCCCAAAGGAGGAAGACGTGCCGCAGAGAAGTAAACTGGAACTTTTAGGGCTCGTTGAGACTGTCATACAGATGTATTATCAGCAGGGAAAAAGGCAGAAAGAAATTGCCGAACACCTTGCCGCCAGAGGATACTCTGTAAGCAAAGGGTCCGTGCAAAGAGTATTAAAAAGCCGCGCAAAACAACTGCGCGAGCTGAAAGAAAAACAAGACTGGGCGGAAACGTTAATTTCTGCTACAAACAAAACACCGAGGTTAAGCATAGCGGACGCAGGCTTGCAGATTTCTGCGATGAAACTTCTTGAGGAAATATCCGAAATTGGCGTTGAAGATCTTAAAGTGATGGACACGGATAAAAAAATCACACTGCTTACAAAGGTAACACGCGCCATGGGGTTTGCCGCGAATGTCGAGTTCAACTTTGAAAAGGGCCGCAAGCAGGGATTTCTTGATGCAGAGGAAAAACTGGAAGAAATGCAAAAGGAGCTAGGTCTCTCCGATGAAAAATTAGCTATTATAAAAGCAAAAGCGTTTGGTTTAAATAAATGAGTTGTTCGACAACAAATACGAAACTGACCAAAGAAGAGCTGCTGCTTCCTTTTCAAAAAAAATGGCTGGAAGATAACAGCCCTCTTAAAATATGGGAAAAGAGCCGCCGCATCGGCGCGTCATATGCGGAGGCTCTTAACTCTGTTCTGCAGACGCAAGGATCCAAGGGGCAGAATACGTATTATCTTTCGTATAACAAGGACATGACCCGGCAGTTCATTCTTGATTGTAAATTCTGGGCTGAAATTGTTAATGTCGCAGCCGGCGAATTGGAAGAAGAAATCATTGATGAAAAAAACCGAGCCTTTACAGTTTATCGTGTAAAATTTACTAATGGCAATGAAATTGTCGGAATGCCCGGCGTCGCTTACGCGATAAGAAGTAAAAAAGGACGCATCGTTCTGGATGAAGCCGCTTTCACAGATGAATTTGACGAGATTAAAAAAGCGGCGCTCGCCCTTCTTATTTGGGCTGGCTCGTTTTCGATTATATCAACGCATAACGGAGACGACAGCCCGTTCTGCCTTTTTTTAAAAAGTATCCGCGACGGCAAAGAAAAGAAGTGGAGCGTTCATCGCACAACATTCAATGACGCTGTAAATCAGGGATTATACAAGCGTATTTGTTTAAAGAATGAAAAGAAATGGTCCGCCAAAGGTGAGAAAGAATTTGTTAATGAGATCCGCGACATTTATAAATCCAACGCCGAGGAGGAGCTAGACGTTATACCTTCGCGCGGCGGCTCTAAGTATTTTCCTTACGGAATGCTCGCGGTTTGCGCGGTAGCTCCGGACAAACTGCCTATTGTGCGTCTTGATTGTGACGACAGCTTCATGTGGGTTGATCCTGCCACGCGCAAAAAAGAAATCGACGACTGGTTTAATACTGAAGTTAAGCCGATCCTGCAAAAAATAAAGGGAAATTGCTTTCTCGGACAGGACTTCGCGCGAAGCGGAAATCTTTCTGTAATCTGGATCGGCGAAGAGCGTAATAGGCAAAGTCTGGAAAGCAGAATCATTATTGAATTGAATAATGTGCCTTATGATCAGCAGTGGCAGATACTTTGGCTTATTAACCTTAATTGCAAACTTGGTAACGCCGCGATTGACTCCAGAGGCAACGGTCAGGCTCTAGCAGAAGTCGCTGCGCAGCGGCTTCCCTGCGGCGCGGAAATGGTTATGATAACCCGCGCATGGTACGCTGAGAATTTGCAAAAACTAAAAAGCAGACTGGAAGACCGCGATTTTCCGTTACCTGATGATCAATTCATTCTTTCCGACTTTGGAATAATTATATTAAAAGACGGACAGCCTGTTGTGCCGCGCGAAGAAAAGACCGACAGGGACGGCACAAAAAATAAACGTCACGGTGACGGAGCTGTGGCAGCTGCGATGTGTCTGTACGCGTGGGAAGAAGGAAGCGCCAACGCTCCTCCTGTAATCGTCCTGACTGAATCGCGAAACGATACAATGTTTCTTGGGTACTGATAATGAGTAGAAAAAACAAAGCTGCGCAAACGCAGGAATTAACGACACAGATTATTGACCTCTCTTCATCGATGCGCACGATTGTCGGTTACATGGACGATACGAACAGCTGGCTTAATTCTGTAGGTGAAAGTCAGGAAGTTTTCACAAAGATGATGAACGATCCAAAAATTGAATCGTTAGTCGAAAACAGGAAGGATCGAGTTCAGCAGATGTACGGCAGCATCACGGAAAGCGGAAACAAAGCCGTAGACGAAGCGTGCCGCAAATACATTCCGTTCAATTTAATTTATAAACTCAACACGATTTTATTAAACGCTGTTCCTTACGGCATAGCGCTGTGCGAAGTTGTCTGGGATTTTAAAGACGGTTTTTATGTTCCTGTTGATTTTATCCCGATTCCAAGAACAGCGATTAATTTCCCGCATGGCGGCAGTTACGGGGTGCCGTATCTTTCCGCTTTAAACAAACCGCTTGACGAGCCTAATAAGTTTATCATACACAGAAACGACAAAGGTGATGGAAATCTTTGGGGCACTCCTGCGTTGAGGAGCTGTTACTGGCCGTGGAAATTTAAACAGCTCGGATTTAAGTTTTGGATAATGGCGGCAGAGAGGCTCGGCGTTCCTTCAATTCTCGCCATTTTTGATACAAAAACCGCAGAAGAAGCGCAAAGAAGATCCGCAGAGCTAACTCCTGTTATCCAAAACATGAGAAGCGGATCTTCCGGCGCGTTCGCCAACATCAAAGAAATAAAAGTTGTTGACGGCGCGATTAAAGACTTTGAAACAATTGTCAAAGTTTGTAATGAAGAAATATCCTACGGCATTACAGCGCAATCCTTAATGACCAGCGAAGCGCAATACGGGACAAAGAGCCAGGGGCTTTTACATTCAGAAACTTACAAATCTACAACCATTCACGACGCTTATTTAATGCAGCAGTCGATACAGAAGCTTTTCAATTATTTTGTCGATGTTAATTTCCCGGGCGCAGCCGTGCCTGCGTTTGATATCGACAGCACCGACTTTGTGGATTGGGAAGTAATCCGCGACGCTATCGACAGAAATATTCCGGTCTCTCTTAATGCGCTTTATGACAAGGTTCATCTTCCTCGCCCGGAAAAACCGGAAGATGCATTTGTTAAACCGTCAGGCGGCACGATGTTTAGCGATCAATACAAAAACAGTTTTTTTTTGCGGACAAAGAATCGCGGTTAGTACAAGCCCGAAGAAACGCGCGAAAACTTGACATCTTAGAAAATCTTTATCGTCCGGCAATCGCGCGGAGTTTTGGAAAGCGTTTAAAAGAATACGTTATGATGGCAACCGCCGATCCTTCCATACTCAATTCAAATTATGTTCTTCCTCCTGATTATGATGTTATGACAGAAACGGCTGAAGTATTTACAAGAGCCTTGCTTCTTGGAATGACAACGGAAACAAACCAGAATAATTTTGCAGAGCCTTTGCCTGAAGAATTTTTGCCTTATGAGGAAGCTGTCGCTTACATGAGTAAGCGTCTGCCTGTAGACCGTGAAACCTATTACGCGTTATCCGACAAAATGCGTTACCGCGCGTTTACAGTGAGCCGCCTAGCGGACGGCGACGCCGTACGCCATGTGCAATCAATGTTGACTAACGCGATGGAACAAGGCACAGGCATGAATGAGTTTTTGCAAATGACAGAAGGGCAGCTCGCGGACGCGGCCGGAATGGGAAAGGGCGCCGGCTGGTATTACGAAACTGTTTACCGTACAAACACATCGACAGCTTACAACGTGGGACGCGCTATCGGCTTTGAGGAAGTGCCGCCCATCGCCCTTGAACTAATCGGCATTGACGATGACAGGCAAACTGAAACCTGCCATGCCCTTACATCGCCGCCGTTTCGCCGCCCTTACGACGATCCTGTTTGGGACACAATGTGGCCGCCTTTTCATTTTAACTGCCGCACAACAGTCCGCGCCATTTATGACCAGTCGGAAATTGACGATGCAGGCGGCGAAGAAAAGTTTTATTCCAAGAGCAATCCTGATTATAAACCTGCCGAAGGTTTTGGAAAATATCCGATAGAAAAATCTGACTCATGGTGGGACCTTACCGACGCTATGCAGGATAGAGCGCAGGAGTA
>Ga0209755_10002738_pt1 | contig 23503 bp, 21 predicted proteins | sample TergutCo191P1_FD_187301 | JGI IMG/M metagenome (GOLD analysis project Ga0209755, IMG submission 187301) | Cornitermes sp. P1 segment gut microbial communities from Petit-Saut dam, French Guiana - Co191P1 (SPAdes) (version 2) | ecosystem: Host-associated > Arthropoda: Insects > Digestive system... | reverse complement strand
ACGTGGGAGGTGTTGATGGTGATGCCACGTGCCTTCTCTTCGGGGGCATTGTCTATTTCGTCGAATTTCTTGGCACTGGCGAGGCCCTTGGCGGCTAGCGTGGTGCAAATGGATGCTGTGAGGGTGGTCTTGCCATGATCTACGTGACCGATGGTGCCGATGTTGCAGTGAGGCTTGGTGCGCTCAAATTTTTCTTTTGCCATTCTATACCTCTTCTTCCCAGAAGGTTTTTGCTTCTTGACATTCAAACCAGAAGGCAGAGGAAGCTTTACCTTTTGGTAGGGTTTTCAAATATAGAAAATAAATTTTGGCTTGTCAAGGGGGAAAAATGAAAAAAAGTGAAAAAATTACTATATAATTGCTATATTATATGTTATGAAAGAGATAACGCTTATTTTAGCATCTGTTTTTCTCACATTTTTTTCCTGTTCCTCTGACAACGTGAAGAGCAGTGACAACTACATTGAAGAATTCAAAGTTGCCGGCATAACTGCTGAAATAAAAAACGACATAAACCAGATTTACATACTGGTTTTTGAGGAAAACTACGAAAGCCTTTTGGATGCCGAGCCTCCGCAAATAAAACTGTCGGAAAAGGCCACAATATCAAATAGTGCCGGAAGCTGGGCCGATAAAGATTTTAAATATACAGTTACCGCAGAAAACGGCGAAATGAGAATTTATTCCGTTTATATAGGAATTATGCACAAAAAATACAGTTTTGAAAGCTGGGTTTTATCGGATGGCGAAACAGGATATTACATTCCATCGGATTCAAACGCAAACTGGTCGAGCGGCAATGCCGGAATTAAAATAGCTCTTCAAGGATTTAAGGGCCGAGACCATACAAACCCTAAAAGTTACCCAACAAAAGACACAACGGGAGTGGAGGGCAATGCCGTGCTATTGGAAACATTAGAGGGAGGCAATGTATTAGGGCGAAAAATACCTTTGCTCTCCGGAAATTTGATTTTTGGAACATTCAATACAACAAAAGCTATGGCCGATGAATTAGCCGCAACGGAACTGGGGCGAAATTACCCAGCCAAGCCTAAAAGCATAAAGGGCTTTTATAAATACAAGGAAGGCCCCGGAACTTTTATGAGCAATGGCGTAGAGGTACCCAACAGAAAAGATGTTTGCACTATAAGGGCTGAATTTTATCGGAGCGATTCAGATACGGAGCGAGCAGATATTACTTTAAATGTTAAAACCATTGATAACTCCAATTTGGTTATAGCAAAAGCTAGCTTGGAGAACTGTACGGAAACGGAAGGCGAGGATTTCCATACGTTTGAAATTACATTTGATAACTATAACGAGGAACCTGATTTTGAAAATCATCGTTACAAATTAGCCATAACTTTTGCGGCGAGCAGAGAAGGTGGTGATTATGCCGGCAAGATAGGCTCTAAATTGATTATAGATGAAGTAGAGATTACGGACTTCTAAAGTGCCTAATTTTTCTTTTTTAATTTTGCTCGGTTTGAATCTTGGCGGAACAATGCCGTTTCCCATGCCCAATACCATAACAAACGTTGAAAGCTACAGCCCTAAGCTCTTTCCTTCAATAGGGGTAGATGCTCTTAAATGGTTGGATGAAAAAAGCGGCGTTTCGGCCGGCATTCGTTTTGAAAACAAGGGAATGAAAAGCACGGCTTCCGTAAAAGAATATTCTATGAGTTTTGAAGATTTTAACGGAAGGTTTAACGGGACTGTTGATACCGAAATGAATTTTAATTATGTGGGATTGCCGATTTTAGCTCATTATATGTTGGCACAAAACATTTCTGTTTATGCGGGTGCTTATTACGCTTATTTGTTAAACGGCGAATTTAAAGGTGCTGCCAATGATGGTTTTTTAAATAATGGCAGCGGCAAAATGGAGGTCATCCGTGAAGAATACGATTTTTCAAACGAACTTCGGCGGCACGATGCCGGTTTAAGCTTGGGGTTGAATTACCTGCTATACAACGAGCGTTTTTTGTTCTCTTTTGATTTTAATTACGGGCTTATGTCTGTTTTCCCAAACGATTTTAACGGCGTTGAAAATGATATGCAAAACGTTTACGCAAAATTTTCTGTAGGATATTTGTTTTGAGAAGGCTATCTATATATGGAAGCTATGGTTTTTGCTAAAGATAAGTTTGTTTCAAGCATTTGCCTGTATTTTTCCTGAATAGGAATTTTCCTGTTTTCTATAGAAGCAAGGTTTTGTGTTGTAGATAAACACGCATTTACAACTTTATTGTGATTTCCTTCTAGCGTTTTGTATTTTTCTTCGAGAGCTTTGTGATTTTCTTCAAGTGCTTTGCATTTTTCTTCGAGCGTTTTATATTTCTCTTCGAGCGCATTATAATTTTCACTTATAGGGGAAATCTTTTTCAATACTTCTGTGCGGATATCGGCAGTAACGCTAAACTCTTCGTAAACCGGAGTTTCAGAGCAATATTCCCACCATTTTTCATAAAATTTAATTTGACTTTGTTTAAGGCTACTCCGTACTTCCCATGGTTTGAATTTTGCGCCCGCAAAATGAACTATAAAAGGCTTATACGGCAAACTATCATTCCTGTCAAAAAACCATAAACAAAAATTGTAAGGCATAAAATATATGTTTTTGACTTGTGGATACATAAAATATTTTATATAGCCTACAAATGCTATGGAAAGCAAACCTTGATCTCCAAACCACTTGGGAGCATTTGGTCTTTGTTTTAAAGTCTCAATTATTTGCATATAAAAATCCATTGAAATATTTTCTGCTCTGAATTTTTCAACATTTATCATATACGAACCGGAATTGAAAAGCCCTCTAAGAATGCGTTTTAAATATTCGTCGTCTTTAAAGTCTTCTTTCTCAAATACAGAATCCTTATTTTTAGCCTGGCCACACGTAACCATTAAATAATTGTCTTCAAAATCACAAAAGTAATAATCGGAAATCTCATCTTCTATATACACATCGCCGGCATCTATGTATAATATTCTATCTACTGTTTCAGGCAAGTATTTGTTGCAGCACAGCGAATAATACATTTCATAAGTCCAGCATGTCTGTTCCGGGTGCAATTGTTCATACAAGTGAAAATCGTGAACGACAATTTCATGGAATTTGATATTTTGCAAACTTTCACAATAATCTTTTATAAGCATTATGTTCTGCGGTTGCACACGACTGTGAAACAAATAAAAATGGACTTCGTACATTTGCAAGTTTTTCGCAATGCTTGCAAGCTGCGGCAATACATATTTAGCATAGCCATCATTGCAGGATGTCATTATATTTAAGATTTCTTTCATAATGGAGCGTTAATATAGTAAACGCTGATTAACTCTCTAGGGTAGTGGCTAGTAGCTAGTGGCTAGTGGGGAGTGGAGAGTTGAGAGTGGGGTTTTTAGTGTTTTTTGGCGGTTTTGGCGGTTTTTTAGGGGGGTTTTTATTTTTTTAAAAAAAAGACTAAAGCATTTCTTTAAAAATGCCTATAACCATTAGTGAAGAAGAACTAAATGCCAACCACGAGTTGCCGGCGAGTGCCGGAAAGGGGCTGGCGCCGGGGAAAAGGATGTCCCTTGGTTTGAACACAACACGGAGGTTAGCTTTATGATTATCAACAGTAATATTCGCGCAATGGTGACTCAACACGCTTTGTACCAAAACAACACAGCAATGAGCAAATCACTAGAAAAACTATCAACAGGATTAAAAATCAACCGCGCACAAGATGATGCTGCGGGTCTTGCGATGAGCGAGCAAATGAGAACCCAAATCAGGGGTTTAGGCAAAGCAAAACAAAACGCACAAGATGGTCAAGCTGCTTTGCAGATTGCCGAAGGCGCTCTTGCTGAAATAACAAACTGCATGCAACGTCAGCGTGAGCTTGCTATTCAGGCTGGTAACGATACTCTAACGAGTACCGAGCGTAAGTACTTGGATGATGAATTCCAGGAACTGAGCAAGGAAATCGGTAGAATAGCACTTTCAACCGATTACAACGGAAAAAACCTGTTGTCTAACGGCTCCTTCAATGGCGGCACTGCTGGCAAAAACGTGTTCACTTCCGACAACAGCTTCGGCGTTGTAGGTAGCATTTCCGGAACCGGCCCGCATTTCTCTGCAACAGGCGTTCAAACATTCAATGGCCCTTATGGCACTGTATCATACGGCGGCACTCAAGTGTATGGAAACGGCATAGCAGCAGACACCGTTATCAAAGGTGCTCACTCGTTTACGTTGCACGTTGGAGCTAACTACTCTACCAACGTTGGCGGTAACATGGCTAACCAGCTTGCTGTTACATACAACGGCATTAACTTCGGTAAATACGGTGGCACACAACTTTACGATTTCACAATCGGTAACTTTGGCGCTTCCAGTTCCTGGAGTGGTATAGGTGCGGTTCACTTCGGAAGCCTCTCCATAGCAGGTAACTTGGGAATAAGCACAAACACTATAGCTGCTCTTAACGGCGGTGTTCACGGTGTAAAAGGCATTTATATGGCTATCGATGCTCTCGATGGTGCTATAAAGTCAATAAGCGGAACACGCGCAAAAATTGGTACGTTCATTAACCGCTTAGATTACACGGTTAATAACATATCCAGCTTGGAATACAACACTCAAGACGCAGAAAGCCGCATACGCGACACCAACTTTGCTACCGAAACCACGAAGTTCACCAAGAATCAAATCATGGTGCAGAGTGCTACGAGCATGTTGGCGCAAGCTAATGCCTTGCCTCAGAGCGTTCTCGGATTGTTGGGATAAATTATTATTAATAACTGAGAGAATGTTGCGTGCGGTGAGGATACTGTACGCAACTTTTTTATTAACTCTCAAACGAAGTAAGAGGATAAAAGAACCACTGTCAAGGTTTGGGTTGCCGGCGGGTGCCGGAAAGAGCCTTGACACCAGAGGAAAGGATGCCTTTGGTTTAACTTCACATGGAGGTTTTTTATTATGGTTATCAATAGTAATATTCGCGCAATGGTTACTCAGCATGCCTTGTTCCAAAATAACGGTGCAATGAGTAAGTCTCTCGAAAAGCTCTCAACTGGTTTGAGAATCAACCGTGCTCAAGATGACGCGGCTGGTCTTGCCATGAGTGAGCAGATGAGGACTCAAATTCGCGGTTTGGGCAAAGCCAAACAGAACGCTCAAGACGGCCAGGCCGCCTTGCAGATTGCTGAAGGCGCACTTGCTGAAATGACAAACTGCATGCAACGTCAGCGTGAGCTTGCTGTACAGGCTGCTAACGATACTCTAACGAGCACCGAGCGCAAGTACTTGGATGATGAATTCCAGGAACTGAGCAAGGAAATTGGTAGAATAGCGTTGTCAACTGATTACAACGGCAAGAATCTGTTGGCAAACGGTAGCTTCAATGGTGGAACTGCAGGCAAAAACGTGTTTACTTCCGACAACAGCTTCGGCGTTATAGGAAGTATTTCCGGAACCGGCCCGCATTTCACTGCAACAGGCGTTCAAACATTCAATGGCCCTTATGGCACTGTATCATACGGCGGCACTCAAGTGTATGGAAACGGCATAGCAGCAGACACCGTTATCAAAGGTGCTCACTCGTTTACGTTGCATGTTGGAGCTAACTACTCTACCAACGTTGGCGGTAACATGGCTAACCAGCTCGCTGTTACTTACCACGGCATTAACTTCGGTAAATACGGTGGCACTCAGCTTTACGATTTCACAATCGGAAACTTTGGTGCTTCCAGTTCCTGGAGTGGTGTTGGTGCAGTTAACTTCGCAAGCCTTGCTATAACCGGCAATTTGGGCGTAAGCACAAACACTATAGCTGCTCTTAACGGCGGCGTACATGGTGTAAAAGGCATTTATATGGCTATCGATGCTCTCGATGGTGCTATAAAGTCAATAAGCGGAACACGCGCGAAAATTGGTACCTTTATTAACCGCTTGGATTACACGGTTAATAACATATCCAGTTTGGAATACAACACTCAAGATGCGGAAAGCCGCATACGCGATACCAACTTTGCTACCGAAACCACGAAGTTCACCAAGAATCAAATCATGGTGCAGAGTGCTACGAGCATGTTGGCTCAGGCAAATGCCTTGCCTCAGAGCGTACTTGGACTGTTGGGATAATAAACTGTCAATTATACTTAAGGGGCGACCGAAAGGCCGCCCCTTTTTTATTGCGTCATTTTCAAAACAGAGATGCCGATTTGGATGTTTTGGCCGGGATTTATGGGAGTTGGGTTGGATATTCCTATTTCGGTGCCATCGAGAGTGGTGCCATTGGTGCTGCCTAAATCTTCTATTATGAGTGTTTCGTTTTTGTAGAAAATTTTGCAGTGTTTTGCGGAGGCAAATTCATCTGTTAGGCGAATGTTGCAGGCAGGCGAGCGGCCTATTAGGATGCCGTTTGGGGGAATTTGCATTTCGCAGCGGTCGGTTTCAGGGTAGAGAACGGAAATTTTCATATTTTGAAGCTTCTCCTGTGAATTTCGCACTGGCCGAATTCTTTTATGGCGGCTATATGCGTTTTTGTGCCGTAGCCTTTATGTTTTTCAAAGCCGTAAAGCGGGAATTTTTGCGCAAAGCTTTTCATTTGGTTGTCTCTGTGCACTTTTGCGAATATGGATGCGGCCGCTATGCAAGCTACCCTGCCATCGCCTTTGATTATGGGCATTTGCAGGGCGCAGTCCATTTCTCTTATGTATAAATTTCCGTCAACCAGAATTTTGTATGGTTGGTTTGCTTTTTCAAGTTTTGAGGTTATAGGAGCAAGTGCTCGCCGCATTGCTAAAAATGTTGCATTTAAAATCCCGATTTTATCAATTTCTGCGGCTGAGGCTTCGTTTATGGAGTGGTGAGCGCAGTAAGTTTGCAAGTCGCAGAAAATATGTTCACGTTGTTTTTCCGATAGTTTTTTTGAATCGTTTAAAAACGGAGGCGGCGATTTTAACACCGCAGCTGCCGCAACTACCGGGCCTGCCAATGGGCCGCGCCCTGCTTCGTCTATGCCTACAATGGCGCACCCAGGGAAGTGCTGCTCAAGCACTTGCTCTGCCTGGATAAGGTTTAGCGTTTGCGGCAGAAGACTGTAGTGATAAAAAGCTGCTCTTTGCATTTGGGTTTAAGGAATATAGAAAAAACTGCCGATAGGAAGGCCCTTTTTTATAGACAATTGTGTCATTTAATAATCTGTTCTATCCTATGCCTATACAAATGCTCTTTTAAAATGTGCTCTCTGGCGTTTTTTATTATCTCAGTTTTTGCGTTTGGATTTTCCCGGTGAAATTTTACCAAATCTGCGTATTCTTCTGGAGCATTTGCTACGCAAACCGCATTTTTTGGAAACAGTTCCAATAAATCGCTTTGAAAATCGCTAATAACAAAGCGCTCGCAAAGAGGAATGTCAAACACTCTCTGATTAACTGCGTGCGGCATTTGGCAGCTTGTTATGTTTATGTGAATGTTTCCCTGCGAATAGTGCGAACATAAAGAATTGCGATAATCTATGTCGGGAAGTGTTTTTATGCCGTTCCCAAACACGCATGCCCAGCCTTTTGGGTCTCCGGCAAGCGTTAACCCTTGCTTTATAAGCGGTTCCAGGCATATCCTGCGTTTTTCGGCAGAAGCCAAATGTATGCAAAAACTTGCAAACCACGCCTCGTTTTTGGTGTCTCCGGGAATTTGCTCTGCAAAAAGCGACCCTGTTAAAATGCGATAAGCAGTGTTTTCCGCTATTGGCAAAGCTTCATCTTCGTTATATTGAACACGCTTCCAAATTTCGTCCAAAAAATTTCCGGACATTGCAGAACCCGTGAAAATCAAATCGTGAATCACAGGCTTGTTTTGCGGATAAAACAGCTGTGAATCGCCCGCAAGCGGCAACCAGTTGGCCTGCGAAAAGCCTTTCTCAAGCAGCCATGGAATGTAAGCCCGTTCCCAAGTCCATGCAACCACATTTTCGCACTGTTTTTTGCTGAACAAACAGGCTATAGGGCGAGGGTCATCAACAAACCAGATATGCACAGGCACGGAAAATCTTTTGCAAACATTAAGCAAAATTCCTTCGGAGTCCAAACCTTTTGCGTTTACGCAGAGCAGCCGGCTGGGCCTGTTTTTCTGAAAATTCTCCATGAGCATAGATTCCTGCACAGCCGGATTTTCGTTTTCCTGCGGCAAGGTTATGCATGGAATTTGCAATTCGTTTAACGCATTCAGTATTTCCTGTTGCAAAAAGTGAGTTCCGAACGGGACTGCTACGGGGGACTGAGCAAATGAGAGCGATGCAGGGGCAATCAAATGTGATTGCCCAGAATGGAGAATGTTTTTCAGCACCGATTCTGCGATTGTTTCGCAATATCTGGCGGCGGCCGGATGGCGAAGGACGGTTATTTTGTTTTTGCGGAAAACTTCGGTGAATTGCAGTAAATCTTCGTTGTATAGCACTACCCGCAAGTCTTTTAACTTTTTCCTAACGTGATTTAAGTTTTCTTCAAAAGCATCGCAGAGAATTATAAGGGAAATTTGCCCTTTTGGAAAATAATTAAGGTGTTCCAAATGATAGCCAAGTCCCGTGCCGTAGGCGAAAATAACACCGCTTGAAGAGTTTGGCCTGAACCATTCTCTCTCTTGCTCGGGCTTAAATGCGCTGTGCAAAAGCCGCTCAAAGCCATCTCCGTAAACACGAGCACTCAATTCACCGGATGAGGCAACGAAATGCTCGCATTTGTTCATGCAACGTAATGTAGAAATTTTTTCTAACTTTCTCACTATGAAAGGCATTCTTTTAGCAGGCGGGGCCGGTTCCAGGCTTTATCCTTTAAGCGCAGTGGCCAGCAAACAATTGCAGCCTGTTTACGACAAACCCATAATTTATTACCCGCTTTCGGTGTTGATGCTTGGCGGAATAAAAGACATTATGCTTATAAGCACTCCAAGCGATGTTCCCCGCTTTCAAAGTTTGCTCGGCGATGGCAGCCAATGGGGCTTGAACATTCAATACGCCGTTCAACCAAAGCCGGAAGGCATAGCACAGGCATTTTTGATTGCGGAAGATTTTATTAAAGGAGAGCCTTGCACCCTTATTTTGGGCGACAACATTTTTTACGGCGCATTTGATTTATACGGCATAATGTCCGGCACAAAAAACTTCACGGGAGCACGCATTTTAGGCTATGCCGTGAACGACCCGGAAAGATACGGCGTTGTGGAGTTTGATGGCACCGGCAAAGCGTTGTCTTTGGAAGAAAAACCTGCAAATCCAAAAAGCAACTATGCAGTACCGGGTCTTTACGTTTACGATAAAACCGTTTTGGATAAAACCCACGCCTTAAAGCCCAGTGCACGTGGCGAACTTGAAATAACAGACATAAATAAAGCCTATTTGCAGGAAGGCACCCTGTTTGTGAAAAAAATAGGGCGTGGAGTTGCGTGGCTAGACACCGGCACTCATGCAAGTCTTTTGGAGGCAAGCAATTTTGTTTATACCTTGGAATCCAGGCAAGGCTTAAAAATTGCCTGCCTTGAAGAAATAGCCGTAGAGCGAGGCTTGGTTAGCTGGGAAAAAATGAAAAATCACTTGGAAAGCAATATGCCAAAATGCCCTTATAGGGATTACATATTCAAGAGATTTGGCTAATGTAATCACTAGCTACTAACCCTTGACCGCAAGCCTAAAGATTTTTACTATATTTACCTCCTTATTACAAAAACGGAGAGTTTTTATGAAAAAAACATTATGTGCTGTTTTGGCTGCCAGCTCTTTGCTGTTTGCCGAATCTTATCAGGTAAACACCCTTAGCGCAAAGCAGATGGGTATGGGGCACACCGGTGCGGCGTTAAAGCTAGGCTCGGAGAGTATGAATTTTAACCCTGGTGGTCTAGGCTTCCTAGATAAAACACTTGACATTTCAGCAGGTGCTACTTTTATTATGCCGGAAGTGCAATTCAATGGTGCTAAAGGCAAAACAGTCAACGATAAACTCGGAACGCCAATGTATGTTTATGCAGCTACCAGCATAACAGACTGGCTATCTGCAGGTCTTAGCTTCACTACTCCTTACGGCAATTCCATAGATTACGGCAAAAACTGGGAAGGAGCCGGTCTTGTTCAAGATATGTCTTTATCTGTTTTTGCGCTTCAACCAACAGTCGCTTTCAGGCCAATTAGCCAACTTAGCATAGGTGTTGGCCCTGCTATCTATTTCGGAAGCTTTGAACAGAGCAAGCTTTTGATTCCAGCTGGCGGCTTAAATGGCCTAAAAGCTCTTGCTGCACATCCTCAACTTGGAGCACTTGCAGCCGGTATACCAAGCATTGTAGATAAATATGCCGATACTCCAGTATCTGCAACATTTTCCGGCGATGCCGATGTAGCCATTGCGGTTAATGTTGGTGCTATGTACGATATAATTCAAGATAAACTCGCTGTGGGTGTTGCTTATCGTTCCGGAGCAGATATGAAAGTTGCGAAAGGAACAGTAAAAGGAACAGAAGACATAACGACTTTGAATGGAATAATAGAAAATATCAACACTACGGCTGGTTCAACCGTAGTAAGCCCTCTTCCGGTTCCGAAACTTGAAGAAGGCAACTTCAAAGCCGAGCTTCCATTGCCGGCTAACTTAAATGCAGGCGTTTCTTTCCGCCCAATAGAGAAACTGCTTTTAGCTTTTGATTTTCAAGTAATATTCTGGAGTGCTTACGAAGAACTCGTTATGGATTTTGATAAAACTGTTTTTGGTGTTCATCCGCAAGCCGGGCCTATTAAATCCCTAGTAATGAAAAAAGACTACAATAACGCATTCGCTTACCGTTTTGGTGCTCAATATACCCTTATAGACCAGCTCGACTTGCGTTTGGGTATGTATTATGACGAAACTCCAGTAGACGATAAAAACTTAACACCGGACTCTCCAAGCACAAACAAACTCGGTTCCACAATAGGTCTTTCATTCCGCCCAATACCCAATCTGTCAATAGACGCTTCGTTCCTTTACTCAAACGGCGGCGGCCCTCTCGGCAGAGATGCTAAATCCGGCGACAAGAAAAACAATCTCGGACAAGCTGACGGCCTCGACGGTCGCTACGATGTTCAGGCATGGGTGCCATCTGTTGGCTTAAGCTTTAACTTCTAATTTTTTTAACCGCTTCATTCTAAGGAGAAACTAAAAATGCAACTCAAACATAAACTGCCTCTAATCCTGTTCGTAGCTTACACGCTGCTGGTAGGTTCACTTGTCTTTTATGCGTTGTACAGTTCGTCTAAAACACGAAGAGTATCTCAATTTGAAGCGGCCAAAGCGCAGGCTCACAACTATTCCCACATAATAACTTCTTTTATGGCAGAAAGAGTTGCCGAGCTTGAAAGTTTGGAAAAAGGCATGGCTTTAGGCGGCAAGCCTGAAATATTGCTGAAAAAATTTGCCCAACAATCATTTGTTTCCGATGTTTATGTGAAATTCGGAAGCGATGCTCCTCATGTGAGCAAACCATATTTAACAAATCCCTATTACAGCGGAACAAAAACAATAATAACTCTTAACTATCCTATTTTTATAAATAAAAAATTCACAGGCATGGCAGGAATGGATTTTGAGCTTTCAAAGCTTAAATCGGAACTGCTCGATGCAATGCAAGACAAAGCAAAAGAAGCTTATGTAATTTTTATTCCGCAAAGCGAATTGCCTGCAGATTTAAAAACAGACATAGCCAAAGGCATAGACGGCATAATCGTGCAAAAGAGCGATGTAACTCATCACGAATCCGTTATGGCTTATGTTCCGTTTTTTCTCAAAGGAGTTGATGCTCCTTGGGCAGTTGGGTATGTAATATCCGATGAAATTCTGCGAAGCGAAGAATTGGGAGTGAGGTACAGAACGGCAGCAGGCCTTGTGCTTATTGATGTTTTATGGGGAGTCTTTTTACTTCTGCTTATGTCCCGAGTTTTTGGGCACTTGCACGATATGGTTGGAACACTTCGCAAAATGACAGATGGCGATGGCGACTTGACTATTAGGCTTGCGGTTAACAGCAAAGACGAAATCGGAGAAATGTCCAAAGGCTTGAACAGGCTCATAGAGAAACTCCATTCAACAATAAAAACAACACAAAGAGAAACCAAAAACCTTCTTGAAACATCTTCTGTTTTGGCCAAGTTGTCTCATAATTTATCAACTTCTTCTAAATCATCGCTTGAGCAATCCGGAACTGCATCCAAATCAACCGAAGACGCAAGTGAACACGCAAGAGCCATTGCAGGAGAAGCCACCAAAACAAGCTCGCACACAAACGATCTCTCAAACACAGCAGGCCAAATGAGCGACAATATGAACTCTGTGGCTAGTGCAGTGGAAGAACTTTCTGCAAGTTTTAAGGAAATAACCAATAACACAGACGAATCTCGCAAAATAGCAACAGATGCAACAAAAAAATCTGATGAAGCAACAGATGTTATGAATAAGCTCGGACTTGCAGCAAGAGAAATTGGGCAAGTAACAGAAGTTATAAAAAGAATAGCGGAGAAAACAAACCTGCTCGCTTTAAACGCAACTATTGAGGCAGCGGCAGCAGGCAATGCAGGCAAGGGTTTTGCAGTTGTGGCAAATGAAATCAAAGAACTCGCCACCCAAAGCGCAAAAAGCGCAGACGACATTGCCCATCGCATAGAAGGAATTCAAAGTGGCACAAGCAACGCAGTTGATGTTATACACAAAGTATCTGAAATAATAACCAAAATAAACTCATCTATTGATGGAATTGCAAACAGCGTGTCGCAGCAAACAATAGCGAGCAGCGAAATATCAAACAATGCAGGCCAAGCTAATGTAGGGTCAAGGCAATTGGTTAGGTCAATAAGCGAAATAGCTCATTCGGCAAGTGCTTCGGTGCAAAATGCAGAGAACGTGGCTAAAGGCACAAGAAGCGTTTCCGAAGGCGTTAGCGTTATGTTTGAAAGCTCGAAAAAATCAAGTTCGAATTCCTCCGAACTTGATAAAACGGCAACAGAACTTAAGTCACTGGCAGAACATTTAGAATCCCTTGTGGGAAAGTTTAAAACTTGAAAAGGAGACAATTATGAAACTCAAATACAAAATTCCGTTGATTATGCTGGTAGCATTTGCGCTGCTGGTCGGCTCTTTTGTGGCTTCCGTTCTTTCCAATTCCTCTGCTGTTCGCAGAGAATCCCAGTTTGAAACCGCAAGATCCAGTGCGCAGGATTATTCCAACAGCGTAAAGGCCTATATATCCGAAAAATTAATAGAGCTTAAAGGATTGGAAAACAACATATCTGTTCTGGCTGACTTAAGCGATGAAGTTAAAATGGATAACCTGTTGAAATTATTAAAAGAATTGGCCGACAAACCTGTTATTTCCGCTGTTTATGCCACTTTTGAAAGAGGTTCTTTTTTACACGAAAGTAAAACCGAGCCAAACCATTATATAACCATTGACGCATTCCGCCCTGTAAATGGAGGCGACATAGAATTTAATGTAGATGAATCTTATTTTATGGAAGATAATGAAGATAATGAATGGTATTTCGGTTCAAAGAAATCCGGCAAAGCTAATTTAACAGAACCATATAAATGGACTTATGAAGGCGAAACCGTGGAACGCTCAATGATAAGTTTAACTTTCCCTATTTATGTAAACGGAAAATATATAGGCTCATTCGGAATGGATTTTGAGCTGGAGCCTTTGCAAAAAGAGCTGTTTGCAGGAATGCGCGATAGCGTAATGAAATCTTATGTGATTTTAGTTTCAAACGAAGGCTTAATAGTAGCGTATCCTGATAAAAAAATGCTGTTCACGGAAATTGGCCACAATATGGAAGCAGACAAAAAACAGGATTTGAAAGATGCGATAAAAGAAGGCAAGTACCATAGAGTGCTTAAAGTTGACGATGTAATCGGAGAAGCTGCAGTTGTGTCTTATATGCCCATGCATATTAACGATCTTAAACCTTGGTCCGTAGCTTATATAGTGTCGCACGCCACATTGCGCGATGAAGAACTAAGAGTCAGAAAAATGGTAATGTCTGTTATGGTCACGGCATTCAGTTTGTGGGCACTAATTCTGTTCCTTTTAATGAGTAACGTATTCAAGCATTTGACAGATATGACAAAATTGCTTCGCAAAATGACCGATGGCGATGGTGACTTGACTATAAGGCTTCAGGCTAGCGGCAAAGATGAAATCGGGCAAATGTCAAAAAGCTTGAACAAGTTTGTGGAGAAACTTCATTCCACAATAAAAACCACGCAGAGAGAAACGAAAACGCTTCTTGATTCTTCTTCGGTTTTATACAGATTATCCAGCAATTTATCGCATTCTGCGGAAACTTCGCTTTCTCAATCCGAAAATGTATCGAAAATAACCGAAACAGCAAGCGCAAATGCCGATTCAATAGCTAAGGATGCCGAAAGAACAAGCGACAAGGTCGAAGAGCTTTCCGACACGGCAACACGTATGAGCGATAATATGAATTCCGTGGCAAGCGCCGTTGAAGAACTGAGCGCAAGCTTTAAGGAAATCACGGGAAACACAGACAGTTCCAGAGACATAGCAAGCGATGCAACCAAAAAATCCATTGAAGCAACAAGTGTTATGAACAAACTTGGCGAAGCAGCTAAAGAAATTGGCCATGTAACAGATGTTATCAAAAGAATTGCAGACAAAACAAACCTGCTCGCTCTTAACGCAACCATTGAAGCAGCGAGCGCAGGCGATGCCGGCAAAGGCTTTACGGTTGTTGCCGGCGAAATTAAAGGCCTTGCAAACCAGAGCGCGCAAAGCGCAGATGACATTGCTCAACGCATAGCAAGCATTCAAAACGGCACAAATAATGCCGTAAAGGTTATAAACACGGTGTCTGGCATAATAAGCAAAATAAACGTTTCTATCGATGAAATAGCAAGCAGCGTGTCGCAGCAAACAATAGCGAGCAGCGAAATAGCGAGAAACGCAAGCCAAGCCAATTTCGGAGCAAAGCAGTTGGTGAAATCAATCGACGAAATAGCTTTAACCGCAAAAGCTTCTGCTCAAGGCGCAGAGTACGTGGCAAATAGCACAAAGAGCGTTTCCGATAGCGTTAGCGTTATGTACGAAGGCGCAAAGAAATCCAATTCCGATTCCGCAGAACTGACTCAAACAGCAGATAAGCTAAAGCACATGGCTGAACATTTGGAGTCAATTGTGCACAAGTTTAAAACTTAGTTTTTCTACATTACAGAATATGTCTGAACAGTTAGAAAATGATGATATTGATTTATCTCGCTTGTTAGCGAGGGTTTTGCGCCGTAAAGTTTTGGTTTTAGCGGTTATGGTTTTGTGCTGCGCCGGAGCTGTTGCATACCTTAAGCTTGCCCCTAAGTTTTACGAAACTACCACAAAATTCGTTTACCAGTCTTCTGCGAAGCAAACAGGAAACCTGTCTGCGCTGGCAGCATTGGCAGGCGTTTCTTTTGGCGGCGGAAACACAGACGACGGCTCTGCCTATATGGAAGACATAATAAAATCTCGGGATTTTTTATCGCAAATGTCAAACAAGGAATGGCTTGTGGTTGACACTTCCAAAAGAACAGACACATTAACTCCCATCACACTCGAAGAGTTTTGGAAAATCAAACTGGATTCCACTACAAAAAATAAAGAAGAAGTTCTGGAAGCCGTAATAATTGGCAAAATGCTCAAATACAAATATGTTGCTTACGCACAAGACAAAAAAACAGGAATAATATCTCTCACAACGATGTTTGAAGATCCAAAGATTTCCCACGAATTCAATATTGCAGTGTTTGAAGAACTTAACAATACTCTGATCAATAAAATGCACTTCAAGGCATCGGAAAATCGCAAGTTCATAGAAGAACGCCTCACAGAAGTAAAAGGTGATTTAAGAAGATCGGAAGAAAGACTGCTCAGTTTTAAACAACAGAACCGCGCCTGGAACGATCCTTCCATTCAGCTTCAAGAAGGCCGTTTAATGAGAGATGTTACAATAAACCAAGAGCTTGCATTGCAACTTCAAAAACAATACGAACTTGCGAAAATAGAGGAATCTAAAGATATGCCTCTTTTAGATGTTATTGAATCGCCTCGCAGAGCTCTTAGCCATTCAAAACCAAAAAGAAATCTGGTTTTGGCAGCAGGAGTTGTGGGTGGAATAGTTTTAGGGTTAATGCTTGCTTTGTGCTTGGACCTGTGGCTCACCGAAAGGAAAAGCTTTATGGAGCAAATATCAAAAGCGAAGCATGATTTGAGTTAATCACAAATCTTTAGGAGATTCTTTTAGCAAACTCTCTAAAAAACTGCCTTCTTCTTCGGGTTGTTCATTGGCAGCTTCCGCTGCTCTGGCTTTTTCCAATTCTTCTTGACGCTTACGTTGCTCGGAAGCAAGGTCTTTCAGCAAGCTTGGGTCTATAGCCGATTTTTCGTCGGAGAATTGAGCACCGTAGTTGGATTCATCAAGAGCATCTCTTATGCCAACCAAGCGACCTTTGCTATCCAGGCCTATCTCCATATTCTTTATGGCACTCAAACGCAAACGATTAATGGCTTCCCTGTATTCCTTCATAACAAGGCCGCCTTCCATCATATCGCTTCTCTCGCTTGGAGTTACGCAGTCCATAGCTTCTTTCCAAAAGCCTGCTTTTGCGCTATTGATAAAAGTTATCATAACATCGTTAACTTTTTCTGGATCACGATTAGCAGCAGAGCTTGAGGCACAAGCTACTATTGACAACACCACAAATAGCATTAGCAATCTTAACATAAACAATCCTCAATTTTAACCAAATGAAAATACATTATCGGAAATATAGAAATTTCTTTTTTGTTAGAAGCCAAATTGTTGGTACAAGCAAAACGAGGTCGCGAATAAGGGTTGTCCATGCCCCTGTTGTTGACTGTGACCCCATTACATCAGGGAAACACCCGCAAACTATGTCCAAATTAAGAGCCAAAGCCCAAATGAGAGCCACTATAAAACAAATGAACATGCCAAGAATTGCCAAAGCACTTTCCTTTACATAAGGAGTCACAATCAGGGCAAGGCCAAACCAGAACTCGGCTTGAGGCAAAACTAAAGCCCATATATTAACCAGGCTATTCGGCAAAAACTGGTATTGCGCAATAGAAATCGCAAATGCTTTTGGGTCTGATATTTTAAAGATGCTCGCAAATATGAACATACCCCCAATGCCAAGCCTAACCAAAATTTCCAAAACCCTTTCGGTTAGGGATCTGTTCATTTTCCACGCAGGAACAATAAGCGCAATGCTCAAAACCGTTTCTGCAATGCCAATATGAATACCGTATTTCCAAGCCTCAAACATATCGGCCAAACTGAAAACTTCGGGGAAAGATATTTCCAAAACGCCCAAAACAAATAGCAGCGTAGCAAGCAACAGGAGAATCAAAGCAAATATGTTTTTCATTTTGGTTTCTCCAACACTTCTTGGCCGCCAATCCATTCAACAGACTTGCCTTCCGGCGCACGGACATTGTTTACAACAGCGGCTAAAATGCAAAACAGCATAAGCCCTATAAGAAATTTGAAGTTCAATTCTTTGAGAAATTTAAACTTATTCATTGTTACCTCACCTTCTAATAGTCCGTGATGCAGGAATCTTTCCGGCGTTTGCCACGGGTTTAAGATTTTTTGCCGAGGAGAGCGAAAGCATTAAAATAAAATCTCCCTGGCCTCCTATAGTGCTTTCTTGAATCATAAAATCATCGGCGTTATCGTAAAACACGCCAACAGGAGTGTTGAACTGCTCAAAATGGCTGTTTGCCGGCACTTCAAAATATTTTCTCATTCGCAAATGCGTTTCCTTATCGCCTGGCCCTTCGGATAAAGCTCCAACCGGGAATGCATTGGTTAAGCGATAAATGCCGTTGTAAACATTGCTTATGCTATAAGGCAAATCCGCAGAAGCAATCATTGCAATGCCCCAATTGTTGCGCCCAAAAACGTAATCCAAAACGCCGTTCCCACCGGCACCTGCCAGCGTGCGCACATTTTCCATGCCAATCCAGCGGTGCAAACTGCCCCACACATAGTCGCCCGGCACATTCCAAACGTTGTTACGCTCATAGCGACCGGCTTCCGTAATAAGGCGTTTTTTTGCAGCTTCATCGCCCAAGCCTGCTATGCGGTAGTTTGCAAACGCATTCCAGCTACCCCAGCTCACCTCAGAACCTGCAGGAGGAGCATAGGTTTTTGCGGCATCCAAGTAACTTTGGTTTTTAGTGAGGCGGTAAAGCTCTGCGGCAGCCAAGGCCATATTGTCCGTATCGGTTTGGTCGTAATAGAAATCGTTGGTTTGGTCGCGTTCAAAGGCGGAGGCTTGAGTATCATTTTGCACGGCACGTGCGTAAATCGCTTTCGCTTTGCTTTCATAAAAAACGGCAACCTGCGCATCCAAGCTTTTAAACACCTGCGCACCTAAAGCCAAAGCCGCAGAAGTGCTTCCCATGTGCACACGGGACAACGCGCACAATGCGGGCCGCATGCCGGAGAGCGCATCTGCCTCCGGCATGCGCCATCCCTGACTATGATCTTTGCCGTCACCAACCTGTATCACAAAAGTGTTTTCATCCGGAAAAGTTTTTGCCAAATAGTCAAGGCTGTATTTTGCTTCGTCTAAAATATCGGGCAAATCCGATGTGCTTTGCACTTTAACAAAAAAAGAAGGATTCTCCAAATAAGCCGTAAGCAAATGCCAGGCAAGGTAAGCTTCGTTCAAAGTGAATTTTATATAATCGCCGGCATCGTAATGCCCACCGAGCATATCCACTGTTCTGCGAGGGAAAGACTCTTCCCACATTCCGGCCTGCCAATTGCCTTTAACTTTATGCACAATTGCTGCGCTATCCTCTAAATGAGATGGTTTGTGCAGGCGTGTAGGCCCTCCGCTGCGCATTGTGCGCAAGTGTATAAGCGCTTGAGTTGCAAACAGAGAATAAGGGTCTTCAAGAATGTGCACAGCTTGAGTTTTTGCGCCGGGCAACTCCAGCATATAAGTTCCGACTTTTTTTATGCTGCTAAAGTCTATACCATAAGCATAAGCTTGAGCCACATAAACATTGTCACCGGCTCGCCCGGCTCCAAGCTCTCCGCCGAGCACCTCACTATCTCCTTTTTTTAAACTCCATTTTTTCCCTTTAATGTCTGTATCGGAAAGAACTATAGCTGTTTTAGCACGCTCAGGAGTGTAACCGGCTTGATTAACTCTAAGCCACACACCGGCAATCGCAGAAACAGATAAACTCATAACCAACGCCATTAAAATCAACATTCTAAAATTTCAACTCTTTAAAATACGCTATAGTTTCCACAAGTCCCTTTTCCAAGTCTACCTTAGGCTCCCAGTTCAGGAATGTTTTCGCTTTGGAAATATCGGGCTTGCGTTGCTTTGGGTCGTCGCTGGGGAGAGGCTCCATTATTATTTTGCTTTTGCTGCCTGTAAGCTTGATTACTTTTTCCGCAAGCTCTAAAATTGTGAACTCGCCGGGGTTGCCTATGTTTATGGGGCCAATGCTTTCCGATTGTTCCATTGTGCGCAAAATCGCTTCTATCAAATCGCTTGCAAAGCAGAATGAACGGGTTTGCAAGCCGTCTCCGTAAACGGTTATGTCTTTGCCGGAGAGCGCCTGCACTATAAAGTTAGACACCACTCTGCCGTCGTTTGGGTTCATTCTTGGGCCGTAGGTGTTGAAAATTCTCACAATGCGAATGTCAACTTTGTTTTGCCTATGGTAGTCCATAAAAAGAGTTTCTGCGGCACGTTTGCCTTCGTCGTAGCAACTGCGAATTCCAATGGGGTTCACGTTTCCCCAATATTCTTCGGGCTGCGGATGAACGCTTGGATCTCCGTAAACTTCGCTGGTGCTGGCCTGCAAAATTCTTGCCTTAACTCTTTTTGCAAGCCCGAGCATATTCACAGCGCCCAAGATGCTCGTTTTTATTGTTTTCACCGGGTTGTATTGGTAATGCACCGGAGAAGCAGGGCAAGCGAGATTGTAAATTCTGTCCACTTCCAGCAAAATAGGCTCTGTAATATCGTGGCGAACAAGTTCAAAACGTGGATTGCCTATTAAGTGCTCTACATTTTTTTTGCTGCCTGTAAAATAGTTGTCGAGGCAAATTACATCGTGCCCCTGCTCAATGAGCCTGTCGCACAAATGCGAGCCTAAAAATCCGGCCCCGCCGGTGACTAAAATGCGCATTTTAAACCCTCTGTTTACACCATCGTTGCTTTTAGCTTTGCTTCTGCAACACGGTCTTCGCCAACGAAAATTTTTCCGTCGAATGTGATTATGCCACGGCGGAATTCTTCAAGTTCGGCAACGATTTTTAAGGTGTCGCCAGGGCGAACAGCACGGCGGAACCTGCAAGCATCAACGCCCATAAAAGCCGGTCTTTTGCCTTTTGATTCTTCTTCAAACTTTAAGTATGCCAAAATGCAGCCGGCCTGCGCCATGGCTTCTACCTGCAAAACACCCGGCATAACAGGGTCGTTTGGGAAATGCCCGGAAAAATAAGGCTCATTGAAAGACACATTTTTTATGCAAGTAATGTTTGCTTTTTCGGCGCTTGGTTCAAAACTCAAAACTCTATCGATTAGCAAAAACGGGTAACGGTGCGGCAAGAGTTGCAAAATTGCGGCATAGTCGAGCAAGCAATCTTTGGCTTGCGGTTTGGGCAATGTTTCTAAAATGGACATAAAAAATCTCCGCGAAATTCAATTGATATGAATTTAGAAAATTTTTCTAAATTTGCAAACTTAAATGGCACTTTCACTTTTTCTCAGCGAATACAAGCTAAACCCACCCGAATGTTTTTTTGCAAAAATCCGGGAGTTTTGCGAACTTCTTTTGGAAGCAAATAAAAGCACGAATTTGGTATCGAAAAATGATGAACAAAAATTGATGACAAGGCACATTGCCGATTCTCTAATTTTTGCAGCGTATTTAACAGAACAGCAAAAGGCAAACGGCAGTCAATGGGCAGACATTGGCTCCGGCGCAGGATTTCCGGTTATTCCGCTTTGCATTTATTTTCCGCAGGTAAAATTTTACGCAATTGAATGCAGAAAAAAACGGTGCGAATTTTTGAACTCCGTTAAGCAAAAATTGAATTTGCAAAACCTTGAAATAATCCAAGGCCGCACGCTTCCGCACCCACCCGTTGATTTCGTTTCCTGCAGAGCGGTAAGCTCACTGGAAAACGATTTTGCGCTAGCGCAAAAAATTATGAAAAAAGATGGAATTTTTCTAACCGTGAAATCAAAACGAATAATAGACGAAATGAAAGCGAAAAAATCTAAATTACTGGAGCGAGCAAAGATTTGGAACTATCGCTTGCCGCAAGAAGAAATGGAGTATGTGCATGTCCAAATTTAAATTTTCAATGCTATCTGCCGGAAGAGGCAGCAATTTTGAAGCCATAATGCAGCGCATTGCGGCAAAAGAGCTTGATGCCGAGTGCATAAGCCTCATAACCCCGGCAGGCAGCAAAGCAATGGACATAGCGAACAAGTACAAAGTCCCGGTTCGCCTAATTGAAGGCGATAACTTGCTTTCCATTTTGCAAAGTGAAAACCCAAACCTTGTTGTTATGTCCGGCTATATGCGCAAAATTCCAGAAAATATTTTTGACTTTTTTGAAAATAAAATAATTAATATACATCCAGCCCTCCTGCCATCGTTCGGCGGAAAGGGTTGCTACGGCATACACGTTCACGAGAAAGTCCTTGAAGCAGGCGTTAAAATCACAGGAGTCACTGTGCATTTCGTAAATAAAGACTATGATTCCGGCAGCATAATAGCCCAGAGTGCTGTGCCCGTTTTGCCCGGCGACACGCCGGAAATGCTCTCCAAACGTGTTCTGCAGGAAGAGCACAATCTTTATTGGAAAGTGATTAAGGATTTAGCTTTACGCCTTTGTGTACCAACTTCCTTTAGTGGAGCCGTGCTTTGTTAAATAACCGCTTTCAACAAGTGATTTTATCGTTTTTGAAGCTGTATTGATGTTTAATTTTAGAACACCGGAAATCTCCGAAACGCTCCATTCCGGTTTATTGCCAAATAAATCCAATACCACTCTTGCATTTCTCCCTAATTTATTGTCATCTTTTGACATAGCTTTTACCTTATCTTCAAGGAGCCTTTTTTGCTTTTGCAAAGTCGTTAAAAAGAAAGATAACCACGGTTCATAATCTACATCTCCGCTGAAAATATTTTTCTGCGTACTGCGAAGCGCACGATAATATCCCTCTTTGCTAGCTTCTATTATCGATTCAATGGAACTATATGGTGTGTAGGCATAACCGCTTTTCAACAGCAGCATTGCAGTAATAGCTCGTGATAATCTGCCGTTTCCGTCTTGAAAGGGATGAATAGCAAGAAAATGCACTATGAATATGCCAATTACAATCAACGGGTGCAAAAACGGGTCATTAAGATTTTTGCGTGTCCATTCCACCAGTTCTTCCATAAAATGTGGCGTGTCAAAAGGAGTTGCTGTTTTGAATACAATGCCTATTTCTTTTCCGTTTTCATCATAAGCCGAAACACAGTTAGATAGCTTTTTGTATTCTCCACGATGCGATTCATCTTTAGTGGTATGTTGCAGCAGAATTTTATGAAGCTGTTTTATGTAGTTCTCTGAAATGGGAATCACTGAATAGTCATCAAAAATAAGATCCATAAGTTTAGCATATCCGGCAACCTCCTCCTCGTCTCGTGACTTAAATGACTTTTTGCCTATACGTGAGAGTAATTTTTCCACTTCGGAATCTGAGAGTTTGTTGCCTTCTATGCGGTTTGAAGACCCCACAGACTCAATGGTGGATATTTTTCTAAGTTTCTTCAATTGCTCCGGTCTAAGGCGGGCGAAACCAGTCCAAGACCCCTTAAATTCATCAATTTCCGCAATTTGAACCAACATTTGCGGGGTAATTTTGATATTTTTAATATTCAGCATATCCAACCAACCCTTTACGAGATTATACGAGATTATACGAGAATATACAAAATAATAATTTATAGTAAAGCCTTCAGCCTTAAAAAGCCGAAGCTCAACCGGGTCTCCGAGAGAAATAGGTAGTGCGAACATGAGGGATGAAAAAAAATTCTACATTACGAACTATGTTCAAAAAGTGTGCAAATTTTCTAGTTGAAAAACTGTGGCTTAAAAAGGCAATAATCGCCAACAGAGCCGTTCAGATCTATACACACACACAACTATTATATAAACAGACATTCTTTTTGTCTGAATCCGGATTTACAGAATTTAATTTATTTTCAGAATTTTGCAATTACAAATTCCCCTCTAGTAGAGCTTACCCTTACCCACAATTATACTCCATATTCTTTTTGTAAAAGATCATGAAGTGCTCATGAATATCATGCAGCTTCCTTATTCCGTCCCATATTGATTTCACACCTGGGAACCCGTCACCTTTCCTAGCTATGAATCCTCCGAGCCTTGCAATCATGATG
>Ga0209755_10002737_pt1 | contig 23504 bp, 20 predicted proteins | sample TergutCo191P1_FD_187301 | JGI IMG/M metagenome (GOLD analysis project Ga0209755, IMG submission 187301) | Cornitermes sp. P1 segment gut microbial communities from Petit-Saut dam, French Guiana - Co191P1 (SPAdes) (version 2) | ecosystem: Host-associated > Arthropoda: Insects > Digestive system... | reverse complement strand
TGCCTCTTTTTGATCTTCATTACCAAGACCGCCACCGTTGACCTTAGAAAAATTTCCGCCAAGGCGAATTCCTTTAGGACATACCTGTCCGCCACCAAGAACTATCTTGCCATGTTGGACAACTCGAACAGGATTGTATACGTAAGCAAGCCCATGTCGGAGATGGCCCGCATCGAAAACCCCGAACTTACAAAGGGACGGCCCTTCATCGACCTTTTCCCCAGCAGGGAACTCAAGCTTCTGGCGTACAGAATGCTGGGCCGACGGGAACTGTACGAAACCAACTGGGAATTTACCCTATACAGGCAGAAGCATTACTTCAAGGCGATTTCCAGCGGCATGGTTGGGGAAACCAGGGGGGGCACCCTTATCACCATGCTTGACATGACCCACCTGGCGGAACGGGACGAAATCGCCGCCATGAAGGACAGTCTTAAAATCGGCATTTTCTTTATGGATCGGGACTACGTCATACAGGACAATTATTCCAGGTACCTGGAGGAACTTCTGTCGGACAGTGATCTCCAAGGGAAACTGTTCACCGATCTCCTGACGGCTTCGGTTTCCGCAAAGGAGATGGATTCCATCAAGGATTATCTGGGTATGGTTTTTGACCGTGCCTTCGATCACGCCACCCTTAGCGAGATCAATCCCCTGCACGAACTGCAGTACGTGGATTCCAAGGGTTCCAAAAAGATATTCAACTGCGCGTTTCTGACGGTCGAACGTGGAAAGGAAGAACCCGTTGTCCTTGTAACGATTTACGATATTACAGCCCAGGTTGAACTGCAGGAACGGCTCCAAAGGGAAGAAAGAAAACGGCAGGAGGAGATGAGCAGTCTCTTCGAGCTTATCCAGGTGGATCCCGTCACGTTCAAGGCTTTCCAGGATGACGTGGAATACGAATTCAGCCGCATAGACGACATCTTGGGCAATAGAAGCCTGTCCAACCATGAAATACTGGTGGAAGTTTACCAGTCGGTTCATGCGATAAAATCCAACGCCGTGACCCTGGGGCTTAACAACTTTGGTACCAAAGTGCACGAAGTGGAATCGGAGATAAAGAAGCTAAGGAACCGAGAGGACGAGGTTCCCTTCGACGATATGCTCCACATTACGATAGAGATCGAAAGGCTGGTGCAGGAAAAGGAAAGCTTCAAGGCCACCATAGACAGGATAAACGCATTCAAGGCCGATGCCAGGGGACATCACAGGTCTAACGAGGATCTCTTCCTGGAATCACTTGGCAAAGCCGTAGACAAGGCGGCGACGGACATGGAAAAAAAGGTAAGGTTCATTGCATCGGACATAGATTTAAAGGCACTTGAAGAAGGGCCTAGGCACGTAATGAAGGAAGTGCTGATGCAACTTATCCGCAATTCCGTAACGCACGGCGTGGAACCGCCGGACGAGCGGATTTCCATGGGAAAAAACGAGATGGGAACGATACGGCTTTCCATCAAATATTCCAACGGCAGAATCCACGTAAAGTTGATCGACGACGGTAGGGGGCTTGATTTCGACAAGATCGGCAGGAAGGCCGTAAGCATGAACATGATTAAGGCGGAAGAGGCAGACAACAAAAACCTGCTTCTAAAGGCCATCTTCTCGCCCGGGTTCAGCACCGCCGATGACGAGGACGGAATGCATGCAGGTCGTGGCATAGGCTTGAACCTGGTTCGGGATCGTGTGCGTGATGCCCGCGGCACGATAAAGCTGCAGACCGAATCCGGCAAGGGTACGGTGTTCAACATTTTCTTTCCCCCGGGAAACGAAAATGCCGAAATAATGAACAAGGCTTCTTAACTATGGGTGCGAGGTTACAATAGGCATGGGTACAGGACGTTACAGTATTGCGAATACCTCGGCGATTATGATGGTTGTATTCCTAGGCATCGTTGCCGTTATTGGCGCAATGGACGGTCACGGGGTAACCGTAGCTGGAAGTGTGCTGTTCACCACGATATTGGCGGTGTTGTTGCTGTTTGCCTTCAACACTATAAGCGATTTTTCCAAGCTGGCATTTTTTGTCCCCTTTGTCCTGTTCGTGCTTAATTCGGCGGTATTGGCCTCGAATCCACGGCACGCCTATTTCTATTTGTTCGCCTGCCTTTTTATATGCGGAATCAGCTGCCTTTATACCGATTTTTCCCAGACACTACTTTATGCCCTGCTACAGGCCGCAGTTATCGGAATACTCCATGCGCTGGGCTTTCCCGTGGTGGGCCACGAAGTATCGCCAACCGAGTTGGTAGGCATCTTTTTTGTCTTTTTGTCCGGGTGTGTTTTTTTGCTGATCATTACCAAAACTGCCACCACTGGCCTAAACAAAGCGACCAACGAAGCGAATTCCTTCACGACCTATTTGGCTACCACCAAGGACTACCTTGCCATGCTGGACAATTTGAACAGGATTGTCTACGTAAGCAAGCCATTGGCGGATCTTGCCCGTATCGACAACCCCGAGCTTACCAGGGGACGACCCTTCATGGATCTTTTTCCAAGCAGGGAACTCAAGCTTCTTGCGTACAGAATGCTGGGCCAGCGAACACTGTACGAGGAAAACTGGGAATTTATCCTGAACAGACAAAAACGCTATTTCAAGGCGGTTTCCAACAGCATGGCGAGTGGGGTGTCAGCCAAGGAAGGTACCCTTATAACCATGTTTGACATGACCCACTTGGCGGAACGGGACGAAATTGCCGCAATGAGGGACAGTCTTAAAATCGGCCTTTTCTTCATGGGCAGGGACTACGTAATACAGGACAATTATTCACGCTTTTTGGAAGAGGTGTTGTCGGAAAAAGACCTTAAGGGAAAACAGTTTACCGATCTTCTGGCGGCCTCGCTTTCCCCCCAGGAACTGGATGCCATAAAGGACTACATGGAGATGGTTTTTGACCGTACCTTTGACGTGGACACCCTTAGCGAGATCAATCCCCTTCACGAGTTGCACTACATGGATCCCGCTGGGTTCAAAAAGATATTCAACTGCACTTTTCTAACGATTGACATGGCAAGCGGGGAAACCGTTGTTCTGGTTACGATCTACGATATCACCGCCAAAACCGAGCTACAGGAACGGCTCCAAAGGGAAGAAAGAAAGCGACAGGAGGAGATGAGCAGTCTTTTCGAGCTTATCCAGGTGGATCCCGTTACGTTCAAGGCTTTCCAGGATGACGTGGAAGAAGAGTTTAACCGCATAGACAGTACCCTAAGCAACAACGCCATGTCCCACAAGGAAATACTGGTGGAAATTTACCAATCGGTTCATGCGGTAAAATCCAACGCCGTAACCCTGGGGCTTAACAACTTCGGCACCAAAGCGCATGAAGTGGAGGCGGAGATAAAGAAACTAAGGGATCGTGAGGACGAGGTTCCCTTCGACGACATGCTCCACCTGACCATAGAGATTGAAAGGCTGATGCAGGAAAAAGAAAGCTTCAAGCTTATCATCGAGAAGATAAATGCGTTCAAGGTCGATGGGGAGAAGCGTAAGTCGAACGAAGAGCTTTTCATCGAATCGCTTAGCAAGACCGCAGACAAGGCGGCGGCGGACATGGAAAAGAAGATACGGTTTGTCGCGGCGGATATAGACCCAGGGGTATTTGAAAAAGGGCCTAGGCAAGTGATCAAGGATGTGTTGATGCAGCTTATCCGCAATTCCGTAGTGCATGGCGTGGAACCACCGGACGAACGGCGTTCCAAGGGGAAACACGAGACGGGAACGATACAGCTTTCCATAAGATATTCCGACAACAACATCCACGTAAGGCTGGGCGACGACGGGAACGGGCTTGATTTCGACAGGATCCGGGAGAAGGCCCTAAACATGAATCTGCTTAATGCGGAAGAGGCGGACGACAGGAACCAGCTTCTTAAGATCATATTCTCGCCTGGGTTCAGTACCGCCGATGACGAGGAAGGGATGCACGCAGGTCGTGGCATAGGCTTGAACCTGGTTCGGGATCGTGTGCGTGATGCCAACGGCACTATCAAACTGCAGACCGAATCCGGCAAGGGTACGGTGTTCAACATTGTCTTCCCCATGGGAAATACCGAAACGATGGACAAAGCTTCTTAAGGGAAGCGACGAGCCATTGCAAAAGCCTCTGATTGTGCAGTTTCTTGCCTGTGGGTGCAGACTAAAGTTCTACGAAACAATATAATTTCAACGATTGCGAGGTTACAATGAACGAACGACTCGCCTCTATGCTCAAACGCTACGAGGAACTGTCCCTGCTAATACAGGACTCCGATCTGACGAAGGACCAGAAACGCTACCGGGATACAATGAAGGAATATTCGCAGCTTAGCGAAATCGTTACGGTGCGAAACGAAATCGAAGATCTGACAAAGCAGCTTGACGAGGCAAAGGCCATTGCCCATGAGGAAAAAGACCCTGGGATGCGAGAGCTTGCCAGGGAGGAACTGCGAGAACTGGAAACCAGGCTGCGGATTTCCGAGGACAAGCTGAAGCTTCTCCTTGTCCCCAAGGATCCTCTGGACGAGAAAAACATCATCATGGAAATAAGAGCCGGGACTGGTGGGGAGGAGGCCGCGCTGTTTGCCTCGGATCTGTACCGCATGTATTCCCGTTTCGCCGAGACGAAGGGCTGGAAGTTCGAGATTATGAACTCCAACGAGACCGAGCTTGGCGGCATAAAGGAAATCGTTTTTTCGATTAGCGGCAACAATGTGTACGAGAACCTTCGGTATGAATCCGGCGTTCACCGTGTGCAACGGGTTCCCACAACGGAGACATCCGGCAGGATCCACACCTCGGCGGTGACGGTGGCGGTGCTGCCCGAGGCGGACGAAACCGAGGTCGATATAAAGCAGGAAGACCTGCGCATAGACGTGATGAGGGCTGGCGGCCCCGGAGGACAGAGCGTCAACACGACGGATTCCGCCGTGCGCATAATCCATCTGCCCACGGGCATAACCGTACATTGCCAGGACGAAAAAAGCCAGATCAAGAACAAGGCCAAGGCGATGCGGATACTGCGATCGCGTATATACGAAATGGAAGAGGCAAAGGCCCATGCGGAACGTGCCGAGGCTCGCAAAACCCAGGTTGGCTCGGGCGATCGTTCCGAGCGTATAAGGACGTACAACTTCCCCGACAATCGTGTCACGGATCATCGCATCGGCCTTACCCTGTACAAGCTGGATCGCATAATGGAAGGGGAAGCAGGCGAGGTTTTTGATGCGCTTAAGCTTTCGGCCCAGGAAGAACTGCTGCGGAGTTCCAGTTCCGAGGCTTTCTAGCCGTTGCCCTGTTCTTTCGCATGACAATCCGTGAAGCCCTTGCCGCAGGAAAAGCCGGCCTGGCGGCGGCAGGCATCGAAAACCCAGGGCTGGATGCGTCCCTGCTTCTTGCCGAAGTTCTGGGCATTGGCCGTTCCTCGCTTGTAGCCGCCGCTGGGGATTTGCTTGGGGAAACGTCGCTTGCGGCTTTTGATGGGTTGATAAGGCGGCGGATTGCGGGGGAATGCGTCGCATACATTCTGGGCAGGAAGGAATTCTATGGCCTTGAATTCCTGGTGAACCCCAATGTTCTGGTTCCACGTCCCGACACGGAAACCCTGGTGGAGGCGGCACTTGCGCACTTGTCGGCGAACGAAAGCCAACCCTTGCGTATGCTCGATCTCTGCACTGGATCCGGTGCGGTAGCCATTGCAGTCAAGCACCAAATGCCAAAACTGGAAGTCTGGGCCACGGACATTTCGCCCGAAGCCCTGGAAGTTGCCGAGGCCAATGCCGCACGGCTGTTGCCGCCAGGCTCGATACATTTTCGCTGCGGCAACCTGTTTGAGGCCCTTGCGGATCGGGATCGGCCCCTGTTCAACCTGATCACAGGCAACCCCCCTTATGTTCCAGCAGGGGAAATCCCCGGCCTTTCCCCCGAGGTTCGTGCCGAACCAGCCCTTGCCTTGGACGGCGGCATGGACGGGCTGGATATCATTAGAAAAATCGTTTTATATGCGCCAGACTTTCTTTGTCCAGGCGGCATCCTAATGTTGGAAGCGGATCCACGCCAGATGCGAGGAATTGCCCTGTTGCTTGAACAGGCGAATTTTACGAACATACAAACCCATCAGGATCTTTCCGGCAGGGATCGGGTAATCGAGGCACAACAACCAACGCCTAAACATGATGTCTTTTCAAATCCCAGGCAAGAGCTTATCATGTAATTCGTGGAAACAAGCATTGCCATCTTTGCCGAAAAAATATCCCCGTTTGAATCTAGCACCAGGGAACGAATCCTAAAAACCCTGGACTTCATGCAGGAATCCGCACCAGGGCAACCGCATTTCGCTGGGGCGGCTTTAATCCTGCTCGATCTCGGTCTGGATGCGGACACGATCATCGCCGCATTGCTCCTTGTGGGTTTTCGGGATAGCCTTTTGCCGCAGGCCCTCGCCGAGCAGATCGGCCAGGAAGCGGCCCTGCTCGTGCAGGGGGTCAAGAAAATTGACGGCCTAAAAACGAGCGTCAAAACGACATACGAGGCAGAGAACATCAGGAACATGCTCTTTGCCTTGACCGACGACATTCGGGTAATTCTTATCAAGCTTGCGGAAAAACTCCATGCCATGCGTGTCATGGATGTCTCGTCTGCGGAGGGCGACGAAGGGCGGAAAACGGCGGCACGGGAATGCCTGGACATTTACGCTCCCCTTGCCGACCGCCTGGGCATTTCATGGATTAAGGCCGAGATGGAAGACCTTTCGCTTAAATTCCTTAACCGTGAAACGTACCAACAGATAAAACACATCGTTGCACAAAAACGTGAGCAACGAAGCCTGTTCCTGGAGCTTGCACGGGAAGCCATCATTGCCGAGGCGGAAAAGGCGGGGCTGGCAATCGAGGTGAAAAGCCGTGCCAAACATTTTTACTCGGTTTACATGAAAATGAGAAAACGCAGCAAGCCTGCCGATGCGATTCACGACTTGTCCGGCATACGGATAGTCTGCGACAGCATCGAAAACTGTTACACGCTGCTGGGAATAGTCCATCATCTTTGGAGACCTTTGAGCGGCTCTTTCAAGGATTACATCGCCAGACCCAAACCGAACGGCTACCAGAGCCTGCACACTGCGGTAATGATCGAGGAGGGCACGGGCGATGAACATGAAGGCGAAGAAGGAAGGATGCTGGAAATACAAATCCGCACCAGGGAAATGCACAGCGTTGCCGAGCATGGCGTTGCCAGCCACTGGCTATACAAGAAAGGCCCATCTCGCAACTCGATAGAATCGCAAGAGGTAGGCCTAACAAACAAGCTCAAAAGTTGGAACCAGGGGGCACTTTCGCTGGCCGTCGACGGGCCTTCGTCATCGGGCTTGTGGCTGGAGGACATCAAGCGGGACTTGTTCCGGAAATGGGTCTATGTGTTTACACCGCAGGGCAAGGTGATAAAACTGCCGGTAGGCGCAACGCCCATCGATTTTGCGTATCACGTACATACGGCGGTCGGCGAGCACTGCATCGGCGCAAAAGCCGGCGGTTCGATTATCCCCCTAAGCTCACAGCTTAAAAATGCCCAGGTCGTGGAAATACTCACCAGCCCCTCGGCACATCCCAACCTCAACTGGCTGGAAGTGGCGAAATCCTCCAGGGCACGAAACAGGATACGGTCATGGCTGGAAAAAAACGACGAAGCCTTCATGACCGAAAAAAAGAAACCCGTCCCCGAAACTGCCGCCGCCCCACACGTTCCCGACACCCCTCCCGAACCTGCCGCGCCGCCGATCATGCAGATGGTGATTCAGCCGCTGTCATCGGCCATGAGGGTGCGCATCGAGGACGAAAAAAACCTTATGCTCCGTTTTGCCCGTTGCTGCAATCCCGTTACGGGCGATTCCATAATCGGCTACGTGTCCCGTGGCAGGGGCATAATCATTCACCGCAAAAACTGCACAAGCATGGCCCATAACCCCGAGTTTGAAAAGCGGAAAATCGATGCGGAATGGGAGAACACGGGGTCGGCGCTGGTCAAGCGTTTTAGGATCGAGGCGAAGCTTTCGGCGAACCTGTTTTCGGAAATTGAGGGGGCTATCCGCAAGTTGCAGGGTCATCTTATCGAAGGCCGTCTTGAAGAAACTGCGGAAAACAGGCTGAGCGGCATTTTTACCATGCAGCTTACGCAGGCCAGCGATCTTAAGCCGGTCATGAAACACATTCGGGGCATACCGGGGATTCTAGCCATACAGCCAATCAACTGATGGCATTCGGGGTTTCGGTAATGGCCAGGTGTCAAGGTAGTTCGGTAACCGTACCAATCCCAATGCCACGATTTTCGACTACTGGTCATCATCCATTTGAAGTGAGGTTATGTTACGATGGAATTGACAACCACCGATTGGCTGGTATATGATAAATCCATTGTAGAGGAGGTAGAAAACGATGGCACTATCCCGAAGGGAGTTTATTAAGGGCGGTCTCATGGCTGCTGGGACAGCGGCGGTGGGGGGCTTTGGTGCTGTGCGCAACCTGTTTGCAGGCGGTGCTTTTGACAACGGGCCTGGTCAGCCTGGTCAAGCTGCGGATATTCGAGGGGTGACGCGGTATGTTGACTTGGAGCGCATAGGCGAACTTGAGCGCCGTGAACGAGCACTCTGGGACATGTTCGATCCTTGCCGCCTCTGCCCACGCGAGTGTGGGGTCAACCGCTCGGCAGGCAGGGCCGGTGTCTGCTCCGCCACCAATACCTTTAGGGTCGCCTCCTTCGGCCCTCACCACGGCGAGGAAGGCCCACTTCGCGGTACGCGCGGTTCGGGGACGATCTTCCTTTCCAACTGCAATTTATTGTGCGTTTTCTGCCAAAACTGGCAAATCGCCCATCGCGGCGATGGGATGCAGGTCGGGCACGAGGAGCTTGCCAACATGATGCTGGATCTCCAGCGCAGGGGTTGCCATAACATCAATTTTGTTACGCCCACGCATCTGGTGCCCCATCTTGTCAGAGCGCTTCGGATCGCTGTGGGCCGTGGGCTAAACGTGCCGTTGCTCTACAATACCGGCGGCTACGATTCACTAGAGGTGATTCGCTTGCTTGACGGCATTATCGACATTTATCTGCCGGACTTCAAATTCCAGAACGCGGAACATGCCGCCCGTTTCGCACAAGCACCCAACTACCCGACCCACGCCGCCGCGGCAATCAGGGAGATGCACCGGCAGGTCGGTTTTCTTCATGTAACCGGTGGGGTTGCGCAGCGAGGGCTTTTGATTCGCCACTTGGTAATGCCAGAAAACCTTGCGGGTACAGACGTTTTCGTTAGCTGGGTCGCCTCGGAGCTTGGTACCGAGACCCACGTCAACATCATGGGTCAGTACAGGCCGATGTTTAGGGCAAACGAATATCCGCCGCTTGACAGGCGGATTACGCCAGCGGAGTTCAATCAGGCGATGCGCTGGGCGCGCGAGGCTGGTTTGCGGAATTTCCATTAACGCACACCTTGTCAGGAACGTTATGCCCGCAAAAATGTCGCAGGATGTCAAACTTCTTACAAGCCTCTTTTTGCCTTTCATCCTTATCCATTGCGTCCAGCAAATATACCTGACCTATGCGATACTGCTTTATCACGGCTATGGATTCTCGTACGAAACCACGGGATGGATCATAGCCGTTTATTCCCTGGCCGCAATGCTGACTCGACCATTTGGCGGCTGGCTACTTGAAAACTTCGACATCCGCAGGATACTGGTCTGGAGCGGGGTACTCAGCTTTATAGGATGCTTGCTTTTCTTTGCCAACGAATCGCTGACGCTGCTTCTTGTCGGAAGGGCACTGAGCGGCGCGGCCTTTGGCATCTACTTTATAGAACCGGCGACGCTGATTCTGATTGGAAGGGCTTTGAGCGGCGCGGCCTTCGGTATCTACTCAATGGGGCTTTTTTCCCATCAGGCTCTATGCGTGTCCGAGAAAAGACGCGGCGCAATGTTCTCGCTTTTGGTGGTCGGCAGCGTTCTGCCGATGGGTATTGTGACACCGCTTGGGGAATGGCTCCTGTACAACTCGCAAGTCATGATTTACCTCGCAATTGGCCCCGTGTTGAGCGTACTCTGCTGCTTTTTCGGGGGGAGGGTAAACGTGTCGGCGGTACCAGCGGCGACGCGCGGCGGCGGTGATAGTGAAAAAAACTGGGGAAGTTATCGCGAGCTTTTTTCCTCGCGAGCATTTTTGTTTCTGATTATAACAGGAATGGCAATCGCACTTGTGGATGCGCTTACCGTCACTCTTTCCCTGCTCACCGCCGAAAGGGGGCTTGTGATATCGTTTTTCTTCGCGACCGTCTCCGTAACCGCGCTTGTGGTGCGTCTGCCCTGTGCCTCGCTGCTGAACTCGCTTCCGCGTGTTCCGTTGCTTGTCCCGTGTGGGATTTTAATGAGCCTGTCGATGATCATCGTGTCGTTTTTTCCATCGAACGGTGCTTTGGTTCTTGGCGGCGTTCTCTTCGGCGCAGGGCTGGGGGCTGGGTGGCCTATGTACCAGGCGCTGATCAGCGATCTTCTTGGGCCAGTGCTGCGCCCCAAGGGAACGGCGACTGCGCTTCTTCTCTACGATATCGGGTTTTTTGTGTCTCCGCTTATCGTCGGCTATTTTTTGCCTCGCCTGGGTACGGGTGGAACCTTCGCGGCTGTCGCCCTGACGGCTGGTGGTGTTCTCGTGCTTGTCGAGGTGTTTTTTTGGCTTCCTTTTTACCGGCTTCGATCGAAGGGTGGGTGATTGGATCACGCCCCAGTATATTAGACGTATAAACCCTCCAGTCCCCGGTTCACGGCGGAAACAAGGGCCAGAACCGAAGCCATGGTAATATCGTTGTGCACCCCCACGCCCCAGACGGGTTTGCCAGCCCTGTCGTGGATCTTTACGTATGCCGCCGCCCTGGCATCGGAGTCGCTTTCCAATGCGTGCTGAACGTAGTCGGCGAATCGGAATTCCAGCTCTGGCTTGCCCTGCTGTAGCGCATGGCTGACCGCATCAAGCGATCCGTTGCCCGTCCCGGTTAGCTTGTAACGCTCGCCCTTGAACGTAAGCGTCAAATCGGCGACCGACCTGTCCTCGTCCCTCCGCCAATCCACGTTTTCCAGCGAAATCGGCGTACATACGTTCACGTATCCGGAGGTAAATGCGTCCAGGATTTCCTGGGGGGTAAGCTCTTTGTGCGCCTTGTCGGAAATGTCCTTGATAAAGTACCCAACCTCCGGCTTTAGCTCCCTGGGCAAGTGATAGCCGAAGTTGTTTTCCAATATAAAGGAAATGCCGCCCTTGCCCGACTGGCTGTTTATGCGGATCACGTCGGTTTCGTATTCCCGGTTTACATCGCTAGGATCCAACGGTAGATAAGGCACCGTCCAATGCTTTTCGTTCCTTTCCTTTCGGTACTGCATCCCCTTGGCAATAGCATCCTGATGCGACCCGGAAAAGGCAGCAAAGACCAGTTCCCCGGCGTAGGGATGGCGTGGGCTTACGGGCAATCCGGTTGCTTCTTCGTATGTACGCACGATGTGGGGCATGTCAGAAAGGTCGATTCCAGGATCCACCCCATGGGTGTACAGATTGAGTGCCAGTGTAACCAGATCCACGTTGCCCGTGCGCTCCCCGTTGCCCAGAATCGTGCCCTCGACCCTGTCGGCACCGGCAAGTAGTCCCATTTCAGCGGCGGCGACTGCGGTGCCACGGTCGTTGTGTGGGTGTAGCGAGATAATCACGTTTTCACGGTAATTAAGGTGCCGGTTCATGTAGGCAACCTGCTGGGCATAAACGTGGGGCATGGAAGCCTCGACCGTGGCCGGCAGGTTGATGATCACCTGGCGTTCGGCGCACGGCTTCCAGACATCAATCACCGCATTGCATATTCTAAGGGCGAACTCCGGCTCCGTACCCGTAAAGCTTTCCGGCGAGTACTCGAAGGCAAACTTCGTCTCCGGCATTTCCCTGGCGAGCTTGTCGAACAGCCTGGCCCCTTCCTCGGCGATGGCGATAATCTCGTCCTCCGACAGCTTGAAAACCTGCTGGCGTTGGGCCTGCGAGGTTGAGTTGTACAGATGCACGATGGCCCTAGGTGCGCCTTTTATCGAGGCGAAGGTTTTTTCTATTATGTGCGCCCTCGACTGGGTAAGAACCTGGATGGTTACGTCGTCCGGGATAAGGTTCCCGTCGATAAGGGTTCGCATGAACGCATATTCGGTCTCGGATGCGGCGGGAAAGCCCACCTCGATCTCGTTAAAGCCGATTCCCAGCAGGAATTTGTAGTAGGCAAGCTTCTCGTCCAGGCTCATGGGGGTAATAAGCGCCTGGTTGCCGTCCCGAAGATCGACGCTGCACCAGATGGGTGCCTTGGTAAGCCGATCCTGCCTTACCCAGTCGGTATGTTCCCCCGGCGGCATGTAATACAAAGGGCGGTACTTTTCTATATGTTTCACGCTTGTCCTCCTGCTTGACAGTAAGCACTTGGAATTTACCATGTTTGGGCGGCTATCAGCAAGAGGCCGCCTGACCTCAAGGTTTCGACGAGATTATTGCTCGAAAAGGAAAAACTTTCATAAAAAACACTTGACCTTTTCACTGAAAACGGTGTAGTATCTTCTCATGGCATATTTTGTTGCTCAAAGTGGACTTTCCCCCACCTCCTGGCTACGCCTGAGTCGACGGCATGGCGGATACGGGACCAAGGGAAGTCGTCCTGGGGAGCTTTTCAGTAGAAGTCGCCGTAGTCACGGGTCGCAATCCTGTACAAAGTACGATTGGACCGGCGCTCGCAACCTTGTCGGTGTTCCGCAGGCTGGAACCGACGACCGGTTGCCCCCCATGGATTTGTGTAGTGGCTTTATATATAGTCCATTATTTTTCACACCAACAGCTTCGGCGATCATGATAAAACCTTCGGGATCAAAACTTGTCTGGCAGGACCCCGCATGTCATGCGGTGCGTTTCGAACCGAAGGTTTTATCATCTTACTTGGTACAAGGAGAAATGGCAAGATGAGAAAACGAGGATTTGGGAAAATGCCGACCACTCTGGCGGCGTTCGGCTTGGCTTCTGCCCCTGTTCGGGCGGAATGCCCAATGGACAGTAATGACGGTGAAAACCTGCAGAAAATCTATCTGAAAAAGTAAGGAGAAAAGCATGGAAATTACGGACATCAGGATCCGCAAAGTGGTTGGCGAGGGCAAGCTTAAGGCTTACGTCACTGTTACGTTTGGCGAGTGTTTCGTGGTGCACAACGTCAAGGTCATCGAGGGCAAAACAGGAGTTTTTATTGCAATGCCCAGTCGGAAAACCAAAACCGGGGAGTACAAGGATGTGGCCCATCCCATACACCCGGAATTCCGCGCGGAAATGCAACAGAAGATACTGGACAAGTATGACTCCGGCGCCGTTATGGACGACCTGGATATTTAGGCGGACTGGAAATCGCTTTCCAATGGGCCTGTTCCGGAATCGATCGGATTTTGGAACAGGCCCGGCATTAAAAAGAATATAATTCGCTATCCTTAAGCCATGTGCGGTCGGGATCATGGGTGTGGACGCTTTGCCGTCCATTCCCATGGTTTGACTTTATGAGGCCGTAGGCCGTGATGCCTCAAAATAAAATCTAACCGAAGTGCCTGGTCGCCTCAAAATAAAAACCTAACCATGCCTCAGCTGGCTTGAAGGGCGGAAAGGGCAAGGGCCTCCGCGTCCTCAAGATTCCTTTTCCCGTTGAGCGACATCAGGGCGGCCACCGCGTCGTGGACTTCCCGTTGCAGCCTGACAGGATCGTGCAGCCCCATGCGTCTTGCCAACTCCGCCTTGACCTCGTCGGAAAGATCCGTGGAGAGCATCAGCCTCTGGCAAGGCGTCAGGATATTTCTATCGTAAACCTTTTTAACTTTCGCGCCAACCCTTGTCTTGCTCAGGAGTTTCTGTGTCGGGATGAAGTAATTCAGCAGCGGACACAGGGAGCGGTAAACCCTGGCAAGCGCGCCCAGTTCCCCGGCGCCGGAGAAACGCCCGTAGCCGACGAAGTTGCGGACGTGGGAGTTGTTCTTCTGCTCCACGTGGCAGTTGTCGTTCTTGCGGTAGGGCCTGTGGAGCGGGTGAACATGATGCCCACTTTTTGGCACCATTTCAGCAGTGCGTTGTTGATGAACTCGGCCCCGTTGTCGCTGTCTATGCCCAGAAGCGGGAACGGGAGGGAGTCCCTGACGTCCGCCAGCGCCTCGAAAGTCCATTTGTGGGCCTTGTTCGGCACGGCGCGCAACTCCGTCCAGCCGGAATACACGTCCGTGGAGGTCAGGGTGAGCGGGAATTCGCCGGAATCGGAGGTTCCGCAATGGTGCACCGTGTCGTTCTCGAAAAACCCCGGCTTTTTATCCGAGTCGGCGTACTGGACGCGGACGGGAATCTGGTTTTTCAGGAGATTTCCGGGCTTCGTCCCGCTTCTCCCCTTCAGCGCAAGCCTTTTCCTGTCCGCCCGCAACACTCGGTCGATTGTCGCGGGGCTGACGGAGAGCGGCAGTTTTTTCACCTCCGGGCTTATGCGGAACGGCCCCTCGAGGAACCGCATCTGCTCGCGCATGAAGGGGGCGAGTATCTTTCCGCACCGGTACCAGAAGAACGCCCAGATGGCTCGCAGGGCGACGGCGAACTCGCCCGAGTAGGTCGGCTTCCTGCCGCCGCCCTTCCGTCGTTTTCCGGCGGCGGTTTTCCGCGCCGCCTTCGTCCTCCCGGCGTTGGCCAGGACGTGGACGAGGTATTTTCTGTTCATTTTCGTGCAAGCTGTACGACAGGAAGAACGCGCTGGTGGCGGCGGACGCGCTTAACTCGGAGGTGATCCCGTTCTTCGACTCGCACGGGATACCGCTTCTGCGGGTGCTTACCGACCGAGGCAGCGAATATTGCGGGAACAGGGAGCATCACGAATACGCGCTGTATCTTGACCTTGAGAACATCGAGCACTCAAGGACAAAGGCGAAGTCCCCGCAGACAAACGGGATATGCGAGCGGTTCAACAAGACATGCAAGGACGAGTTCTACTCGGTGGCGTTCCTTCGCAAGGTGTACAGGAGCGTAGAGGAGATACAGCTTGACTTGGACGAATGGCTGGGGCAGTATAACAACGAGAGGACGCATTCGGGCAAATACTGCTACGGCAAAATGCCGATGCGGACGTTCGTGGATTCGATCCCGCTGGCCAGGGAAAAGCTTTTTGGCCACCACGAATCTGACGGACAGGACACGTGAGTTTCCTCGAGTGTCAGATCAAATCTTGTCTATCACAAGCTGGCTGGGGCTGTGTTTCGCATGCCAGGCGCGGAGGTACAGATAGCGAAGCGGAACGAGCTTCACAAGTTTGCGGTGATTCCGAAACGCTGGGTGGTGGAAAGAAGTTTTGCCTGGCTGGACAACTACCGAAGGCTTTGGAAGAACTGCGAAAGGAAGCTTGACACCTCATTGCAGATGACTACTATGGCTTTCGTTGCGTTGTTGCTTAAAAGATGGAGATGTTAAACAGCCTCTTAGTCTGGACATAGTGGTACCCCTTCATCTGTTTTCTGGTAACAGATGAAGGGGTACCACCTTTGGCAAAGCCCTATACAGGTGCCGTCAAGGCCTAATATCTCCCCCGTGGTGATTCGAACACCAGACCCAGTGGTTAACAGCCACTTGCTCTGCCAGCTGAGCTACAGGGGAATGCTCACTTTATTGGAGCGTACTTCAATATAGATTTTTTCGGTGGAGCCTGTCAACCGCCTTGTGCCTTTTTTTCAGAATTCCCCGGCAATAAGTTGGGAAGCCGTGGCAAACGTAAACCCCTGATCAACAAGGTTCCGGTAAAGTTCATTGAGCAACGGGGCCAGTTCGGGCGACCAGACATGGCCTATCATTACGGCGCTGCCCCTACGGGATGCTATCCTAAGCCCTTCCTCGATAGCACGGTTCATCGAGGGGCGATCCTGAGCATTATCAATGAAAACGTTACGCTCTCCTATCGTAATTCCCATACGTTGCGCAACGGCAGAGGCCGTCGATGAGGCGGTTGTCTTAGAATCCAGAAAAAGGATCCCATGTTCCTGGCTAAAAGCAAGCACGGTTTCCATTATCCGCTTGTCCGCAGTTATCCTTGAACCTTGGTGATTGTTCATACCAGCAACCGGGCCTACCTCCGCAAGGTTCCGGCCAAGTATCTCCAGTATTTCCTCGCTGTCCATCCCTGAATAAATGGCCCCAGGGCCTGGATCTTCCCCACCTATCGCTTCCATGGGTTGATGAAGGAACACTTCCTTTCCAGCCTCCCGTATGCGCCTGGCGGCTTCCACGGAATGTGTAAGGCCAGGCAGAACGGCGATGGTAATCGGGCCAGGAAAACGAAGGAATGGCTCCAGTTCGTGAATGTTGTGGCCTGCGTCGTCTATGACAAAAACCAGCGTCCCGCGGTTTGGCCTTGGGGGTAACTCCGGTGGAGCTGCGGCTATAAGGGCCAACGCTTCCATGGAAAGCCCTGGTTCATCGGGAAGCATCGTTTCCGACCCTGTATATTCCGACGGTGCAGGATACGGCAAGGGCAAATTCGGCTCATCAAAACCTGGTTCCATCCCAATGGGTCCAAGCAGAGGTCGTGGTCTTTCGCTCTGGATGTTGATTACCACCAGCAGGACGACGAAAGAAACGATTATGATCGAGGTGGTAATCAGCATGGCCTTCCAGATATTAGGAATGGTTTTTTCCAGCCTCCAGGTCCTAGGCGCCCTTTTTTTTCGGCTACGCTCTGGAGTCTTAGAAGGCGGTTTTTGGGATAAAGCGGTCTTTTTGCTCGGCCTTTGCACGTCTTTATTTTATCGGTAAAATGAGGAGCGAATTCAATAGGGGCAAGCCCAACTGGGGGTTGCATTTCCCTGTATATACTGGAGTGTTAAGTGATTGAATACATAGTCCCTCAAAACATTGACGACCGTGTCATTACAAGGGCGGTACGGGTTTTGGAAGGCGGAGGGCTGATTGCCCTGCCCACCGACACAAGTTGGAGCCTGGTCTGTTCGCTCAAATCTCAGGCCGGCATAAAAAAGCTACGGAAGCTCTCCGGTGAGCGAGACGAGCGGCATTTTACCCTGCTTTGCTCGGATATCTCGCAGTTCGGGGAACTGTGCAGCTTGGACAACAGCCGCTTCAGGCTGATAAAGCGCCTTTCGCCTGGGCCATATGTGTTTATATTGAAGACACTGCTTGGGACGGAAAAGGCCTTGGATATACGCCGCCAGGAGGCCGGCGTAAGAATTCCCGGGCACACAGTTCCGCTTGCACTAATCAACACCCTTGGACACCCTCTCTACTCGATAACCGCTAAAAGATCGATGGATGAGGACTTCGAGGTCGAATACGCCACGGTGGAAGACGGCGACCTTCCCCCCATCCCCGAGGAAGACCTTTTCGAAGGCGGCTGGGAACTTGAGGGGATTGCCGGCGTGGACATGGTTCTGGACGACAGCGAGGAACGGGAGCGCATCTTTTCCACGATTCTGGATCTATCCAGCGAGGGCATTCGGCTGGTTCGCCTGGGTGCCGGGCCGTGGCCAGTTTAGACGGTATTCGTTATCCTAAAAGTTTAAGGCTAGATTTGACACGGCCTCACTCTGGCGTACACCTGGGGGATAGACTCTCTAAGTACGGTGCGGCAGGCGGTTGGTTTTAAGGCTCAACCGCCTTTCTGCATCATATTCTGGAAGGGAGCCGCCCTCTGTGACAGTTCCCTTGGATACAATGTCCGCTTTTCCGCCGCTAACGTGCCCTTAGCGAGTGCGCCCTTGTTCGGGATCTGTCGCGCATTGCCCGTTCTGGCGACTCCAGGGTTTCCGCGCAATTGTTTATCCTGCCGCTGCGTTCGAGAGGGGTGAAGTCCCCAAACGGTATCGTGGTGTTTCCAGCGGTGATGTTTCTTGAGGGTGCAATATAGAACGATTCGCCTCCAGACCACTCAAATCTCAAGTGAACATCGTAAGTCCCCGGCGTGTTAAACACCCATAGTGAAGTCATCAAACTCATTGTAACCGAAGAACCCCTTGACGAGGCCCAACCACTGGCAAGCCAACTCTCGGTACCGGGTGGTGCCAGTCTTACATTTGCACCCACCCAATTGCCATTACCGATATATCGAGCTGGTATCCCAGTAACAGTTATGGTCATTTGGGGAACCCTGGAGAAAGCGGAGAACGGTATGGTATTGGCTCCCGCAGTTATGTTCCTTCGTGATACGGAATATAACACGAAATCCCAATCATCATCACCAGTCTCAAACTCAAAATACAATGCAACATCATAGGTACCTGGCATGGTAAACACTGCGAAAGTCGCCGAAGAACCTTCTATCGGCCATACCCAACCATCGGCAATCCAATCAATAAACCCAGGGGTATTTAAAATTATACCGCCTTCCCCACCAGCATACCGTCCAGGTATCCCAGTAACAGTTATGGTCATAGGTTCAAAAATCTCAAAGGCAGTAAACGGTATCGTATTTCCCCCAACGGTGATGTTTACCAATGGTGCGGAATAGGCCCTCAACAGGCTCCAATCATTGTCATACCAAAAACGCAAGTGAACATCATAGGTCCCCGGCAAGGCACGCATCGTAAAGGTCGCCGAGGAGCTTGATATCCATGACCACGTACCGCTCATCTGATTCAAAGTCCCAGGGTGCTTTAGACGCATGTTTCCATCCACATCGCCGATATACCGATTGGGTATACCCGTAACCGTTATGGATACTTCCTCAAGAGGGGTGAATGCGGAAAGCGGTATGGTGTTGGCTCCCGCAGTAATGTTTCTTGAAGCGATAAAATACTCGGAAGATCCAAGCCGCAAGCTAAGACTATAAGCCCCTGGAACGGCGGTAAAGTCAAAAGAAGCCGATGAGCCTTCCAACCGCACCTCGGACCAACCAGCACCACTTCCAGTTCCTGGGTGCCGCAAGGACAATTCTCCCCACGAGTCATGATACCCAGACGGTATCCCCGTAATGGTCACGGTTATCGGCACCGCAGGGGCGGCCTGGCCTGGCCCTTGCCCCGAACCAGAGTCGTTGCCATTGGGACAGCCCGTCAGAGCAAGGGCGGCCATGGCAAGAGCCGACACTACGGCTACACGCAACGATTTGAACGATGTCTTTTGTTTTTTCACGAAAAGCTCCTTTGTTTGCGATACCCGCCTTCTCCTTATTTTTGGCGAGTAATCACGGGATTACCTACCCACAAGGGTAGGGACATGCAAAGTCCGAAGGTTTTACCAGTGGTTTTTCGGAGCTACTACAACCAAGCCCAAAGGGTTTGTAAATTTTTGGGGTATATGGTTGTATGTTCCGTTTTCTGGCCTCCTAGGAAAATTAGCATAATACACTCGTAATCATACATCCTATCGTATAAATATCAAGGATGTTTCAAGGCTTATTAGCTATACTGCAAGCAAAATATGGGATTTAAGGAGAATTTGAAGGCTGAATTGGCCTATTCAGGTATGCTCGTAAAGGAGCTTTCGGCTCTGTCTGGCGTAAACCTGCACTCGCTAAACAACTACCTTAGCAAAAGGGGGCAGTTCCCATCTGTCGAAGCTGGCGCGAAAATAGCCCGCGCATTGGGGGTTTCCGCCGAGTTTCTTGTTTTCGGCGAGGAACCCAAGCAGGAAACGACTCAAACAAACGGCGAGGTAAGGGCCATAACCAGAATCGCCAAGCAGTTGGACGAAGGAAAGCGACGGTTCGCCTTGGAAATGATGAAGTTGATTGCGGGTTCGGTGGGTATAAAACCCTAAGCTGGCGGATACTGAAAAAACTACCTCGCAAACACTGCGCATACTTCGCCACCACCACTATCGCCTCGATCATGGAACTGGCACCAGCCCAGCCACGGCCATGGTGCCGTCGGCTACCCACAAGAAATTATCTCGCTAAAATTCGCTATCATGTAAAGCGGCACTGAATACAAACCATCGGCCATGCCAAAACCCCTTAAGGTCGTGCGAATGGCATGTTTTGGGTGATAAAGCTGCCTGTAGACATCGAGGCTTTTTGATTTTTTGCGGATCCCCGACTTGGCTTCCACGGGGACAAGCTCGTTGCGCCATTGAATAACGAAATCCACTTCCGCCTCGCCTTTTTCCCTGCCCCAGTAACAAGGCGTATGACCGGTTGCCATCAGTTCCTGCATGACAAATTGCTCCGTCATGGCCCCATTGAAAATACCGAATATCTCGTCGCTTGGGTTAATCATGGTACTTATATCAATCCCAGATTTAGCGTTGAAAAGCCCTATGTCCAGCATGTAAAGCTTAAACGTCCTGTCGTCCGCATAGCTTGCCAGCGGCAGCTTATTTTCCTCCGTACGGGCAAGCTTATAAACCAAGCGCGTGGCGAAAAGCCAGTTCATCGCGTCCTCATAGGAATGCGCCCTTGCGCCTTGCTTTAGCTCCTTGTACATAAACTTCTTTTTCTCTTTCGAAAGGTGGCGTGGAATGGAGTTCCAGATCATTTCCACTTTCGGCGTGTTTAGTGGGGAAATGTGCTTTGAAAAATCATCCCTGTAATCCGCCAGGATATCGTTTTGAATGCCGCGCACTTCCCTCATATTTTCCCTGGCGGCATAGGCCGCCACGGCTTTGGGCATGCCGCCGACGATAAAATAAGTTTTCAGGAATTTTTCGTAATCACCGGAGGTGCTGCGGATCAAACCGAAATCCTGGTTTCGTGCGGCTTCGACATAACGCTCTTTGCCTATGCCGCCCAAAAATTCGAAAAAGGAAAAAGGGTAAAGCGTGAGGCGATCCACCTTGCCAACAGGGAAACCGCCGTGCGTGGCAACGCCCAGAAAACTGCCCGCCGCGATTATATGGTATTGCGAGGCTTCCTCGCAGAAGTATTTGAGCGAATTCAAGGCGCGGGTGGATTCCTGTATTTCGTCCATAATGATAAGGGTGTCCGTCGGGCTTATGGCGACATCGAAATGCTGTTCCATGGTTTTGATTATATGGGCGGGGCTTATATCGTCGTTGAAATAGGCGGATAACGCGGGTGTCCTATCGAAATTGAGAGCCACGACGCTTTTGAATTCATTCCTCCCGAATTCCTCCATGAGCCAGGTTTTGCCGGTTTGCCGTGCGCCCAACAGCAGCAAGGGTTTTCGGTCAGGCGATTTTTTCCAGGCCAGCAAGTCATCGTAGGCGGTTCGTTTCATCGTGGTTCGATTTTTGCACAGCCTGGCACATTTTTCAAGGGTAAAATGTGCTAGGCCTTACATTTTTCGGGGGTAAAAGGGAAACAGCAAGTTAGCTTGTTCCATGGCTATAGGGATCATGCTTAGAATCGTGGAAACGCCAGTCATCAGTGTGCTTTGAACGTATGCGCGTGTGTGCTGGTTCACTGAAACCCACGCCAAATTTGACTTTTCGCACTGGCACCCATATTTTGTATATGAGGCTACGGCTTCTTTATCACATCCAAGGAGAGCACAATGGCAAAGAAATGGGTTGGATTGGCTGTCATGGTACTTGCATTCGCAATGGTTTTTATCGGTTGCCGAAACAACAACGGTGTGGACGATTCCATCAACGGCACATGGTCTGAAGGAGGAGTAAGGCTTATCCTTCAAAACGGAAAGTGGGAACTACGTTCCAATATCCCAGAAAGAAGGGGGACATATTCCGTAAATGGCGACACCGTTACCATGACAGCGAGTCATGTATACTTTGTTTGGGCGGGTGGTTGGGTAACCCAAGGCGAAGCACAAAACCACCCCGACTCTGGGGGGCTGAGTTTTGATAGTAATTTTGCGACACTAATCTGCACCGTAAATGGCGACACCTTGCAGGTAGAAATCAGCGGCACTACAAGAACCTTCATAAAACAATAGCAACAAGGCAAAAGCCTACGCAAGATTCAAGTGTAGAACCCGGGGTGCAGGACCTCCCCCATGGGGCAAAGGACTATGTTCCTCTCCGGGATGTACACGCACCGCCCGTCCCTGTGCGATGTTATCGCCTCCGTCGGCTCGCCGGCCTTTGCGGGGACGCATGCGTCGAAGTCCGTGCCAGCGACATGTACGTCGAATCCGTTGCGCATGCTCGCCACTATGTCCCCGGCACTGTCGTAGCCGGCGTCGGCGACTAGGTGCTCAAGCAGGAGATCTGGACGGCTATGATCCTTTCCAAATAATTAGCTGGCAGGTTAATTACTTCTACCACAGAGGTGCCCTGTTTAACCATGCCTTTCATCATAAAACGCAGTCGCGCCCGCATGTATTTCCTCTATGCTTTTATCCTTCCACAAATCCCGTTGCCATTCAGTATAGTCAAAACGATCCGTCTTTACGCAGTGTATAAAGCGTTCGGCATTCACTGTCCCCAGCCCTTCGATAAGCGGTTTCATGCCAGCCATTCTAAGGGCGTTTTCGGATTTAATCATATGTTCCATAGGTTTCCTCCTCCATTCGTATAAAGTCAATTGGGTTAATGATCTCCAGCCAGGGGATCGCCCCTGCCTTCTTTCGTAGGCGCAACGGTGACAGACGATATGAAGGCCCCCCGAAGATAGAGTATCGTGGGTTATAGCCGCCAGAGGCGGCATACCACAAATCTTACGGAGGGCCTAAAATGACAGGGAAAAGATACTACATAGGGATGGACGTGCACAAGGACACCGTGCAGATGGCTGTGTTCGAGGAAACCGGGGAGGAACCGATCCACGAGCGGCGGCTGGACAACGACACCGGACTGTTGATCAAGGAGGCGGCGAGGTTCGGCCTGGAAGGGGAAACCGAGGTAGCCTACGAGGCGGGGAGCATGGGATACGTGATCCATCGCGCGATGGAACAGGCCGGTATTCGGTGTTACGTTCTGCCCGCGAACAAGGTCGCCAGGAAGCGCACGGACCGGATCAAGACCGACAAACGGGACGCGCGGCTGATCGGGCGGGAGCTTCGGAGCAAGAGCATCCGTCCGATCGGGGTGCCCGACGAGGCGGACGAGGCGGCGCGGGATCTGCTGCGGTGCCGCGAGGACGTGGGCGAGGATTTAAGGCGCGTGAAGCAGCGGCTTCTGAAGTTCATGGTCCGCCACGGGTATGTCTACAGGGGCGGCGGGAACAACTGGACGAAGACCCACTGGGACTGGATGGACAAACGGGAGTTTCGGCAGGAACACGAGAAGGTGGTGTACGAGGAATACCGCAGCCAGGTACGGTCGCTGGAGGAAAGGCTTGCGCGTCTTGAGGTGCAGGTGGTCCAGACCGCTGAAAGCGCCCGTTACAAAGCCGCGGTAAGCCGGCTGCGTGCGTTCAAGGGGATAGACTATATAATAGCGCTGTCCGTGGTTTGCGAGATCGGCGACTTCCGTCGGTTCGCGAACGCGAAGGCATTCATGTCGTACCTTGGGTTCGTCCCCAGCGAGAACTCCAGCGGCGGGAAGCGGAACCGTGGCGGCATCACGAAGGCCGGGAACGGTCATCTGAGGCGTCTTCTGATCGAGG
>Ga0209755_10002736_pt1 | contig 23507 bp, 22 predicted proteins | sample TergutCo191P1_FD_187301 | JGI IMG/M metagenome (GOLD analysis project Ga0209755, IMG submission 187301) | Cornitermes sp. P1 segment gut microbial communities from Petit-Saut dam, French Guiana - Co191P1 (SPAdes) (version 2) | ecosystem: Host-associated > Arthropoda: Insects > Digestive system... | reverse complement strand
GCGGTTAAAAATTTCAATGTTTTGGCAAATTCAGGGAAGCCTGTGGGGGAGGGAGCATTGATTTGTCTTTACGGTAAAGTCATGCCAATTGATACAAGCAACTGGAGTGTTCCGGTGTGGCTTGTATGAGTGTTGCCGGAGGTGAATCATGAAACACGTCATAATAGGCACTGCGGGGCATGTTGACCATGGAAAAACTACACTGGTTAAGGCGCTTACCGGAATAGATACAGACAGGCTTGACGAGGAGAAACGCAGAGGGGTCACCATAGAGCCGGGTTTTGCTTATCTCGATTTTGACGACGGCACAAGAGCGGGAATCATCGACGTGCCCGGGCATGAGCGGTTTATCAGAAATATGCTTGCAGGGTCGGGTGGCATTGACCTTTCTATGCTTGTGATTGCAGCAGACGAGGGCGTTATGCCGCAGACGAGAGAACATCTGGGTATACTCACACAACTTGGCATAAGCGACGGGCTTATTGTCTTGACAAAGATTGACAAAGCTGAAACAGATTGGATAGAGCTTGTTTGCGAGGATATTGCAGAGCTTGTAAAAGGCACTTTTCTTGAAAACAAGGCGATTATAAAAACCTCGTCGCAGACAGGTGAGGGGCTGGCGGAATTAAAAAATAAATTGTCTGAACTCAAAAACGGCTTAAAGGAAAAAAGCGATACTCTGCCATTTAGATTGCCTATTGACAGAGTTTTTTCAGTCGAGGGCTTTGGAATCGTGGTGACAGGCACATTAATTGAGGGCTCGGTAAAAGTAGGCGAGACGGCTGAAATATTGCCGGGCGGCGCAAAAGCAACGGTTCGCAACTTGCAAGTCCATGGCGACAACGTAGAAGTCGCCTACGCAGGGCAGAGGACGGCTATAAGCCTTGCGGGGATGAAAAAAGGAAGCACGGAGCGTGGTGATGTAGTGGCTGCGGTCGGAACGCTTGGAGTCGTAGGTGCAATTGACGTGAAAATCAGCGTTTTGCCGGACACGGAGCGGAAGATAAAAAACGGAGCAGAGGTTCATTTCTTCCATGGCGCAAGGTCTAATCTTGCCAAGGTATTTTTATACGACAAGCGCGAGATTGGGGAAAACGAAAGCGCATATGCACGACTGAAACTATATCAGCCGCTACCATGCAAACGCGGCGACAGATTTGTGGTCAGATTTTATTCCCCCCTTGAAACACTCGGCGGAGGGGTTATACTGGACAGTGCGCCAAATGAGCGAGTTATCAGAAACGAAAAAACACTTCAAGCGCTTAAAGTACGGGAAACCGGAAACTCCGCTGAAATTGCAGAACTCGCAGCGTTTCAACTTGGTGAAGTATTTGGGGTAGACGCTTTATGCAGGCGAGCTGATTTAGACAAGGCATCATGCACCGAAGCCATGGAAACACTCATAAAAAGCAAGCAAGTTATCAAGCTTTCCCCGGGAAAATATGTTTCTGCAAAAATACTGGAGCAATCAGGTGAAAAATGTGCCGCGCTCCTCAAAGACTATCATGAGTCGTTCCCTCTGCGGATGGGAATGAATGTAGCTGAACTACGCCAGAAGTTAATGCCCGATGCGGACACCTCTGACGTAAGCGAAATGTTGAAGATTATAAGTGATAACGGTCAGATTACTATGGTGGGTAACAATGTGTGCCTGCCCGACTTTAAACCTGACTACACTGAAACACAAAAAAAGATAAGAGAAAAACTAATAAAAGAACTCGGCAAAGCAAATTATGAAGTACCATCGCCTGATGAACTTGCGGATTTGTTTGCAAAAAATGAAAAACGAGAATTTAAGCAGGTATTTGAGAGCATGGTTTCAAGTAGCGAGATGGTAATGCTTTCACCGCAAGTGTATTGGCTTCAAGGCGTTTACGACAAAGGGGTAAATCTTGTGTACGAACACTTTGAAATTAGCGAAACCCTTACCTTGGCGCAGTGCCGTGACATGCTCGGAACATCACGCAAATTCACACTCGCGCTGCTCGAACATCTTGATGCTAAAAAAATAACTAAGATGGTTGGCGATTCAAGGGTGCTCATTACCCGCGATAAACCCTAGCAAAGCTTGCTCAATCACTGCTTGCTCGTGCTTGGGGTAATAGGCGTGCAGCGACTCATATAAAAGCACGGATTTGAAATCGGAGTTTCTTAGCTCAGACTGTAACAGCTTCAGACTTTTCATTGAAACAACTTCGTCTTTTTTAGAGAAAATGCCTGTTATGGGAGTTTTAACTTGCCCCAGTATCTTTTTTGTCTTGTGCTGAATTTTCAGAAACTCAAAATTCGGCTTAATAATGCGCCAAATAAGGCTAATGGGTTGAGGAACGCTGCTGAATTTTACATAAGCGGATTTGATGATACTGTTTTTGCCGCCAAACCTTTTTTTAATCTGAACTTTATACGCAAGCAGAGAAAAGTAGATTATTTTGAGCGGACAGGCGATTGCGAAAATTCCGCATATTTTATCCGGGAACTTGATTGCCGCATTTAATGATAGCAGACAGCCCATCGAATGACCAACGAGCCATATTTTGCTGTATCTCTCGGAAATACGCGCAATTTCGGAATCAACATATTCCTGCCATGCAGTGTGCGTTGACTCCGAAAATTCTTTTAAAGTAACACCATGTCCGGGGAGCAGCAGTGTTTTATACGAATAACCTTGCAAATGCACTGCACCTGCAAGGTTATCAAACTGTCGTGGAGTGCCCATATATCCGTGAATGAAAACAACAATCTCACCATCAATCGAGCCCTGCTCAAATCGAGGCTCATGTGTCAGCTTGTTTTCATCAGATTTATCGCCACCGATAATCATCAGATATTTACCGAAAACACATCGAAATCAACGGCTGTGCGGTTTTGCGCTTTTGCCGTGGGTTTGCATACAAGGTCGCCTTTGTAGACGGAGAGCCCTTTGCGCAGTGCGGGGTTTTCCTGCATTGCTTTGATTGCGCCTTTGTTTGCAATTTGCAGAGCATACGGCAGTGTTGCGTTTGAAAGCGCAAACGTAGATGTACGCGGAACAGCACCGGGAATGTTCGGCACAGAGTAGTGAACTACGTCGTGTTTAATAAAGTATGGGTCTTTGTGGCTTGTGGTGCGGTCGATTGTCTCTGCAATGCCGCCCTGGTCGATAGAAATATCAACAATAACAGAACCGGGGCGCATACTTTTAACCATTTCCTCAGTGACAAGTTTTGGTGCTTTCTCGCCTGTGATAAGCACTGCGCCGACGAGTAAATCAGCTTCACTGACGGCTTTTGCTATTGCTTGTTTTGTAGAAAACAGGGTTTCAACACTATTGCCAAACAGGTCTTGCAGATATGCCATGCGCGGCAACGATAAATCAATAATCGTAACACGTGCGCCCAGCCCGACGGCTATTCTTGCAGCACCTACGCCCGATATTCCACCGCCGATGATAACTACATGACCCGGCTTAACGCCCGGCAATCCGCCGAGCAATATTCCGCTGCCGTCGTTGCTCTTGTGCAAAAGGTTTGCTCCGACTTGCACAGCGACTTTACCCGCGATTTCGCTCATCGGAGTGAGCAGTGGGAGTGAGCCGTCATCAAGCTCTACTGTCTCATATGCTATGCCGATGCACTTGGATTTTATAAGTGCGTCGGTCTGTGGTATATCCGGAGCGAGGTGCAAAAACGTGAATAGTATTTGCCCCTCACGTATCAGTTTATATTCAGGTTCAAGCGGCTCTTTTACTTTATAAATCATCTCTGCCTCAGCGTACACATCTGCTGCGCTGCCTAGAATTTTTGCCCCCGCTTTTACATACTCGTCATCAGAAAATCCGCTCCCGAGCCCTGCATCTTTTTCTACAAAAACCGTATGACCTGCCGAGACAAAACTCATAACTCCCGCAGGAGTCGCTGCTATGCGATTTTCCTGCGCCTTAATTTCTTTAGGAATACCAACTTTCATGTCGATACCAACCTTTCCCGTGTGTAGAAGATTTAGGGCATCTCATGCCCATGTGCTTAGAATCATATATATAGTGTGAACGTTTGTCAAGCGGTTTGATAATAATTATATGCCTTGCTGTTTCGCAACCATTAATAACTCTTTAATTTCCTGCTGGTTTTTGAAAATCAGACCGAGCATTTGAAACATACGCCGGAAATTATCTTCCTGCGTTTCTTGTTGTGTCAAATCACGAAAATCGTCGATAGTAAGATTCATTATTTCTTTTTCGTCCATTTCATTCATAGCTTTCTCTCCTTGTTATCAGACCAGCTCTTCAAAAACTTTTCGTAATTTCATAGCATGGAATATAATACTTTTGCCATTATGATTTGCTAATAATTCAATCAATCTTCCCTTAGTGTCTAATCCTGATATACAAATATTTGCTTTCATCCCTTATGAGAAGTTTTGTCACTATAGGAAATCTATAGCAGTTTATTATGTCGTCATAAGTACACCCGTGCTTATAAGCAGATTGTTTTATTTCAATTTCCATTTTTATAGAATTCCTCAACTTTGATTTGGAAAATTTAAGTTAAGACTATTATATCATTAAACTTAGGAAATTCAATACTAAAGAGGGGCGAAAGTTTAATACCTACCCCTGCGACAAATACTCCACAAATAAATCTACAAGATGCGAGTGGGCGAAATTTTTCTTCAGCACGTAATAAAACTTTCTCTCCGGCAAGTTGATGTTGAGTTTTAGCGGTATAACCATTTTTTTGCTGATAAAAGCCCGTGCCGCAAACTGCGACACCATGGAAATGCCAAGCCCGTTTATTACAGCATTTATAATGCTTTGAGTGTTGTCGAAGCAGAGGCAAGTATTTATTTTCTTTAAGTCAATGCCGTGCGATTTAAAGAAAGTCTCATACTCAGCTCTTGTACCGGAGCCTTTTTCTCGTGAAATAAACCGATTTTCATACAGCAGAGTTTCAAGGGAATATTCATCAGAATCTGTAAATCCTTTATTAAACGGGGCAATTATGACCAGCTCTTCTGTCATAAACTCCTTAAAATCGCACTTGCTGTTTTCGACGATACCGCCGGAAAAGCCTATTTCTGCTTTTTGTGCGGCAATGGAGCGGGCAACTTCGAGGGTGTCCGCTTGCTTTACAACAAATGAGATGCCGGGATTCATGGCGGTGAAATCGGAGAGTATTTCAGGCAATATATATTGTGACGGAACCGATGATGCTAAGATATTTATTTCTCCGACAAAGACTCCCGACAGGTTCATAATGCGCTCGGCAGTGTTGTTTTTAAGTGCCAGTAGCTCCTTGGCATTTTCGTAAAAAATCTTCCCCGCAAGAGTGGGGGACAGCTCTTTTGTGGAGCGATTGATTAATGTCGTGTCAAGCTCTCTTTCCAGCGTGTTTATATATATGCTGACAGACGGCTGTGACATGAAAATCGCTTCCGCCGCCTTTGAAAAACTGGCATGTTCTATGACCTGCACAAAGGCTTCAAGTTGCTTAAAATCCATCAGTTACACCCTCTTTCAATCGGTGAAGCAATAATCTCTCTGATAGCCGTTACGGCATAGTCAACATCTTCCGCTGTGTTGAAATGCCCGAAAGAGAACCTGACTGTGCCCTCAGGATAGGTTTGCAACGTTTTATGCGCCATCGGGGCGCAATGCAGTCCGCATCTTGTCATTATCCCATAATCCTTGTCGAGTATAGAGGAGATTTCTGCATTATCTCTGCCCATAAAATCAAGTGAGATTACAGCGATTCTACCGCTTAAGCCATTTTTCCCGACAATACGCACGCCACTGCTTATTTTGCTCATTTCAGAAAGAAACTTCTCAGCGAGATTCATTTCCTTTTTATGGATTGCTCCGACACCGACCTTGTTTATATATTCAAGGGCAACTTTCAAGCCCATAATTGCAGGAATATTCAGCGTGCCTGACTCAAATTTATCAGGCAAAAAATCGGGCTGAACTGTATCATGCGACAGGCTGCCCGTCCCGCCTGTAATAATAGGCAGAGTTATCTCAGCCAAATCGCTTTTTATCAAAAAACCGCCTAAACCCTGCGCCGCAAGAAGCCCCTTGTGGCAAGTAAAAGCTAGAGCGTCAAACTGCTGCATATCAAGATCCAAAACCCCTGCCGTTCCCGCGCTGTCAACTATGAGCTTAATACCGTTTTTTCGACATATGTCAGAAATATCATAAATCGGCAGGATAGTACCGCAAACATTGGACGCATGAGACATGACCACTGCTTTTGTGTTTTTGCTTATCAGCTTTGTTATAGCCGCTGCGCTCAGGCTTCCGTCGCTGTGACATTCGGCGATGTCATAAGAAACACCTGTTTTTGTAAGCTCGTGGAGCGGGCGCATGACAGAGTTATGCTCCATTGACGTTGTAATAATATGGTCGCCATCTTTCAAAAAGCCTTTTAATATCATGTTGAGCGAATGGGTTATGCCGGGTGTGAATATAACATTTCTCGGCTCATCAAAGTTAAACAGTTTACAGAATTGTTTTCTGGTTGCCAGGATTTCCAGTGCCGCATTATAAGACGACTCATAGCCGCCTCTGTTTACGTTGCAGCCTACATTATCCAAAAAATCCTTTATGGCATCGGAAACGCCCGGGGCTTTTGGAAATGACGTTGCGCTGTTATCTGCATATACTTTTTTCATGGCACCTCTGTGTTTATTAAAAATATTAATCAATGTCATTTTACATATTGATAACTAATATTGCAAGCACTTCTTTTTTTATTTATAATGAGCCGGTGTTTAAAAAATAAGGGGGATGTAAAATTATGGTTGAAAAATTGAAATTGCCGCTTGTTGGTGCGCTTACTGCGATTATATCTATTGCGTTGGTGTTGCTTGGCAATCCCGGAAATATGGGGTTTTGCATTGCCTGTTTCTTACGTGATACTGCGGGGGCACTTGGACTGCATGGAGCGGCGGCGGTGCAGTATGCAAGACCTGAGGCTATAGGGATCGTTATTGGCGCATTAATCATGTCTCTTATAAGAAAAGAATTTTCCGCAAAGGGTGGTTCTGCACCTGCTACAAGATTTATACTCGGAGCTTGCGTTATGATTGGGGCGCTTGTATTTCTTGGTTGCCCGCTCAGAATGGTGCTAAGAATGGCAGGTGGCGACTTAAATGCCTTGGTCGGATTGGTTGGATTTGTCGGCGGTATATTGCTCGGTATGTTCTTTTTGCAAAAAGGTTACACATTGAAGCGCACATATGATGTAGCAAAAACAGACGGGCTTGCCCTGCCTGCGATGAGCCTGCTGCTTCTGGCTGCACTAATATTCGTGCCGTCGATATTACTCTTTTCCGAAAGCGGCCCGGGTGCAGCTCATGCGCCGATGATTATTGCGCTTGCCGCAGGACTGATTATGGGTGCTGTTGGATTTGTTTCACGTCTCTGCTTCGTGGGCGGGATAAGAGACAGTTTTATGTTTAAGAGCTTTTCCATGCTGTCAGGATTTATTGCGCTGCTTGTTGTAGGCATTATAGGTAATGTCATCTTCGGACAGTTTAACTTGGGGTTTGAAAATCAGCCCGTCGCTCACACCGAATGGGTATGGAACATCTTGGGCTTAGGTCTTGTCGGGTTTGGCTCGGTACTTTTAGGGGGTTGCCCATTTAGGCAAATGGTTTTAGCGGGTAGCGGAAATTCTGATTCGACCATTGCAGTGTTCGGTATGATTTTCGGGGCGGCAATTGCGCACAACTTCAGCCTCGCATCGTCTCCTGCGGGGACAACGACTAACGGCAGAGTTGCTTTCTTATTAGCCTTTGTCATAGTCGCAGCAATAGCCGTGTTTAACACATTTTACAAAAAGAAAGCGAGGGCAAACGCATGACGACTTTAGATGCTCGCGGGGTGTCTTGCCCCGAGCCGTTATTGATGCTCAAATCGGCACTGAAAAATGAAAGCTCAATTGAATTACTTGTGGATAGTAAAAATGCTTATGAAAACTGTGAAAGCTATGTTAAAAAGCTGGGTTTTACCGTTGGATTTGAAAAAACTGATGATACTTATCGTATGCAGATAAAGGGGAAAAATGAGTAAATATGTCGCCACGTTTTTCAGTCACTACGATGCACTTACATTTTTTAACTATCTAAAGGAAACAGGCGTGTCCGCAAGTCTCGCGCCTGTTCCGAGGAAAGTCAGTTCGTCTTGCGGCACTTGTGTGGCTTTTGAGGCAGACGCAGTTCCGGAAGTGCCGGATTCAGAGATAGAAGCAATTTATCTGGAAACAGACGGCAAATTTGTGCTGCAAGGTGCAAAGTAGGTTACAGTACAGACCAAGCCGAAGATGGATAATTTGTTCCGCTTTTTTGCGAGCCATCGGGATCTACACCGCTGTTCTCGCAAAAAAGACTCCACAAACTACCCATTTTCGGCTGACCAGTGTACAGTAACGCAAAGTAGCAACTATTTCTCATAATTTAAAACTTTTACTTGACAAACTATGCTTCGGTCGTGTAGACTCAGTGTACCCAAAGGGGAGTAGTTTGCAGATGGGCTTCATCTGACGAAAAAGTCGTCATCACGCGGAAATTTCCGCCGGCTTTTTTAACACCATCCGGTGTTTAACAAGACCTTTGCCGAATTTAGGCAGAGGTCTTTTCCTATTTGAAAAAACCTCGCTGCGACACAAAAAGGAGTGCAACATGGAAAGTTATCAAAAAACCCCGGAAACCATCTTCACCGAACTTAGCACATCGCAAGACGGGCTGGCTGAGCGAGAAGCGGCAAAGCGCACTGAGGAGTATGGCTACAACGAACTTCGCCAAGCGGAGAGAACCCCGCTGTGGAAACTGTTTGTTGATGCATGGAAAGACCCGATGATGATTATACTGGCTATTGTCGTAGTTATAAAGCTCTTCATCGGTGAATTTCTCGAATCGCTTGTTATCATCGCAGTGCTGGTTATAAACTCCCTCATATCAGTCATTCAAACAAGAAAAGCGGAGGGTTCGCTTGAAGCTTTAAGGCAGATAAGTGCACCTGTAGCCAAGGTTAAACGAGATGGTGAAGTCACTCAGCTTCCTGCAAGAGAACTTGTTCCGGGCGACATAGTGACGCTTGAAGCGGGAGACTTTGTTCCCGCCGACGGCAGGTTATTTGAATGCAAAACCTTAAAGATAGACGAAGGTCTTCTTACGGGAGAGTCCGTACCTGTGGAAAAAACTGATGTAACTCTCGAGGGAAACCTTGCGCTGGGCGACAGAAAGAATATGGTCTACAGCGGCTCAATTGCTGTCCATGGCAGGGGAAATTATATCGTAACAGGCACGGGCAAAGAGGCTGAAATCGGAAAAATTGCAACCCTTATTGAAACAGCAAGCGACAGGCAAACGCCACTACAGAGAAAACTCGAAAAATTCAGCAAAAAACTGGGGCTTGTAATTATAGTGATTTGTGCGGTGATTTTCGCAACACAAATAGCCAGAGCATTCGCTGATGGCGGTGATACAGAGCTATATCACGTTATATTGAGTGCATTTATGTTCGCAATCGCAGTAGCCGTAGCGGCAATCCCCGAGGCGCTCAGCTCGGTTGTGACAATAGTTCTTGCCGTGGGGACAAAGACAATGGCGAAGAAAAATGCCATAGTCCGCAAACTCCCCGCAGTAGAAGCTCTCGGAAGTACAAGTGTTATCTGCACAGACAAAACGGGCACACTCACGCAAAACAAAATGACGGTCATGGAGCATTTTCTGCCGGGCGATGGCAAACTTGAAGATTCATTGCTTCTTAAGTCCATGGCACTGTGCAACGATGCGAGAGTCAAAGAAGATGGCAGTCAAATCGGCGACCCGACTGAGACGGCACTACTTATTTACTGTGATAAAAACGGATTCTCACACGAAAAGCTGCGTGATGAGTATGCAAGAATAGCGGAGTTGCCATTTGACTCGGAGCGTAAACTTATGAGCACTCTTAACAATATGGCGGCAGATGGTGAGACAGACAATAGATATATGTTCACCAAGGGCGCACCTGATGTCATGTTTTCGCGTTGCAACTCCGTAATGATAAACGGCAAAGAAACTCCAATGACTGCGGAGTTGCTCAAACAATTTGAAGATGCAAACGACGTTTTCGGAAGCAAAGCACTCAGGGTTCTTGCTTACGGAGTGAAAAAAGTGAGTGGTGATACAATTGCGCTTGATGATGAAAATGAGTTGACGCTCATAGGTCTTTCGGCGATGATAGACCCGCCGAGAGAGGAAGTCTACGCCTCAATTGCACAGGCAAAGAGTGCACACATAAGAACCGTAATGATAACGGGCGACCATAAAAACACCGCAACAGCAATTGCTAAGGATATAGGAATCCTGCGTGAGGGCGATATTGCTGTTACCGGCATGGAGCTGGATGATATGTCGGAGGAAGAACTCGATGAGAAATTGCCGCATATATCAGTCTATGCCAGAGTTTCGCCCGAAAACAAAATAACCATAGTTAAGGCTTGGCAAAAGCGAGGGCAGATTACGGCAATGACCGGCGACGGGGTCAATGACGCTCCGTCTTTGAAACAAGCTGACATAGGTGTTGCAATGGGTAGCGGTACAGAAGTTTCAAAAGATGCGTCGGCAATGATTTTGACAGACGACAACTTTGTGACCATTGTCAGCGCAGTAGCTGTGGGGCGCACGATTTTCGATAACATCAAAAAGGTTGTAGGCTACTTATTCTCGGGAAATCTCGCTGCGATAATTGCTATTTTGTTTGCGTTTGCCGTGGGTTGGGATTCTCCGCTTACAGCACTTCAAATTTTGTTTATCAACTTGGTGAACGACTCGATTCCCGCTATTGCTTTAGGTCTTGAAAAAAGCGAGCCGTCAGTTATGGATCGTCCGCCCAGAGACATGAACGAGGGTATCTTTGGCGGTGGGTTGTTCGCCAGTGTAATGATTCGCGGAGTCCTCATAGGCGCAGCAGCCATCATAGCGCAGTTTATCGGTATCTCTATGGGTAATCCCGCAGTAGGCGGCGCAATGGCTTTCACAACGCTTATACTCGCAAGAACTCTGCAAACATTTTCATCACGCTCTAACACTCAAACTTTGTTGCAGCTTGGGCTTATGAGTAACCGTTACGTATTGCTTGCGGTTGTTGTGTGCTTGGGTCTTTATGTTATCACCATTTTGCCGGGTGCCAGAGAAGTGTTTTCCATCACAGAGCAGTTCGGCGCATACGAATGGGTGCTGGCAGCAGCCATTGCAGTGGTTACAATAGTAATAATGGAAGTAGTAAAATTGTTCAGGCATAGAAAAGTGTAACTAGAGTTGCAAAGAGCCCCGCACCACCGCATCTAATGTGCAATTTGCTCCGCTTTTTTGCGAGCCAGCCTAAGCGGCAAGGCATGTAAAATATATTTTTTCGGCGGCCAATGGTCTCGTCGCCATTGTTCCGCCGAAAAAAATATTTCACACACCTTGCCACCTCACTTTCGCAAAAAAGACTCCGCAAACTGCACATTAGCTGCTACTCTGTTTGCAAATCTGCATACAATAATACCTACAACAATAATACCGCACAGGGTTGCTTTACTTGCATATTTGTGTTATAGTTTAAAAAGACGCACGAAATTGAAACCACTGAGGGGGTGAGAACATGGACGCCGGCGGAAGTCGAAGTAGTAATGATGGCTTGTATCTAATCAAAGCACAAGACTATGGCGGAGCTGTGTCCATGCGCTCGCTGTGTTAGATTACCCGTGAAAAAACGGGTATGCTCCTTGATGTATATAAGCCATCGTTTGAGAAATCATCAAACGATGGCTTTTCATTGCCCATAGTCTGCTACCTTAAAATAGGAAAATAAGAAAAGGGGGAACAAAAATGGCAGAAAAAATCAGTGAATTAATGGAAAAAATACTCAGCTTGATTGAAGAAAAAAACATGACGGCTTTGAAAAAGTTGCTTGCAGAAGCTGAAGAAATGGAAATATTACAAGTGTTTTATGACCTTTCGGAGGATGAGCAGGTTATAGTGTTCAGAATGCTCAAAAAAGATGCGGCATTATCTATATTTGAAGAACTTGATACCGATGTGCAGCGAAACCTGCTCAGTTCATTTTCGAAAGAGCGTTCAATCGAGATGATTAACGAGATGTCGCCGGACGACAGGGTCAGGCTTCTTGACGAACTTCCGGCAGGTGTAGCTAAAAGACTGCTGGTGTCACTATCGCCCGAAGAACGTGCATCGACAAGTATTCTCATGGGATATCAGCCCGAAACAGCCGGGCGCATAATGACCACTGAATATATCTCACTGCGGCGCAACATGACAGTTGAACAAGCTCTGGAGCGGGTAAGTGCTCAGGCAGAGGATAAGGAAACGGTCTACACACTGTTTGTTACTGACGATAAAATGAAACTTGAGGGAGTGTTGACTCTTAAAGGATTGCTTATAGCAAGAGGCGTTTCGGGGGATACCATCGGGAAAACCGACGGCAATACACCTATAGGTGAGATAATGTCGAAAAATGCAATAAGCGTGAGCACCGACACCGATCAGGAGGAGGTCGCCCGCACATTGCAAGAACTGGATTTGCTCGCAATTCCTGTTGTTGACAAGGAAGGTCGTTTGGTAGGTATCGTAACAATAGATGACGCTGTAGATATCTTGGAGGATGAGACAACGGAAGACATTTTTGACCAGGCGGGTCTTGCTGATGTCACGGGTAACGAATCGGACAGAAGCGATGTTTTGATAAATGGCAGTTTATGGAGAATCTGGAAAGTTCGCCTGCCGTTTTTGCTTGCGACTATGGTACTGGGAATGCTCTCCGGGCTTATTATAGATGGATTTGAAAATACATTGGAGTCAATAGCGGCAGTGGCAATTTTCATACCGCTCATCATGGGCATGGGCGGAAATGTCGGCACACAATCTTCAACGGTTTTTACACGTGGAGTCGTATTGGGGCATATTCAGCTAAAGAATTTTTTCCAGCATTTCATTAAAGAAATTGGCATAGGCTTTAGCATCGGTGCGCTGATTGGCACAATCTCGGGCGTTGTGGCTTCGGTATTTTTGGGTATACCCATGCTTGGACTGGCTGTTGCTCTGGCAATGGTTATTACCATGACTGTAGCGTCTCTGCTGGGGTTTCTTGTGCCGTTTGTTCTCATTAAATGTAACGTAGACCAAGCTGCGGGAAGTGCCCCGATTATAACATCGCTGAAAGATATAGTAGCACTCGTAATCTACTTTGTTTGTGTGAGTATTTTTGTGGGAAACATGCTGTAAATACAGTGAATTTAATTTAATGTTGTAATTATTTCTGAATCTGTGCTATAATAAGTGTGGCGAGACATAATTTTACTTAATTATGGAGAGTTATGGGTGATATGAAAAAAATAATTTATGTTGTATTGGTGTGTGCTCTGATGTTATTTATGATGATAACATTAGTTGCGTGCGCCGACGAAACAGTCCCTTTGCAAGAACGTATTGACGTACTTGAAGCTGAGAACACCGAGCTGGCGGAGACGTTGTACGCACTACGTGCAGAAAATGATAGAATACAAAGCGAGAATACAAGCACACGAAACGAATTAAATGCAATATTAGCAATGCTTGAAGCGGAGGCGCAAGAGCAGGCACAGGCGGAAGAAGCAGCGGCGGAGCAGGCTGCAGGAGCATTTTTAATCACATATGCCGGAATACCGAACAGGGACAGGGATATGTCATGGCCGTACAACAGCGATTTGCCTTTAGGTCTTAACAGGACTCTCGAAGAGCTTGGTGAAGATGTCGAAATAGTTTGGACATCCACAAATGAAAACATTTTCACGGTCACTCAAAACGAAGATGGTACAAGAGCGACAGTGACTCCAAGAGCTAATGGTTCAGCCAGAGTAATGGTTGCGGCAGGTGAGCATGAGACTTATGCCTGGGTCAGAATCGGCGGTATGGGTTAAATTTATTATTGAGTAGGGAGAAAGTATATGATATTTTCAAAAATACCATACGAAAGACCAAATGTTGAGGAACTTGGAGGAAGTCTCGCAAAGCTTGCAGAGGCTGTCAAAAAAGCCAAAACGGCAAAGGAAGTGCGGGAGCTCCACAAGGAATTTACCGTGCTGTATAAAAATGTCTACACCTTAAACGCTTTAGCATTTATCAGACATTCGCTGGACATAAAAGATGAGTTTTACGACAAAGAAAACGATTTTTTTGACCAAACAGGACCAATCATGCAAAAGTACAGCTTGGAGTTCTACAAGGAGATGGTGACTTCTCCATACAGAAAAGAACTCACAGAAGAGCTGGGCGAACTCTGGTTTGTAAACGCAGAACTAGCTCTTAAAGGCTTTGATGAGAAGATAATTGAAGAAATGCAAAAAGCAAATGCACTGTCAAGCAAGTACGACAAGCTCATAGCATCGGCGAGTCTTGATTTTGACGGCAAAAAGAACAATCTCTCACAGCTTCGCTCATACATGCTCTCTGAAAACAGAGATACACGCAAAGCCGCATATTCAAAGCGCACAGAGTTTTTTGTGGAAAACGAAAAAGAACTCGATGATATTTTTGACGAGATGGTAAAACTCCGCGACTCGATGGCTAAGAAGCTGGGTTATAAGAACTTTATCGAACTCGGATATGTCTGGATGAAGCGCAACAGCTATGATGCTGCAACAGTTAAGCGTTTTCGTGACCAGGTTAAGAAAACCCTCGTGCCTTTTATGGCAAAAGTACATGAGCAAAGAGCAAAAGACTTACAAGTAGATAAACTGAAATTCTTTGATGAGGACATCTACTATGCCGATGGAAACCCGACTCCTAAGGGAACTCCCGAGGAGATGTTTAAGGCAGGGCAGAAGATGTATGATGAGCTGTCTGCCGAAACAAAAGAGTTTTTCGAGTACATGCAGAAAAACGAGCTGTTTGACGTGCTTGCAAGAGAGGGCAAATCAGGCGGCGGCTACTGCCACTTCCTGCCCGACTACGGCTCACCATTTGTATTTGCAAACTTCAACGGAACGAGCGAGGACGTAGACGTACTAACCCACGAGTGTGGTCATGCTCTGTCGGCATACCTCTCTAGAAACATTGAAATCGTAGAGAATATGAACTATACCATGGACATAGCCGAGATTCACTCAATGTCAATGGAGTTTTTCACCGATGACTGGATGGAGATGTTCTTCAAGGAAGATACCGATAAGTTCCTAAAAATGCAATTAACCGCAGCACTGGCGTTTATACCTTACGGCTGCATGGTAGACGAATTCCAGCATATTATCTACGAAAACCCGAATATGACGCCCACAGAGCGCAAAGCCGCTTGGCAAAAGCTGGAGCAGGAATACAAGCCGCATCTAGACTACGATGGCGACCCGTTTTTCGGAAAAGGCGGTCACTGGCAACGCCAATCACATATCTATGAGAGACCGTTTTATTACATAGACTACTGTCTTGCACAGACATGTGCCATTCAATACCGCATCTGGATGGAGAAAAACAAAGACGCAGCATGGAAAAGCTACATAGATTTGCTGGAAAAAGCCGGAACAAGAAGATTCACCGACTTAGTCGCCGAAGCAGGCTTAAAATCGCCGTTTGACAACGGTTGTGTAGAAAATCTTGTAAAAGGCGTAGAGGAATTGATGAAATAGCGCGGTAGTAAAAATCCAAAAACAGGGGCTGTTGCAAATCATGCGGACGCGCAATGCGCACCCCTGCATATCGTATCAAAAATGCAAATATTAGGCATACGTAGGGGCGGTCATTGACCGCCCGCTTATTTTGCAACAGCCCCCCCTACCTAAGTGAATACAAAAAAAGCGGGCGACCGAGAACGGTCGCCCCAAAATTATATTGTGGTTATCTCTTTGAGAATTGTGGAGCGCGGCGGGCTGCTTTTAGTCCGTATTTTTTTCGCTCTTTCATGCGTGAGTCGCGGGTCAGGAAACCTGCTTCTTTGAGAGCGGGACGGAAGTTCTCATCAACGAGAAGCAGTGCACGGGCGATGCCGTGGCGAATTGCACCTGCTTGACCTGTAACACCGCCACCCTTGACAGTGGCAACAATATCAACCTTGCCTACAGTATCTGTCTTGGCGAGCGGCTGACGGACGATGTATTTCAGAGTTTCAAGACCAAAATATTCATCAATATCACGTCCGTTAATGGTGACGGAACCTGTGCCGCCCGGGAAAAGATGAACTCTGGCAACGGAGGACTTTCTTCTGCCTGTACCGTAGAGATAAGGTTTTTTACTAGTGTACATTATTTAGCACCTCCATCAAGTTTTCCTTGCCATACAGTGGGCTTTTGCGCATCATGGATATGCTCGGCACCTCTGAAAACACGCAAACGCCTCATTGCACCGCGGTCACGGGTGTTCTTAGACATCATGCCCTTAACAGCCTGAGTCATGGCAAACTCCGGACGAACTTCCATGAGCTTTTTATATTTAGTTTCTTTGAGGCCGCCGACCCAACCGCTATGGCGGCGATAATACTTTTGCTCCAGCTTATTGCCTGTGAGCACAGCATCGGCACAGTTGATAACGATAACAAAATCACCGCAATCCACGTTGGGGGTATAATCGACCTTGTGCTTACCGCGCAAAATATTTGCAGCTTCGGTAGCAGTGCGACCGAGCGGCGTACCTGCGGCATCAATGATGTACCAGTTGCGCTCGACGGTCTCTTTCTTGGCAAGTGTAGTTGACATGTCTTTGACTCCTTCTCATAAATAAAACGTGCTATAGTAAAATAACACATGAGCGGCAAAGTGTCAACAACAATTTTTAAAAATTACATTACTGCACACCTCATGCTCCGAAATACTCGCAAATGCTCTGAAAAGCTCCCGAATACTCAAAGCGGAAATTAAAATTATTAAGGACAAACGGAAAGAGGGCTGCTGCATCACATGCAGCAGCCCTCTATGCTTCTTACGATTGCAGTCGGTGTTTATTGACCGTCTACATACGGTGCCGGAGCGGTAAGGGCAATGTTGCCACTTGCCCATGTGGACTGCGCCCAGTTACCCAGAGAATCCGGGTCGCCACTGTCCATGCGGAGACGGCTGACATTGACAACACGGTTGTTTGCAGCAATGAGGTCTATGCTCCACTGGTACATAAAGGCGGGCATTTCATCAACGAAAGCCTGAGCCCATCTTCTGTAGGCATCCATTACGAACTCTTCGTCATCCCATGCTCTGTCTGAAAGAATGTCATCCAAAATCGCGCGGAAAGTCGGGCTTTCATAGCGCGGCATGTTAAAACTTCCAGCTTCTGCTGGGCTGCCCCATAGTCCGGACGGATCCGGGTTCATGCCTGAGTTCCAGCCCATTGCAAAGATATCAATGGGGTGGTGTGTTCTGCCATGTACCACATAATCAAGGAATAATCCCCAATCCATAAAGTCACCGCCGTACAGCTCAACTCTGAGATCGAGTCCATATCTCCAGTTTTGAAGATTCATCGGAACCCATACTTGGTTTGCGGCATTATCGTGCGCACCATATATAAGCGTCATCGGCTCGCCGTTGAGGTCTAGCCTGAAGCCTTCGTCGTCGCGCTCGGTGAAGCCGGCTTCGTCAAGGATTTGGTTCGCTCTGTCTAAGTCAAACGAGAACCCTTCAAATGTCAGGTCGATAAACGGTGATGAGTTAAACGGATGAAGAATCATCGGAGCGGGGATTCCGAGATTGTTTCCGAATGTTGCCATATGTTCTTCTCTGTTTGTCGCATATGCGATGGCGCGGCGGATTGCAAGGTTCATAATTGGGTGATCATCGGGAAGCGGAGAGAAATAAAGGTTACCTTCTTCATCTTCCAGTGCGTCGCCCATTCTGAAGTTAAATACATTATAACTCATTGAAGGCCAACCCAGAAGTTGAAAGTTGGTCGGAGGAACTGCCCTGAACATAGCAACATCGCCGGGTGTAAATTGCGCTATGTCATGGTGACCTGCTCTGAGTGCTTCCATAATGAACTCCGGATGTACCATCTCGACCAATACGCCGTCCACATTTGGAGGACCTGCCCAGAAGTCGTCAAAAGCAGTGAAGAAGTAAGACTCACCAACTACGACTGATTCGATTCTGAACGGACCCCAGCCGAGGACTTCGTCACGTGCGCGGATATGGTCTTCGAGATTTGCATGGCCGTAATCCGGGTCTTCGAGAACAGGTGTTATCCAGTGACGTGGAACAGGAGAGGTCCATAGCCCACCTGCGAATTGAATGTCCGGGGTAAGTGGCTCAATAAATTCAATAACCAGTGTACGGTTGTTGTTTGAAAGCTGAAGCCCGGCAATGTAATCGGCTTCGCCGCTTTGAAATTCTTCAATGCCCACAATGTTGCCGACTTGTGAAGTACCAAAACGTACACCGGTATACTCCGGATGACCGATAAGTTCAAATGCAAATACCAGGTCGTCCAGTGTCAGAGGTGTTCCGTCATGCCAAACGGGGTTTTCTTGCATTTCCATCGTGACAGTGTTTGCTGCTCTGTCTACTTCAAATGTTGCAACGCCGTTGTTTGTGATTCTGTTGCCGGCAGAAATTGAAACCAAATCTCCGTTTTGAATTCCTGCAAGGCTTTGATCAAACGATTCCTGTGTGTGTGTTACAAGGAGCAACCCAATGAATGTGCTGGTGCCGACACAGGCAACTCTTAAAATGTTACCATTATCGCCTCTGGCAAGAACTGCCACATCATCAGATGTAAGAGTTGAGTGCGGAAACTCATCCATCAATGAGAGAAGCGCAGGGTGTACCATTACAACATCTTCTTCGTCATCTTCCGGGTCAACGGGTACAACAGGTACCAGTGCTTCAGGTGTGGGTGTCGGTGCAGGTGTCGCTTCCGGTGCCGGGGCAGGTGTTGTTTCGGCAACACCGCCGTCATTTGCCGGGGCACATGCTGCAATGAAGGCAAAGACCATAACGGATGCGAGGAGCAGGGCAAGAATCTTTTTCTTTTTCATTCAATTTTTTCCTCCTAAAAATAAATTAATTTATGCAAAGCGTTGTCTCGGGTCTGCTACTCGCTGGAGAGCATTGCCGACGAAATTAACGCATAGCATCAAAACTATACTAAGAACCAAAGCAGGCGCCCATGTCCATGGGAAGTGTACTAAAAGTGTTGTGCTTATCGCATTTTGCATCATTGTGCCAAGTGAGGGGAAGTCCCAACCCAGACCGAAGCCCAACATCGTGAGCCCTGTTTCAATTCCGATATTTGCGGACATTGTTAAAACGAAATTAGCAACAGCTACATCAACCAAGTTCGGCAGCATTTCTCTAAAGATAATTACAATATTCCTTGTGCCCAGTGTTTTTGAGGCACTGATATAATCAAGCTGCCGCTGTGACAGGGAAGCGGCGCGTAAGAGCCTTGCCCTCCCCATCCAGGTAAACATTGTTAAGAAGAATATGAATAACCCGATTGTCCTGCCGAATATGACAAACAAGACTATAACAATCATCAAAAAAGGCACCATTGACCACGTATCGGTAATGCGCATCAGTATGTTGTCGACCCTGCCGCCGTAAAAACCGGAAATCACACCTACAGCCAAGCCAAGGATAAACGAGAAAAATGTGACTCCGAAAGCTATGTATAATGAGTTTCTCGCCGCAACAAAAAGTAAGTTAAACTGATCGCGCCCCAGATGGTCAAGTCCGAATACAGTACCCGATGCCTCCGGCGAAACAGGAAGCAAACCGGGTTGCGGTGTCACCCACATGACATCAAAGCGGGCATTTATGATTGGTGCTCCGATAAAAATTGCAAGCAACAGCCCCAATAATATTATGCTGGAAACCAAAGCAAAGTAGTCGTACCTCAACTCACGCAGAAACAGCTTGAATATCGACGGCGGCTTGCTCACGAAATGCGACGGTGGATTATTTGATTTTATTACTTCACCTGTTTTTTCTTTTGCCATAACGCTTCTCCTGCCGTAAATTTTGTCTTTTAATTACTGGATTTGGATGCGGGGGTCCACCACTATGAGCAATATATCCGATATGAGCATACCGGCGGCTGTCAGTACCGAGAAAAGTATAATCAAAGCATTAACAACCGCGAAATCCCTTGCTACAATGGATTGGAAAAATAACGAGCCCATTCCCGGATATAGGAAAATCTGTTCTATGAACAATACACCCATGAGCAGCCCGGAAATCGCAAAGCCGACACCGGCTGTAACAGGGATTATCGAGTTGCGCAAAATGTGTTTATTGAATAAAACCCTTGTCGGAACACCTTTGGATCTTGCAAGCTTGACATATTCTGAGGCGGTTCTGTCTACTATATTGGCGCGAAGCATGAAGATTATACCGACTGTTCCCAAGAGAGCCCCTGTCGTGGCGGGCAGTATCATATGATGGATACGGTTGAGAAAAATATCCATAGCTGTGCCTTGTGCCATAATAATGGCATTAACCGAGCCGCTCGCCGGGAACCAGCCGAGGTTAAACGCAAACGTCAATATCAGCAAAATACCTAAGACAAGCGTTGGCATCGAGAGCGCAATAAAAACATAGAACATTATGGTTTTATCCGGCCATTTACCTCCGAATCTTCCCGCTATAATGCCCAGCGGGATAGCTATAATATATGTAAGGATAAGTATGGTAAGCGACAGCCAGAAAGTATTGCTCACCCTGTCGCCGATAACAGCAGTAACAGCACGCCTGTGGGTAAAGCTCTGACCAAAGTCCCCTTCGACAAGAATCCCGGTTATCCAGTCGAGATAACGAATAGGCAACGGGTCATCCAGTCCGAGGAGCTCTCTTTGCCTTAGCAGGTCATCTGCGGTAAGCGTAGGGTCAACAAGTCCGGTTAAAGCATCACCGGGCATTTGCGTCCCTAAGATAAACACAAATATTGATATGAAAATTAGTTGCGGTATTAAAATTAGGATTCGTCTGATAATCATTTTCCACATAATAATGACCATTCCTTTCGAAAATTCTCAGGCACAAAACGACTCATGAAAGGAATTGTCATTTTGTGCATCATTTGCGGTTCCCCGTAGGGGGAGCAAATCGCACATTCCCCCGTTAGTTTGAAATCTTTCAAACTAGACGTCCTCCTCCTTTATGGTACTGCTATGTAATGTGTTTCGCTTCCGTCAACTTGTTTCAGCGGATAAACCCCACCGCCGTCCATATAATAGTTACTGTATTGCTCCTCATATTCCTTGCTGATTTCGATACGCTTGGCTTCGTTGACCGATTTCATGTCCGGGTCTGTATCGGGAATTGAGGCAATAAGCCTTCTTGTATAAATATGCTTTGGGTTTTTATAGATGTCGTTTCGCTCACCTACTTCGACAAAACGAGAATTGTGCATTATTACAAGTGTCTTGCACATGTGCTTAACAACACCGAGGTCATGGCTGATGAATAAGTATGACAGCCCCAGTTCTTCTTGAACGTCTTTCATATAGTTGAGAACCTGTGCTTGTATAGATAAATCCAGCGCAGAAACCGGCTCGTCCGCAACAATAAGCTTAGGCTTTAATGCAATCGCCCTTGCCACACCTATGCGCTGTCTCTGCCCACCGGAAAATTCATGAGGATACTTGTGTGCATCAAGTGAGGACATGCCGACTATAGCAAGTAGTTCATCAACCTTTTTTCTTTCCTCAGCTTTTGAAAGCTTTTCAAAATTCCTTATCGGCTCGGCTATAACATCAAAAACTCTTTTCTTTACGTTTATGGATGAATGGACATCCTGAAATATCATTTGAACACTTTTGCGGTACTCGGAGCGGTTTTTACCGATGTATTTTGTAATGTCTTTACCATCAAACAAAATCCTGCCGCTTTTGATAGGTACAAGACCAAGTATTGCTTTTCCAATTGTGGTCTTACCGCTGCCGCTTTCTCCGACAAGCCCCACAGTCTGCCCCTCGTCAACAGAAAATGTTACTCCGTCAACTGCCTTGACATGTCCGACAACACCACCGAAAATACCTCCGCGGATTGGATAGTATACTTTTAAATCTGTAACTTCCAGTATTGCCATCAGATTCTCACCTCCCGGCTTGAAAGCTCATTTTCAAAGTGGAAATGAGTATAGCATGTGCATAGTACAAAGTGCTCGGGTTCTATCTCTTGGAGTGTTGGCGTGACCTCGTGGTCACTCTCCGCAATCCATGGTATGCGTGGTGCAAAACGGCAACCGGTTCTGGGCATTTCCCTGAGTGTGGGGACAACACCTTGTATTGCATTGAGTCGCTCGAGGTTTTCACCAACATTTGGAATTGAGGCGAGAAGCGACCTTGTGTATGGATGCATCGGGTTTTTAAATATCATATCGGCAGTACCTTGCTCTACGATTTGCCCGGCATACATAATGGCGACCCTGTCCGCCATTTCCGCGACGACACCGAGGTCATGGGTAATAAGTACCATTGATGAACGTATCTCCTTTTGGAGTTTACGCATAAGGTCGAGAATTTGTGCTTGGATTGTAACATCAAGTGCGGTTGTGGGTTCATCGGCAATGATAAGCTTGGGATTACACGAGAGTGCAATCGCTATCATAGCCCTCTGGCGCATACCGCCGGATAACTCGTGAGGGAGCTGTCTGTATGTGAGTGCAGGGTCTGTCATACCGACTGCTTCCAGTAATTCGAGCGCACGTTCTTTTTTTTCTGCTTTAGTAAAATCAGTGTGGTATTTAAGGGCTTCCTCTATCTGGGAGCCAACCCTCAGCAGAGGGTTTAAGGCTGTAAGTGGATCTTGGAATATCATGGAGATGTCCTTGCCCCTAATTGCATTGAGTTCTCTTTCTTTAAGACCTAATATTTCTCGTCCTTCAAAAGTAATCTCGCCGCTGATGCGTGTATAATTCATATTGTGAAGCTGGGGAATAGAAAGAGCCAACGCCGTTTTTCCGCAACCGCTTTCGCCCACTATGGCAAACACTTCGTTACTTCTGATGTCGAGGTTCACGCCATCGACAGCATTGTAGTATTTACCCTCGATTCTGAAAGCAGTCTCGAGATTTCTGATTTTTAACAAAGTTTCTTGCTCTTTCACATTTTCACCTTTTTCAACTTTAACAAATTCAGTACCTATCAACGCGCTTTACGTGAATAATTAAAAGGTATATATTTTTTAACATACTGCGAAAAAATAAATCAACAATATGTATAGAGAAGGTCGTTACGATGCGAGCAGTTTAAACGTTGAACAAAATCCGATAATTTCTACACTTCGCTAAGCCTTGCACTGCAATGTATTGCGGGCACAATGTAACAATTTGTCAAGAATGTTACATGATTTTATATGAAAAATAGCCGTTTTACGGCATAAAAAATGCCGCTGTAAACAGCGGCATAGAGATATTATTTATTCTCATTCAAAAGGTTGCCTAAACTATATCCATAACCCAGCTAGCGGGATAACCGAAACACGGGGATAGGCTCGACTTTGTGTAGGTTTAGCCTGTGTAGTCTGTCTATTTTCTCGCGTACAAAGTCGTCATCGCAGATACCCTCGCGGATATATCTGTCTAAAACA
>Ga0209755_10002735_pt1 | contig 23514 bp, 15 predicted proteins | sample TergutCo191P1_FD_187301 | JGI IMG/M metagenome (GOLD analysis project Ga0209755, IMG submission 187301) | Cornitermes sp. P1 segment gut microbial communities from Petit-Saut dam, French Guiana - Co191P1 (SPAdes) (version 2) | ecosystem: Host-associated > Arthropoda: Insects > Digestive system... | reverse complement strand
GGCTGATGTACCTTGCGGTGCGGTTCGCACTTAAGCAGGATCTTCCGCTGTTCTGGCGCGCCAATTCAATGATTGTGGAAATCGGCGGCGGTTCAACTGAAATTATGCTTCTTCGCAGGGGACAGATGGTTGCGGCTCACAGTTTGAAACTTGGAACAATAATGATCAATCAAAGATCGCGCCACGGCTTCGGAAAAGGTTTTTTTTACGAACGCTATTTAAATGAAAATATAAGAAACACTCTTGGAATGCTCAACATGGATATGGACCTTAACCGCATAAGAACGCTTGTCGCCGCCGGCGCTGACGCGCGTCTTGCCGCCGATAAAGCGGGAAGAGAGTTAAACGAAAACTGCAAGATAATCGAGCGTGTTGATTTTATTAAATTTGTTGATAAATGCCGCAATTATACAATCGAAGACTGCATCAATGAATTTGGAATTTCCTATACCGACGCAGAAGGATTAATTTTAGGCCTTTTAATATTAAAATTGATTCTTGAACGCACAGGCGCTCCCTTGCTTGCTGTCCCGCTTGTTACAATCCGCGACGGATACCTTATCGATCTTGCGTCGGGAGTTGACTCTTCGCTACAGGATGAATTCTCTTCGCAGATTATAGCGTCAGCTGTAAACCTTGGACGCAAGTTCCATTTTGACGAAGCGCACGGATGCCATATCGCCGCTATGTGCATGGTAATTTTTGACGCTTTAATTAAAGAGCACGGAATGAACACGCGTCACCGCACCCTTTTAGAAACTGCCGCTGTCCTTCATGACATCGGAACATATATAAAAACGTCCGGTCATCAGAAACACGGCCAGTACATCGTCGCGAACTCTGAAATTTTCGGGCTTCATCAGGATGAGCTTGGAATAATCGCAAACGTAATCAACTGCCACCGCGGCGATATTCCTTCCAGTTCTGACGCGGATTTTATGATGCTTCAAAGAGAAGAGCGTGTCTGCGTATTAAAACTCGCTTCGATTTTAAGAATCGCCGACGCGCTTGACCGCGGCCATACGCAGAAAATTAAAAAAATTACAGTTGAACGCCGCAAAGAGACAGTCGTTCTTCATGCCGAAGGCGCGGCAGGCAGCCAGAGCAATGATTTTTCCCTTGAGCTTATGGGACTCGAAGAAAAAGGCAAATTGTTTCAGGATGTGTACGGGTATAAGGTTATACTAAGTTAAGGAGGAGTAAATAAAATGAACAATGATGAAAATGTAAATAACGAGCAGTCTCCTCTGCCATACCTTTCCCGCGATGTTTCCTGGGTTGATTTTAATGAGCGCGTAATGAACGAAGGGCTTCGTCCTCATCTTCCGCTCCTTGAAAGGCTACGCTTCCTCGCGATTGTTTCAGCTAACTTTGACGAATTTTTCATGGTAAGAATCGCCGCTCTTAAGCGCCTTGAAAAAATAGAAGCGAAAGCCGATCCCTGCGGACAGACACCCTCTCAGCAGCTTGATACAATTTCTGTTAAAGCGCACTTAATTATAAAAAGACAGTACAGCTGCCTTCAGAATGAAATTTTCCCCGAACTTGCAAAAAACGGATTATCGCTTTTCCGCCCGGACTCATGGACAGTTCCTCAGCTTGACTTTTTGGAATCATTTTTTGTAAATCATATTTATCCTGTTCTTACCCCGCTGCGGCTTGAAGACGGCAAACCATTTCCTTTTATCGAAAGCCGTTCGTTAAACGCCATCTTTCTTCTGGAAGCGGAAAATCCGCAGAATGAAGGCGGAGCGGAGGAAACGCCGGAAGAACTGAAGATAATAGTGCCGCTTCCCGCTGTTCTTGACAGGCTTATCTGGCTTCCCAACTTTGAAAAAATGACAGATAACGACAGCAGGGAAAAGCTGCAGCTTGCGCTGCTTGAAGATGTAATCATTACATGGGGAATATATCTTTTCCCCGGTTACCGCGTCAGGGAAAGCATGATGTTTAAAATTAACAGGGACGCGGATTTTTCCGTAGACGAGCAAAGGGACGAAGATTATGTGGAGGCAATGGTTCAGGTTCTGGAAGACAGAGGAAGAGCCGATGTTGTACGGATGGTTTACTCGCCAGGAAGCGTAAAACTGCGCGATGAACTTTCAAAACGATTCGCTCTTGAAAGCGATTATCTTTATGAAATTGACGGCCCGATTAATTTAATAGATTTTCTTGAACTAATAAACATCGCGACCATGGAAGAATTAGCTGAAAAACCGTGGAAGATTCATAAATCCGAGGATTTTAAGGAAGAGTCAAAAACAAGCTCATCGCCTATATTGGATCGCATAAGCGAAGGTGATGTCATGCTGCATCTGCCGTACCAGTCGTTTGATCCTGTTGTAAGATTTTTTCAGGAAGCCGCTTCCGATCCTCAGGTTATATCCATAAAAACCGCGCTCTACAGAACAGGCGGCGCGATTCCGGGAATCGGAATAAATTCCGGTTCTTCGTCTTTTTCGCCGGTGGTAAGAGCGCTGGAACAGGCGGCTTTAAACGGGAAGCACGTAACTGCCATTGTTGAACTTAAAGCGCGTTTTGACGAAGAGCGGAACATTTCATGGGCAAACCGCCTTGAAAAAGCGGGAGTTATCGTTGTTTACGGACTTTCAAATTTAAAGGTACATTCAAAAGTATCCATGATAATGCGCCGCGAAAATGACCGCGTAAGGCGTTATGTGCATTTATCGACCGGAAACTACAATGACAGAACGGCGAAATATTACGAGGATATCTGCCTGTTTACATGCCGCGAAGATATCGCTTATGACGCGGGCCTTGTTTTTAATATGCTGACAGGATACTCGGCTATTCTGTCAATGAACAGGCTTACGATCGCCCCAAGCGGATTAAAGCGGCGTTTTATGGAATTAATCGAAAGAGAGACAGGCAGGGCAAAACATGACTACCCGGCGAAAATTATGGCGAAGATGAACGCGCTGACTGACGTTGATATTGTCAGGGCTTTATACGCAGCTTCGCAGGCAGGCGTAAAAATATCGCTTTGTGTGCGCGGCGTCTGTACATTGATTCCCGGAATAGAAGGTGTTTCAGAAAACATACGCGTAATCAGCGTTATCGATCATTATCTTGAACATTCAAGAATCTATTATTTTTCCAACGGAGGCGCGGAAGAAATTTATCTGGCAAGCGCGGATCTTATGACGCGTAACCTGGAACACCGTGTCGAAATTTTATTCCCTGTTCAGGACGAAAAACTCCGCGTTGAATTAATCGAAATCCTTAACGACTATTTCCGCGACAATTGTCAGTCTTCTGTTCTTGACAGCGACGGCAGGTGGACACAGCTTTCTCCTGCCGAAGATGAAAAACGTTTCCGCGTTCAAAAACAGCTTTTATCCCGCGCAGCAAGAAATACTGATATTCCCGATTCCGCGAAAATGGAGTATACTGTAAGAAGAAGTCCCGCCCAAATCTAGCATTGAAAAAGGGCGCCGGCAATAATTAAAAGGAGCGTTTTATGTTGGAAATGTTAAGTGCAATCGGGCTTGATCCATTATATTTATTTTTAATCGGGCCGACGCTTGTTCTTTCTCTTTGGGCGCAGTTTATGGTTAAATCGACTTTTTCAAAATATTCAAATGTACGATGCGCAAAAGCGGTTACAGGCAGCAGCGCCGCGGCATTATTGCTAAAATCCAATAATATTAACGATGTCGCGGTAGAAGCTGTAAAAGGCTCGCTTACGGATCATTATTCGCCGGCAGATAAAAAGCTGCGTCTTTCAGAGCCTGTCTACGGCGCATCAACAATTTCAGCTGTCGGCGTCGCCGCTCATGAAGCGGGACACGCGATTCAGCACGCGACAAAATGGGGGCCTCTTGCTTTGCGGAGCGTTCTTGTTCCTGTTGCGAATATCGGATCACAATTCGGTCCTACTATGGCGATAATCGGGTTTGGCATAACGGCAGTCGGCGGTGTAATTGATTCAATCGCGTCGCTTTTAATTATCGGGGGAATTCTGCTTTTCAGCGGCGCTGTGCTTTTTTACTTAATCACGCTGCCTGTGGAGTTTAACGCTTCAAACCGCGCGATAGTAATTCTGCGTTCCAACAATGTCCTTAGCGAAGATGAACTTAAAAAAGTAAGAAAAGTGCTTAATGCCGCGGCTATGACCTATATAGCGTCCGCTCTCACAGCTATCGCGAATTTAATCCGTCTTATTTTACTTTCCAAAAGGCGGAGATAATTTCCTCTCATTTACATCACTACCGGAAATCTCCTGCCGTCGGCATTGTAAATGAAGTAACGGTTATAGAATCACCTGTCGGCTGCTCATAAAAAAAGATATATCCGATGTCAGACGCGTTTCCTATAAACAGGAATCCTTCTTCGAAAAACATATGAATACGCCCCTGTGCCGCAATATTTTCGATAAGGGTGCCGTTGGCATTATAAAAATTAAGTGTGAGGATTAAATTATCATCTGTAGCGCCATCAGCCCAAGATAATTGAAAATACGCGCCGGCTCTATTTATATTTGCTACAGGTATGAAATTTGGCCAACGGCCTCTGTCATAATATGGAGGTATAAATTGATATAATCTCATAGAAGCCCCATTAACCGGATACAACGGATTTCGTTGAGTGTCCCGCACCTGTAATGCGGTAAATTTCTCAAAAGCTTTATTACTGGTTAAGGGGTCTTCCGGTACCGGTGCGGGCGCCGGTACTGGCGTTGGTGTGGGTGTCGGCGCTGGTGTCGGCGGTAATTCAATATCCACAAAGAAGTTAGCTACTTGCCCCCTTACCGTAACCGTTACCCTCTGCTGTCTGCCGATGCGGTTAGGTTCGTAACCGCTTACTGTAAGCTGTTCTACCGGGATGAGTACTCTTATTTTTTTGTTCGGATCCGCGCCGGTGTAATTTCCATATATCATGATGCCCGTAAGATCCAATGGCTCTCCCAAGAAATAGGTCGTTTTGGTAGGCGGTTTATCCAACTCTATGCTTGTAAGCGCCAATACTTCAACATTAAAATTCGCGATCCTGCCGTTCTTGGTTATTGTCAAACGCTGAATGCCGACCTGATTAGAATTAAAACCGCTGACATCATTTCCTACTATTGTAAGCGGCTCATCTGGTATTCCATCTCCCCATATGCCTCTTACCATTAGTCCGGTCAGGTCAAGCGATTCACCCTGGAAATAATCAAGCTTTAGCGGATTTTGTAAAATCAAAATACTGGCCATGCTGCGGACATCAACTTCGAATGTTGTTACAAGTCCTTCGTAAGAAACCCTGATAGTCTGCTTTCCGGGCTGGTCTTTCATGTAGCCTGTAATCTCACAGTAAGAGAGATCGATTCTGTCGCTCCCCATCTGATCCCATTCGCCGCGTATCTCAAGACCCGGCCATGAAGGATCGGGAATATCACCTTCTTTGAAAAGAGTGACTCTTGGCGGAGAAGAGACCGTTAAGGTTCGAAGCGCCATGACCTCTGTCACAAAGGTGGCCACTTGTCCTGACACCCTGACTACAACAGTCTGAGGACCCGGGGTGTGGCTGTTAAAGACGATATTGCTCTGAGATACCGGAACAGCTTTGCGGCTTCCGTCTTTATAAAGACCGAAGATAATAACTTCCCTTGGGTTAATATTCTGTCCCTGACGCACCTGTCTTGGGCCTGAGACATTATCTTCTTCAATGGATACTAACTGCATGGACGCGCAGCTTAAGAAGACAGCCCCGACTAACAGCGCCGCCGCGATGATTGTTAATAATCTTAAATTCTTCATTGAATACTCCTTATTTGCCGTCAATCTTTCTTTTAATTTCCTGTAGTAAAAAATCTTTTAATGATAAGCGGGAAAAAAACTGTCACCCATATAAGCATTAAAAAATACCTTATTGTGTCAACAACAAGTCCTGTTCCGATAATTAATTTTAATCCTTCTTTTATGGCAAGTACGCCGGCGATGCCAAGAACAACTTTGATTATCTGCAGAAAAATGTTTTTTGCTTTAACAGAAAATTTGATATAAACGCGTTCAATAAACATACCTACGGCAAAACCGATGCCTGCGCCCGCCGCTTTAAGGCAGTCTGATAAATACACCTGTTCAATTATTCCCTTTGAATAAAAAACAGCCGCAATTACAATTACTATAACCACATATAAAATTAAAATAAGAGCGATAGCAATTTCGCGTTTTTTACTAACAGCATCGCCGGAGAAGAGTTTTATTGAAATAAATATAATAAAAGCTGTTATTAAAAGAGAAATTGCTACATCCTGCAGCGTATGCACGCCAAGGTACATTCTGGAAAAAGCCACAAGTAAAACAAATACAAAGAAAGTTATTTTTAAAGGAATTTGTTTTACCGCAGTTCCAAGCGATCCAAGCAGCGCGGTCGCGCTTTGGGTATGGCCGCTTGGAAACGAATAACCTGTGGCGTGAACTTTTGCGGATTCAATAGTATTAAGCTCAGGGTATAAAATCCACGGGCGGTCGATTCTGAAAATTATTTTCATTCCCTGGACTGTAATCCCGGATAAAAAATACACAATGCCGATTATATAAGCGATTTTTTTGCTGACGCACCAGAAGATCGCACAGAGAACAACTATCGCGATTAGCTCTTCGCCAAGGCGCGTAATAAGACCGAATATAACATCAAGAAAAGGCGAGCGCATCCCTTCCAGGAATTTTAATAACTCCATATATTTCTCCTAATAACAAATGTTTCTATATATTACCATACAATTTATCAGCGTTCAAATAATTTTTTTAACTCTTCATGGCTCATTCTTGAAAGCCATGACTCACCGGATTTTACAGTAAGATCGGCAAGCTCTTTTTTGCCTGTAATCATCGCGTCGATTTTTTCTTCAAAACTGTTCTTGGTGATAAACCGATGAACAAAGACGGCGTTTTTCTGCCCGATACGAAACGCACGGTCCGTCGCCTGATTTTCCACAGCGGGGTTATACCACAAGTCGTAGTGAATTACGCGGGTTGCCGCTGTCAGATTCAAGCCGAGTCCTCCGGCTTTTAAACTGATAAGCAAAACGCGCGACGAAGGATCGCTTTGAAACTTGCTGATTGTCTCTGTCCGCGCGCTCTGACTTAATCCGCCGTGGTAAAGAAGAGCGGCCTCTCCCAGTTCCTTTTTTATGATCTTTTCCAGACAGTCAAGCGTCTCTACATATTGGCTGAAAACCAGCGCTTTTTCCCTGTTCGCAAGAATTTTTTCAAGGAGCGATACAAGAAGCTGCGCTTTGCCGGAAAGTTGAACCTCAGGCGGGCTTTCTTTATCAAAGACGCGCGGATGATTACAAATCTGCTTTAATGAGGTTAATAAATAAAAAATAAGCGATGACCGTTCTTTTTTATCTATTTCTTTTGATTTTTTCATTGACTGTTCAACTACAGTTTCGTATAACGCTGCCTGTTCTTTTTCCAGAGCCGCGTATTCGTTAATTACAACTTTATCCGGCAGATCCTTTATAATATTTTTATCGGTCTTCAGCCGCCGTAATAAAAAAGGCGATGTAATTTTATGCAGAGCCTCCGCCTTTTCTTTATCACGCATAACTTCAATCGGAATGCGGTAGCTTTCCTTAAAATTTTTCGCGTCTCCCAAGTAACCCGGAAGGACAAAGTCAAAAAGCGATCTAAGATCTTCCAGGCGGTTTTCCACAGGAGTGCCGGATAAGGCAAGCCTGTATCCTGAGCGTATGTTTTTCACGGTACGCGAAACGCGCGTTTGCGAGTTTTTCATCAGATGGGCTTCGTCAGCTAACAAAAGTGAAAAATTTCTTTTATTAATTTTTTCCGCGTCCCTTACTGTTGTTTGATATGTTGTAAGAAATACATCGCTTTTTTTATCAAACTTTCTGCCGCTTCCGTGATAACGCGATATTTTTAAAGATGGAGCGAAAATGTTAAGCTCATTTTCCCAATTACTTAAAAGCGCGGCGGGAGCTACGACAAGACAGCTTTCATTTAAAAGACCTTCCTCTTTCAGCCGCAGCATAAGCGCGATTGATTGAACTGTCTTTCCAAGACCCATGTCGTCGGCGAGTACGCATCCTAAACCGGAAAGCAAAAGAGAATAAAGCCACTTATAGCCGCGCTCCTGATACGGACGCAGCTGAGCGTTTAATGAAGACGGCGGCGGAATATCCTGCTCTAAAAAAAGTTTATCAATATTTTTTCTTAGATCAAACGGAAGGACAGTATCGCCTGAAAAATGCGCTTTTAAAAAATCATTTAAACCGGGATCAGAGGCACGCGCTTTTTTCAGAAGACTTGAAAATTCATTTATCCGCATTTTTACAAAACCGTCCCTGAAACGGACAATTGCTTTTTTTATTTTAACAAGTTTTTCAAACTCCTTAATGCTCATAACATCATCGCCGACAGCGATCTGCCATTCAAATCCCTGAAGAGCGTTCAGATCAAGGTAGCGCACAAGAGAAGCGCCTTCTGTCTTTCCTTTAACAACAAGCCGCGGTTTCAATTCTTTCGCGAACGCTTTGGGAAGGTTTACTGTCATTCCAAGGCGCGTAAGCAGCGCCGCCGCGCTGTCAAGAAAAGCGATAAGGCGTGTTTCAGATAACGCGATCTTCTGATTGGAAAAAAGGTCTTTTATTTCAGGAAGATAATTTGAAAGGGCTGTCGGCGCACGGAGAATATTAATGTCCCTGCATTTTGAAAGCGGCGTTTTCTTCTGCGTTCCGGCTTCATTGTTTTCTTTATACTCAGTTTCTACGACATCCATGGAAATTGTAAAATGAAAAATTCCGCCTGTGTCAAAAAGAGACTCTTTTTTATTATCATTTTTTATTTGATGATCAGCTTTACTCTTTGAAATCTCCTTAATGCTGATCTCATAGCGGTACGCGGAAAAATCAATATGAAGAACAGAAAGCCAGCGGTCAATGTTCAGCGGAAGCGATCGTTTAGCAGGCGGCGAAACATCAATAAACATCCCCAGAAAAAACATATTCAAAAGGCTTTTATATTCAATGTTTTTAATCTTGTTAATATTTTCGCGGTAAAAATCTTCGCGGAACAGCATAAAATTCTTTCGTACCCATTCGCCTAAAAAAGCGGAACAAAGAATATCAACCGCGCTTTGTGAACTTACAGTTTGTTTTCCTTTGCTTTGCCCATGCTGCGAAACCCGGCTTCCCGGTAATGTTATGCGAAATACATTAACGGCGGCGAACATTCCGCCTGCCGCTGTTTGCGCGTATCCGCTGGAAACTATTTGCTTCAGCATTTTAGCAACCTGCGGCAGATTTTCAAACGGACGCCAGATAATTTTTAATATTTCTTCGTTTTCTGTTTTATCATCATCAGCGGGGACAGATGACTGCAAATCCCCGGAAACATACACATAGGGAATAAAAGCTCCTGATGAACAGATAAGATTTAAACATTTAAAAAGGAAAAAAAGAAAAGTATAAGAGGCGGTTCCGTATTCCTGCGAAAACCGTACAAAATAATTAAACGCTTCATATAGCGTATAACGTTTTACTTCTCCGTTTATATCCTGCGCCTGAAGAACAGGTTCTAAACCGGGTTCGGGAAAATTTCCCGCGGGATAATGAACTGACCAAACTGATCTGGAAAAATCGTGCTCGCTCTGTTCGATGATATTTTCACTGTCTGCAAACGCGGACTCCCATTCAGATGAGCCGCTTGCGGAAAAATTTCCCGCGCATCGATGGTAAAATTCCGCCATAACAGCGGCAAAATTTCTTCCGCAAAACGGCGGATCAGACTGCAGAAGAGATGTAATAAGCTCTCCGCTGTAGGGGATTGGCTCAAAGTCAACCGTCTCAGGTAAAGAAGAGTCCTCTTTTATTTTATTTTTTTCCGTTGAAGCCTCAGCCTGCAATTTGCCGTTCTCAGTATCGTTAAACGTCACTGTAAAAGGCGGCGCGATCTTATACACAGCGGCTTTTCCAAAACGGCGCGCAAGGTCCATTCCGCGCAGACGGAAAAGCACCTGCGGATTCGCGTCAATCTCCGCGGCGATAATGTAGTAAAGCGCGGCCATGTGTTTGCAAGGATCGCCGTAATCGGGGCATGTACATGATCTTTTCATTTCACGCCAGCGCACAGGAGTAAGACTGATTCCTTCATCTTTTAATTTATGTAAAAATGTTTCAGGCAGCTCGCCGCAAGCAATTCGTGCCATTAAAGGCGGATCGTTTTCTATTAATTTATATACTGTTTCCGCTTTTTCAAGAGGAGGAAAACTTATAACAACCTTGTAAAAAGGACTGCTTTTCCCTTCCACTTTCGCGGCGGCGCGTCCTTCGCTGATTTCAAGAGAAAGAACCTTTCCTGTGTTCGCGTAACGTCTTCCGCGATCGAGGCGTTCTCCCATTTTATAGCTGTCAAGAACATCAACAAACCATCGGCCCCATGGCGTAACTCCGTACAGATTTTTCATGTATATTAAAAATATATCAGTAAAAATCATTTAAGCCAATGTTTTACTTTATATCAGTTTAGCCAATATCAAAAAATATTTTATTTTTTTTATTTTCGGTCATGCAAAACGCATAGTCCGCGCCCATATATGGTATCTATAAATTTTCCTGTGGAAAATTTATGGCCGGCGGCAGCCTGCTGCCGGATCTTACAGAGGAGGATGTATATGAACAACCTCAATTCTATTCTAATCGAAGGCAATCTGGTGAGAGACCCTCTGCTTCGATCCACCCCTAAAGGGACTCAGATTTGCACAATGAGTCTCGCATCAAACCGTTACTACAAGCAGGACACAGGTTTCGAAAAGGAAGTTTCTTTTTTCGACATTGAAACATGGGCGAAGCTTGCGGAGGTTTGTTATGCGAAAGGCAAAAAGGGCCGGGGATTACGCGTAGTAGGACGTCTTAAACAGGATCGATGGAACGATCCTGACGGTAAACAGCGATCAAGAATCAGCATTGTCGCAGAACATGTTGAATTCCGCCCGGAATTTAAAAAAGATTCAAAACCGTCGCCGGGAGCGTTATACGATGACGACGCCGACACAGAAGCGGAAGAAGCCGCCATTCTTGAAAGAGCGGAAAAAGAAATGGAAGCCGTCGCCTTCTAGAATCTGAAAATTAAGCAGGGGTTGAATTTAACCCTTGCTTTTTTATTTATCTTTATAAAACCCGTCTTTCCAGTTGAATCTGCCGGAATCAGGAAGCACTGCGTACTCATTAACAGAGCGCATCAGATCGCGGTAATTCGGTTTTTTTAATTGCGTTCCGCTAAGATCAATTATAAAACGCCCAAAACCCGCTTCCTTTAAAAATGGAATTTTATCGATGATTGAAAAATATTTCCGCGGATAAACACGAGTGCCTTCGTTTACATCAAGCGAAAAATTTTCATCCATGTTATCTGAAAATGTTTTAAAATCAATAATACGGCTTAAATCCGCTCTTATGTTGAACAAGGGTGGCCATGTAAAAACTGTAATAAAAAATTTAGAATAAAGCGCGTTTTTACTTTTTCGTTTAAAGTCTGATCGGCCGCCTGACGCGATATCCAGCGTTTTTTCAAGATTCTGCCTGTTGTTTTCCAGCGGTGATACAAAACCGTCAACGCCAAGCGAAGATACAAACGAAAGCGACCATGAGTTAAACATGTAAAGCCACGGGCCCGCGATTATTTTAACGCCTTTGATTTCCCTGAACAGCGAAAAATGACCGGGATTATTCAAAACAAACTGATTATACCCTTTTTCCGCCAGTTTTTTTATGTTATCTGTCATTGCGTTATTTTCATAGCCGGCGGTTTCCTGCGCGAACCACGGATCAAATGTTAAAATAATTTCTGACGGCGTAAAAGGAAGAGGCTTGCCCGCCGCTTTATTGTCAGCTAACAAACGCTTTACATTTTTTTTTGACATTGCAAGCATTACGCGCTTAGGACGCGAAGACTGAACAATGTATAAATCTTCAGTGCGGGAAACAGCGACATAAAGGCCTTCGGGAAATGTTTCCTGCTTTTTTACATTTATCTGAGGCAAAGGTGCTCTTTCTCTTCCAGGACCTTTGCCGCCAGAAACCTGATTCAGTATTTGCGCGTAACGCTTTCTCATTTCCCTGGTTTGAATCAAATAAACATGATCGTCTGGCTTCCCTTCCGGCAAAGAAATCCAGACATCGCGCGATTTTCCAACCGCTGGCTCTGCGAATGTCAGCTTATGCGAAATTCTTCCTGAATCATTGCTAAAGTGGACACGCACAGAATCACGCGCAGATAGTTTAACGCCCCTAGGCGGAGTTACAAGCGCGCGCCTTTCATCGCCTGCGTCTTTTATTTTAATAATTGTCCCAAGACTGATTCCTGTCCCTCCGTCTTGATCAGGGTTAAGCCAGTCAATCTTGTCATCCTTTGCGTTTTCATGTTCCATGTTTCCCATGTTAAATAAATACTGCGTTTTCGCTCTTGCAAAATCGCTGCGTAATATTTCTTTTCCTTTTTCAATGCTGTATAAAATTTCATCTTCACCGCCGTTTTGAACAGCGTCAACAACAAGCCTGTAAGCGGAAACAACAGCGCCGACGTATGAGGCGCTTTTCATGCGTCCTTCGATCTTTAACGCTTTTATTCCGGCTTCCGCCAATTCAGGCACTCTTTCCAGAAGCTGTAAATCATTCGGGGAAAAATAATATCCTGACATGTTGTCTGAATTTTTCCGCGGAGTGTTTTTTTTCGATTCATAATCTCCTTTTTTATTTAAAGGTTTCCCGAACTGATGATACAGCCTTCTGCACGCCTGCGTGCACATTCCTCTGTTAGCTGATTTCCCGCCGAGGTAGCTTGAAAAAAGACAGATACCGGAAACGCTGACACATAACGCGCCGTGAACAAAAACTTCAAGCTCCAAATTTGTTTCTTTTTTTATGCTGCGAAGCTCTTCAAGCGAAAGCTCGCGTGCAAGAACAACGCGTGAAATGCCGTGTCTTGACAGCGCGTTCGCTCCTCTTGCGGATGCGATATTCATCTGGGTAGAAGCGTGAACGCGAAGAGACGGGAACTCGGCTTTCACCATCGCGATTACGCCGAAATCCTGAACAATAATCGCGTCAGGCCCCTGCTGGTTAAGATATTTTAAAAACTGATACATTCGATCCGCTTCGCGCTGTTCAAAAACAGTGTTAACAGTAACATAAACTTTTTTACCCATCCGATGAAGCGCGCGCAGCGCGGTTTCAAACTGCGCGTAAGTAAAGTTAGCGCTTCTCATGCGCGCGTTAAAGTCTTTTAAGCCAAGGTAAACAGCGTCCGCGCCTTCGCCTACAGCGGCATCAAGCGCTTCAGGAGAACCAGCGGGAGCTAGCAATTCAAGAGTTTTCATACTTACTTTTATATATATCATTTTTAGTATAAAATCTATAACGTTATATGATAAAGCCGGTTTATAAAGATCTGCCAGAAAATTATGTCCCTCAATACGCGGTTATTGAGGCGCAGAAGTATAAAAAAAAATTTTTAATGGAAAATTCAAAAGGCGCCGAGAGTTTACAATACCGTTTTTTTTATGATAAAAAAGGCAATTCCTGCGTTGAATTCACAGTAAAGCCAAAACCAAATTATAAATTTAAAAAACTGACATGGATTGGATGCACATGGAGTAATATAACCGGTTCTATCGGAAACGGAATGATTAACTATGTTTTATCAAAAAAACTCGCCGATAAAGCGCAGTATTATATGGATGAAAGAAGAAAGGACGCGGTATTTAAGGAAATAGAAAAAGCCGTTTTACAAATCGCAAAAGAATATCAATATGATTTTAAAAGCGCTTACGGAATATCAGTAAAATACAGAAGGCCGAATATAAAAAAAGCTGTGTGCGGCGGATACTCAGACGCTCTTTCAGAAAAAATAAAAAAGAATTCTTTCGTGCAAAAAGTTGAAACATGGTCTTCCATAAAAGGCAGACATTCATGGAACGTAATTATTTTAAAAAATAAACGCAGGCTTTACTGTGACGCGACATGGTATCAGGGAAACAACATCGACAGCGAAGGATATGTTGTGGATATCCCCGCGAAAAACCCGGTTAATTTAACTTATAACATTGACGAGTTTAACACCCAAGGCGGCGCGGTTAATAAAGCTACGGGAAAATTGTTAGCTGTTCATTTTGCATGGGATGACGCGAAACTTGACGGGTGAAAACGCGGCTGTAATCCTAAGAAAATTCACATCATCCTCTGTTCTTTTTTTCATAGAAAAACAAGCATTGACGATCTTCATCCTTAAGGCCTTTAAGAAGCATAATATCTTTTAAAAGATGCGGCGAAGTGTTAACGCGATACGGCACGCCTCCTGTATGAACAAGAAGCTCATTTAATATCAGTTCATTCGCGCCGGCCAGCGTCTGAAGCCTGCACGCGAGGTTAATACCGTAGCCGATGTAATCCCGGTATTTTAGTTCCGACAACTCGGCAGAAATTTCAAACTTGTAAACCTTTTCCAGAACAAGAGCGCCGGCTAGGCTCAATGTTTCGTATTGTTTAAATAAATCCTCATTTAAAAATTCAGTATATAAATCAAAAATTGTAAGAGCTTCTGTGATTTTTTCTTCTGTGATCTCATCCCAGATAATAAACACGCCGTCTCCCATCAGCTTGTAATAATCGCATCCGTATCCGAATTGATTAATACATGACAAAAGATTAGATGTAAATTCTTTAATAAGTTTGAAAACGGTATCATCATCATTGCTGCATAAAAAATCGCTGAAATTGCGTATATCAAGGCACAATATAAGCGCGGTATTATTGACTTTGCCAAGATACATGCCTTCAAATACATCAACAGGCATTTTCTTGAGTCCTTCAATCGCGCCGATATCTAAATTAAGACCGCGGCTTTTTTTTTCTGCGGAATCAAGTTCCCTTAATAAATGATTATCCATAATATTGATAATAACATATCATCGGTTTTTTAGATACATTTAAAATAGAAATACTTATAATCCAAGGTATTTAATTACTAAAGGCGCGATATCAAGCAGGCTTCCGCCGTGCGAGACGCTGCCGGCTTTCAGCCCGCATCCTTTTACCATGTAAAAAACTTTGTAATTATCTATATCAAGCGGATACCCGTGATGCCCTTTCTTCTTTGTGCCTTCCGGTTCGTAACAGTAACCGGCTTTCGCGCAAAAACCAAACGCCGTTTTATCCATTCCCGATTCGCGCATTTCAACTGGCGTCAACATTCTGCAAAAGCCTTCGCTCTGTTCAATTTTTCCACGCAGTTTTTCAACTTGAACAGCGTTTAACTTACCCGCGTGAAAAAACGCCGATCCGCCGCCGCATTCAAAAAAGCAGCTGTTTTCGCCCTGAACATAACCTGTGTCAGTTTTAATCAGCAATCCTTCGTTTACTAGCATAAGGTTTGGATCGATTACTGTATGTACATTAATCTGGCTGTGATCGGAAAAAACAATTATATCTTTTTCATAAGACTCCGCAGTATCTAAAAGTATTTTTAAATTTCTATCCATTGCCTCTAACGCTTCGTCAAGCTCTCCGCTTCTCGGCCCGTGATCATGGCAGAACGAGTCATAAGCTGTTAGGTGCATAAGCGCGAGTCCCGGTTTTTTCCTGCGTAAAATGTCAGCCATACAGGCAGTTGAAAAATTATCAAGGTCGGGCTGTTTATAGCCCTTCATTATTTTTTTATAACGCAGGAACATTATTATCTGAAGAATCGGGCTTCCCGCTTTCATACTTGTTTTTATTTGGCTTTCTCCCGGAAGAGGCCTTACCTCGGGAATGTTATAACGAATCGTTTTTGAAAAAGCGGTTACAGGCCAAAGAACAGCGGCGGTTTTTATTCCCTTCTGCGCTGCCATCTGCCAGATTGTTTTAGCGCGTATCATTCTTTCGTCGCAGTTCCACAGCGGTTTTAAAGAAGGAAACGGCTCAATGTTTGATATTAAGCCGTGCTCATGCGGAAGAACGCCCGTCGCCACTGATGTGTGAACAGGATATGTGTTGCTTAAAAAAACTGTGGAAACACCGCGGAAAACCGCGGCCTGCTTATACAGCGCGTTAAACGCAGGATACTGTGTCAATCGATCAAATTCGGTATCGCCGATGGAATCATAACTTATAATTAACATAAATTGATTTTATTACGCTGGAGTTATTTTAACAAGCAGGTTAAAATAAAAATTAGTTAAAATTAACAGAGGTGATTATAATGACAGGCTGGCATAAAGATAAAATAGTTTACCAGATATATCCGCGCAGCTTTCAGGATTCTAACGGCGACGGCTTCGGTGATATACCAGGCATAATATCGCGTCTTGATGAAATAAAAGAGCTGGGCGCTGATGTTATCTGGCTTTCGCCTGTTTACAAATCGCCGGATGCCGATAACGGCTATGATATCAGCGATTACTGCGATATAAATCCAAAGTTTGGAACAATGTCCGATATGGAAAACCTTTTCGCGCAGGCTTCAAAGCGCGGCTTAAAAATTATAATGGATCTTGTTATTAATCACACATCCGATGAACACCAGTGGTTTCAAAAAAGCCGCGATCCAAAAAGCCCATACCGCGATTATTATATCTGGCGCCCTGGAAATGGAAAGAAGCCGCCGAATAACTGGACCGGTTTTTTCGCGGGTGACACATGGGAGTTTGATACTCAAAGCGGCGAATATTATCTTCATCTTTTTGACAAAAAGCAGCCTGACCTTAACTACAAAAACCCAAAGGTGATAGAAGAAGTAAAAAACATTCTGCGTTTCTGGCTTGATAAAGGCGCTTCCGGTTTCCGCTGCGATGTTATCAATATAATTTATAAAACCAGTTTGGAAGACGGGAAAAAAAGCATCAGTGTTCAAGGGCTTGAGCATTATAAATCGCAGGAAGGAAATCACGCTGTGTTACGCGAATTAAAGCGCGATGTGCTGAACAAATACGACAGTTTCACTGTCGGCGAAACTGTTTTTGTAGATTTACAGGACGCGAAACTGTTATGCGACGAAAGCCGTGGAGAGCTTGATATGCTTTTCTTTTTTGATCATTTAGAGGTTGACAGGCGAATCGCGCGTTTTATTCCAAAAAAGTTTCATGCGGACAAGCTGCTTAAAGTAATGACAAAATGGCAGCAAGGTCTTGACTGGAACGCTGTGTATTTTGAAAACCACGATCAAAGCAGAATTGTTTCGCATTTCGGCGCCGCGGAAAAAGACAGAGACGCTGACGGAAAGCCGGGAATCATGTGGCAGCGCAGCGCGAAGATGATCGCTCTTTTTCAGCTAACGCTTAAAGGGACGCTGTTTATTTATCAGGGACAGGAAATCGGTATGACTAATTTTGATTTTAACAGCATTGATCAGGTCAATGATGTTGAAAGTCACGGTCTAAACAAGCTGATGAAAAAGTTCTGCATACCAAAACGCCTGCGCTGGAAGTGGATAAAGGCAAGCTCGCGCGATAATGCACGCACTCCAATGCAGTGGAACGGCAATGATAACGCCGGGTTCAGCAGCGCAAAACCCTGGCTTGGCGTTAATAAAAATTACAAATATATAAATTATGCATCGCAGAAAAAAGATCAGGACTCTGTTCTAAATTTTTATAAAAAACTTATCGCACTTCGCAAAGAAAACAAATGTCTTGTATATGGGGAGTTTATTCCAATTTACGCCGATACCCGTATTATGATTTATCAAAGAAAATCAGAAAATAAAATTTACACAGCCGCGTTAAATTTTTCATTTAAAAAAGTTAATATACCAAAAACATTTGAACGGTTTTTTAACGGAAACATCATCATTTCCGTTTCCGGCGAAAAAAGCGAAGGCTGCCTGCTTCCGTGGGAAGGTGTATTGATTGAGAATTAGGTTAAAATTTTTTATTGCTTTCATTATAATTTTATTATAAAATATAAAACACACAAAAGCAAAGGAGTATAAAATGAAAAAAGTTTTTTTTATTATTGTATTAGTTTTATCAGCTGCTTCATTATTCGCACAAAACGTGAGCGATTTTGAAATTCAAGGAAACGATGACGGGACAATGACTATTCTTAACTATAAAGGTCTTGCAAAAGACATCGTCATTCCCGAAACAATTTTTAATATGCCTGTAAGCCGCTTAAGGGAAGGCGCTTTTAAAAGCAAAGGCTTAACAAGCGTTGTAATTCCGGCTTCGGTCACATTTATCGGCGACGAAACGTTTAGGGGTAATCAATTATCATCTGTTACTATCCCTCAGACTGTTGAATACATCGGAAATTATGCTTTTGCGGGAAACCAGCTTACAAACATAACAATTCCCGGAAAGGTAATAACAATAGGAAATTTCGCGTTCGCGGGAAACAGACTGACTTCAATTACAATTCCTGACAGCGTCACATTTATCGGAAGCAGCGCCTTTGAAGGAAATTCATTAACAAATGTTATCATCGGAAATGGAGTTGTATATATAGGGAATTATGCGTTCACATGTTATAATAATAATGTTTCCTCGAATAACACAAATCAAATCACAAATGTGACATTGGGAAATTCAATTAAATATATCGGGAGTAATGCTTTTTATTATCATAGAATCACCGCCATTGTTATTCCAGATAATGTTGTCTTTATAGGAGCTTACGCTTTTGCTCCAAGAAATCAAAATACATTAACAAATATTAAGATAGGAAAATATGTAATGTTTGGCGTTGATAATAACTACTATTATGATGAATCCAATACTACCGCTGCTTTTAATAACAACGGAAATTTTGACAGGATTTACCAAAACATGGATAAAAGGGCGGGAACTTATACTTTTGCAAACGGAAACTGGTCTTATGCTCCATAAAACGGAAATGAAGCGGCTTCTTTAATTCCCGCAAACAATTTTTGCGATGATTTTAAATAAGCGCGAAACTTGTCTTTGTCAGTATTTTCTTCTTCGTTTTCTGCAACCGGCGGGAATAAAAAACCCGCCGCGTCCTTAACGCCGCTTTCTGTTATGCGCCGCGTAATATCATCAAGCTCTTTTAAAACTTTATTTTGCTGCTGCGCGTTAAGCGGATATCTTAGTGCGCGCCGCGCGATTTCCTCTCCTTCTGCGGCATTGTTTTTAATTTCATCAATGCCGCGTTTAAAAGATGAGACGGCGCTGTTAAACTTCTTTGCCCGTTCATCTTTTTCTTTTAAATTATTATATTCTTTTTCTATTTGAAAAAACCTTTCGCTAATGCGGCGGTTAATTTCTTCGCGGCGTTTTGGTAAAGAGAAAAATTTTTCCATGTCCGCGGCAATTAATCCTTTTATCGCAAGGCCGTCCTGGAAAAAACTATAATTCTTTATCTGCGTGATCTGTCCTGCTTCGCGGTACTTGGAAAACTGACTTTCAAACCATGCTGCATAAAGTGACAATCTTCTGTCTGTAAGAACCTGCCCTCCGCCGGCTGAATCAGCCTTGAAAGGTATACCGTCTCTAAGCGCGCGTACAACCCATTTTTCGACAGGACTGAAGCGGTTCGACAAAGAGTTCGCCTGTTCTTCAAAACGCGCGCCCCGGAAATGCGTTTTTAAATTCGGGAAAGCAAGATCAAGACCCGCGATCCAGATTTCTCCGGAATCAACATCGCCGTCTGTTTCGCTTTGAAACAGTGTTCTTGCAAAATCCCACGCGGTAGTCGCGACAGAACCGCCCGCTCCAAGCCTTCCTTTTTGATCAACCTGCTTTTCTATAAATGTTCCGAAAGGAAAAAACGATCCGCAAAGAAATTTATTTTTAAAAGGCAGGCTTACTACAGGCGGATAAACGGCTGATTCCGCTATCAGCGCGGTATTAATTTCCCCGCAGGAACAGCGGTCAAGGTGGCGGCAGTTCCAGAACTGAGGATCAATTACAAGGACAAAATCCGGCTGAATGTTGTTCCTTAAAAAAAAGCGGAGGCTTGTGTCAACAGCGATAATTACGCATCTTTCATAAATGTCGCGTAACATTGGTTTTATTTTATCAAGGCTTGGACCCGCCGCAGCAAGAAAGACAGGCAGTTTACCGCTTTTATCCGTCCCGCGGGCAAGTCCCTCAAGGCGGGAAACGCCCGGAAAATCACGGATTGCGGTAATGTTACGCGAAAGATTTCTCACCCATCTTTGTCCGAATTTTTTATGCGTAGCGGTATTTACACCGTCTCTCATCGTCCATGCGCGGATTTTATCTTCTATGGTTTTATACCATTGTTCGTCAAGTGAAATTAAAGCCCGGTTGCGTATAACAAACGGAGGCCGCTTTTTGTTTGCATCAGGAGGAGCGTTTGCGGCGCATGCAATATCGTTAGCCGCGTCAAGAGCGGTTGTTACAGCCGCTGTGTTTCCAATTAAAAAAATCAGGCTGTTATTTGAAAGAAAATCACGGAAATCAAAAAGTTCAAGCGCCTTTAAAAGAATATTTTTGTTTTTTTCTATTATAATGACCGGCATTCCAAGAGCAGCGGCGGCAAAGGCGGCGTAACCAAGGCCGAACCCAAGAATTACAACGGAAGAATTAGAAACTGACTGCGTCTGTCCGCAGACTGTTTTTACAAGCCGCTCCCCTTCTCTTGCAGGATCGCGCGGAGAGTGCGCGTATACGCCGTTGATGCAGAGAGTCGGAGCGCCGGAAGGCGTATCCTCTATTTTAATATCAAAAGAATTTTCATTATCAGATGAAATCTCTTCATATAAACCGGGATACTTTTTAATTAACACATTTTTATTTAACTCTAAAAATGACATTTAACAATTAACTCCGCGTTCCTACTCAAGTTCCAGAATAATCGTCATGCCCTCTGTCACGGGAGTTCCGGGCGCAGGACGCTGGCTTTTCACCCAGCCGTCGCCGCGGATTTCCACATGAATGTCAGCGCGTAACAGAAGCGGAAGGAGCGTCCTTTTCGCGATTCCGGTAAAATCGGGAACATAGGCGTCTACAGGCGGCAGGCGGTCAGAGGGAATGTTAATCACAGAAGGATGATCAATCTGCGGATTGCGGCCGCGCGGAATGCCAAGATAATCGATCAAAGCTTCGGCTGCTTCGCGGATTGCAGGCGCAGCGATTGTTGCTCCGTAAATCTGGCCTCTTGGTTTTATTACCGCCATATATAAAACAAGCGACGGATTGTCCGCCGGAAGAATCGCAATGCAGCTTGCGACAAAGTCAGTGTCCGAATATGTTCGCGTAACAGGATCGATAATCTGCGCCGTGCCTGTCTTAACGCCTACAGGCATATCCCTGATTCCGGCGCGCCAGCCCATTGCGCCGCTTGCAGATGTATCGACCATGTATGATAACATGTCTTTCGCGGTCTGCGTGCTGATGACGCGGCGGCTGTCCGTGTTCTGCCATTCAGTCACTGTCCTTCCGTCATCAGAAATTATTCTGGAAATTATTTTAGGAGGAACTAAAATTCCTTCATTGGCGATTACTGTAGCGGCTTGCAGCATCTGATACGCAGAGACCGCGATTTCCTGCCCGAACGCGATTGTTTGTTTTGATCGATCCGACCAGCTTGAAACCGGAAAAAACAAACCCGCAGTCTCGCCCGGGCTTCCTGCGCCTGTCCGCGCGCCAAAACCAAAGCCGCTTAGCAGCTGATAAAACGCGTTTGAATTAATGCTTTCCGATGCGTAAGCGGCGCCGCAATTGCATGACAAAAGAATTATTTCCCGCGGCGTTACCCTGCCGTGAACGGAAAGGCAGGTAATCGGATTACCGCGGATCGATGTATATGATCCGGTGCATTGGTAAGTTAAATTTTTAGAAATCGCGCCGCTGTCAAGCAGCGCGGCTATCGAAAAAACTTTGAAAGTTGAGCCGGGTTCAAATGCCCAGATGGCGGGGCGGTTAATTCTGCTGTTAGCGTCCGATGTTCTGAAACTATTCGGATCAAAATCCGGCAGAGAAACAGAACCTAAAATTTCACCTGTGCGCGGATCCATCACCGCAAATATAACCGCTTCTGCGCGTGTTTCTTCCATTGTTTTAGACGCAATCTGGTGCAGAATAAACTGAACATAAGTATCGATTGTTAATACAACCTGCGATCCGCCGCCGCTTAAAATATCGTTAAACGCAAATTCAATGCCCTCAAGCCCTCTGTTATTGTCGCCTACAAAACCGGCGATGTGGCTTGTGATATTTCTTTCCGGGTACACCCTGCCGGTGTTAGGCTGCACCATAACTCCCCTGATTTTTTTTTCTTCGACCAGCGAGGAAAGGCGGCGCGCGGTGTTATCATCAATCTGTCTTCTTAAATATAAAAATTCTGAATCGGAGGTATCAATCCTGTTTTTAATTTCCGCAGGGGACATTTCAAGAAGAACTGATAATTCGTTTGCAAGAATATCGATATCTGTGATTGTAGGACGCCATATTCCTACATCAGCGAATCTTATTTGAATTGCCAGAATACGTCCGTTCCTGTCCAGTATAGAACCGCGTTCAGGAAGCACCGCTGTCTGCCGCGAAACCGCCGGAAGATCGCCTTTTATCATCAGGACAGCGTAATGAATAAGCAGATAAAGGAGAAATGCGCCTAACATGGAAAAGACAATTACAAAACGCCGTTTATACAAAATTACTCCCCGGACTATCGCCCCAATACTTTCCCGATAATATTATCCGCGTGAACAGGTCCGTATGACCGCGAGTCATAGGAAGCCAGGCTGTTATCGCCTTCGGCGAAAAAATTATCACCGTAAATTTCAACGCAGCGCTTAACAGCTTTATCGCCCGAAGGCGTATAAAAAAGCAAAACATCTCCTTCTTTAGGCAGCGCCCACAGAATAAGATACTGCCGTGTCCATGGAAGTTTAAGCCCGTATCTTAACCGGCTGATTACAAGAACAGATCCGTTTCTGATAACAGGCTCCATCGAATCCCCCTGGGCAATTATTACATCAAAAACGAATAACTTTAAAACAAGCGCTGTCAATAATGCCAAAATAACAGGTTTCAGCTTTTTCATGAATAATTCCCAGTATATGCAAAAAAAACGCTGTAATCTACCGTAAATCGAAACGCTTTTTATGTCGATATTTCCAATATGATAGAAAATCAGCAAATATCAAAAAGACGCCGTCCGGCGGTAAGGCATATTAATAAATCGGCAGATCTTAATTCCGGGTTTATAAACCGTTTTGAACAGAAACCGTCTCATATAAAAAAAAGAAATACACAAAAAACTCATTCTCAGTTTAAATTGAAGTTTCCGCCGATCAGCATGCCGTCAACAAAGAAAAAACATATAAATACTGATGACATCCCGCAGAAAAAAACAAGCGGCTTCAGTTTTCCTGTTCCTTCGCTGGCGACTCTCGCTGTTATTGCCGGCACTGTTGTATTCGCTCTTGCGGCGCTTAACTGGGAAGACTTCAATGTAACAACGCCGGATGTTTACGCGTTCCAGCCCGTTTCAGGCGGCGACGCGGAAAGAGCGACAATGTATTATGCCGCTACAGGGATTTCCAGCATTTTTGGCGGTATACCAGAAAATGAACAAAATACACC
>Ga0209755_10002734_pt1 | contig 23537 bp, 17 predicted proteins | sample TergutCo191P1_FD_187301 | JGI IMG/M metagenome (GOLD analysis project Ga0209755, IMG submission 187301) | Cornitermes sp. P1 segment gut microbial communities from Petit-Saut dam, French Guiana - Co191P1 (SPAdes) (version 2) | ecosystem: Host-associated > Arthropoda: Insects > Digestive system... | reverse complement strand
GAAATAATTGTTTACAGCTATGTATTTTGTGCGTATAATGGAGTCATAATAAACAAAGAGAGGGGCGGGAACCCCTCTCAGTGTTTGTGGTTTAAGAGTGCTTCTCTTCGCTAGGATGGGCACTCTTTTGTTTTGTCCATTTGCGGAGTAGCCAGCCGACCAGCATTGCTGCAAGCGAACCGGCAAAACTCAACAAGAACCCAACTAAGTTATACACCATGCTTCACCTCCTTCTTATAGGCATTCAGCAACTCGCCCGTTTTACCCGGCGAAGCGGAATGACTACAAAACGAAGATGCCGTTTCGAAGACCCTTGACCACAGCGACAAGATAGCACATAATTTTGCAAAGTACAACATTGAGATGGTTTAGCGGGGGGATACATATGACCGACGAGCAACTTATAAAAGATTTTCGTGGCGGCGATAAAAATGCGCTGGATGCGTTGCTTACACGGTTTAAGCCGTTGGTGAAAGCACGGGCGAAAGCGTACTATGTAGCGGGTGGCGACCCGGAGGACTTGATTCAAGAGGGAATGATTGGGCTGTACAAGGCCGTGCTTGATTTTGATTTTGGGAAAAACGGGAGTTTTGCGGCGTTTGCGGCGTTGTGTGTGACACGGCAGGTGCAGACTGCGATAAAAGCGGCGGCACGGCGCAAGCATTTGCCGCTTAATGATTCGGTGTCGCTGGATGGTGAGGATTCGCCGGATGAGGTACAGTTTTCGGCGGGGCGTACCAGCGACCCGGAAACGCTTTTTTTGGGGCGGGAGGCACTGCGGGACACGGAGGATTTTATCAAGCGCAATTTGAGTGAGTTTGAGCAGAGTGTGTTGATGCAACATACCTATGGGAAGAGTCATGCGGAGATAGCGGCGAGCTTGGGCAAAAGCAAAAAATCTGTGGATAATGCGTTAAGCCGTGTGCGGAAGAAGTTGGTAGGGTTTACAGCACGATGATTATCGCCGTATCATTGATTTTTGGTAAAGTTCCATAAATTTGTTATATTGCATCGCTGTGACTGTACCGACACGCATAATGATGTCATCCGCTTTTATTTTTTCGAACATATGGTCACATTTTACATGGCTACGCACTTTAAGTCCGCTTCTTTCTGTTGCCTCTATGGGTTCGTTGTATGGGTATCGTGGGTTAATATCGCTAGACTTTTTCATATTTGACGATATCAAAAAGCATACATAGTCGAGATTCACAATTGAAAATTCATCTTTCGTAATATCCACCACAACAAAGCTATGTAGCGAGCCATCTGTGCCATCGGGATACTTAAAATTATTCACTAGTACAATATCGCCTATTTCGCACTTCATACAAAGTTCTCCTTGTTTTCCCAGTACTCTCTTTTTCCTGCGTGCGCTTCATCTTCTACGGGATACATAATAAATGCTTCTTCCACCGGTAATACTTTTCCGGCTTTTCTGCCTAGTGCGACTAGTTCTTTCATTTTGCGGATAGAATCCGGGGATATTTCTTGATTTGTTTGCAAAAGAAGCCCTCCTTTATGGCTTGTTGATTTGGGCTTTGAGTTTTTCGATGAAAGCATCGAGGGTGGGGGCATCGCAGGAGATTTCTTTTCTGGCGTTTTCCAAGATGAACAGGGTGTCGGCAAGGTGTTTGTTAAATTGGTTGTCGGTCATGCCGAGCATATTTTGCCACCTCCGGGGGATATCATTCCGTCAGTTCTGTAATTTTTTCTTTAACAAGGGCTACGTCTTCTTGCTCCATAACAGCCTCGGTTTCGTTTATATCACTATCGAGACCCTTTACAACTATCCCTTCGTTACGTTTCTTCAAGCGATAAAGTGTGTAGAGTTTATTTTTTTGTGCTATCCGCACCTCTAAGGATGTTTGTGCCATTTCGTCACCTCCCCGGTGGTTAAAAATCGTCTTCTTGTTCCACTAGTTTTTCTACATATGCGATATCTTCTTTGCTCATGCCTGATTTTGCTCTGCTTATGGAGCGGCTTAGGCCTTTAACTTTTAGGTCTTTGTTTGCCTTGCTAATCATTAGCAAATCAAAAAGACGCTCTTTTTGTGTTATTTGAATTTCCGGTAAACTTGCCATTTCGCCACCTCCCGGGATATGTACACCACCCCCGGCTTTTGATGACCGGGGGTGGTGGGTTTTGCTTTAACGGACTAGCGGAGCAGGGCTGCGCAATCCGGGCAGTTTGTGGTGTATGCAACGTAGCGTGCGAAGATTGTTGCTACTTCGGCACGGGTTGCTGTTTGTTGCGGACGGAAGTTTCCATCGGGGAAGCCTACGATGATACCTGCGTTTTGGATAGCAGATACGCCTGCTGCTGCCCAGCCGGAAACTGCGCCTTGGTCGCCAAATGTGGCTGTTGCACGTGTGGGCAATGTTACACCTCTAGCGTTTGCGTAGCGGTAAAGCATTGTAGCCATTTGTTCACGTGTGATTGGTTCATTCGGTAGGAAGTATCCTTGACCGATACCCTCAACGATGTTTTGTGAGTACGCCCATGCGATAGCGGGTGCGCCCCAGTGACCTACAACATCGTGGAAAGGTGCGGCTGCACCGCCGCCTGCGCCAGCACCTGCACGGTTTGCAAGTACTTGAGCAAACATAGCACGGTTCATGGGCATTTGGGGTGAGAATGTGCGAGGTGCGGTACCTTGGAACATATTGTAGTGAGCTACAATTGTAACAAAGTCGTGGAACCAAGCATCAAGAGGGGTGTCTTGGAAGAGGAGGAACGCAGGGGTTCTTCCCATACCCCAAGTGGGTTCGCCTTCGATTGGAGCGGGTGGTACTTCATCGATTGGCATTACACGGTCTTCGTCTGTGCGAGGAACCCATGCGCCAGCAGCACCGGGTGCTGCGCCAGCACCTGGGGTGTCAACTATTTGTGCCGCTGCTGCTACCACGGTTGTGGCGGTACCGGAGTACTGGTTGCCATCACGTGTGATTGTAGCGGTAACGGTGAGAGACGTACCGGCAGGAACGTCGTGTTGTACGGTAACAACACCGGAAGCGTTGATAGCTACGTTGTTGTGACCGGCAACAGACCATTCAAAAGCGGATTGTGCGATTGAAGGGCTAACGGGAGTGCCGTCATCCAGCAAGGTTGCGGTGAAAGTACCGCTTGTTCCCTCTACAATAGAGGAGGGGCCGGAAACAGATACGCTGTATTCTGCTTCGCCTTCGGGCAACCATTGTGCAGTAAAGATAACGTCTGCTGTGATTGCGGTTGTGTTTCCTGTGTTGGGTGCGGTGATGCCGGCAACACTGCTAGACCAGCCATCAAAGGTGAAACCGGCACGGGTTGCAGTAGCAACAGCAACTGTGTGGGTGAGTGCAGCGTTTTGTGTGCGTGCGCCGCCACCTGTAACTGTGCCGCCATCGCCGTCCCACTCTACGGTAAAGTGAGTGCGAACAGGCACTTCAACACCGCCGGGTTCTACGATAAAGTCCCATTCGCCGTTGTCAACGAGAACATAACCGTCAGCATCGGTGGCAAAAGCGATAAAATTTTGAGTTTGTTGTGTGCCTGTGAGGTCTACGTTTGCGTTAATACCGCCGGGGGGATTACCCGCAGGTTGTATACCAATTAGTGAAGTACCTGTTGTTCCGGTAACAGTGAAAACCACGTCACCGCCGCCAACATAGCGGACTTCGCCACCGGTTACGCTTGCAGCGGACACCGATAGTGAAACGGCGAACAGGCTCATTACCATTGTTGCAGTTAACAAAAACGAAATGATGCGTTTGCTCATTTACAATTTCCTCCTATCGGTATTCTAGTATCTTGCTACATAGTCATTAAGACCAGCGCCGGCAACCACGGGTGCATCTTCAAGAAGCCAAATTGATACTTCTTGGCCTGCCATAAGGTGAAGGCCGGTAGCGATTTGAACGGAACCTGCCATAGGCATGGGTACTGCACCGCCGGGATAAATCCAACGAGCGGGATTTCCGCCGCCTGTAACGTGTACAACGATATACACAGGTGCTTCAGGGTCGGTACCAACATTGCTGATTTGAACATAAAGCATTTCTTGACCAACATTCATGGTGTCGTTGAAGTAGGGTTCTACGGTGATGTCGGAGGGTACTGGGGGAAGTTGAGCTTCTGTAAATTCAAAACCAGCGGATTCAAAGTTAAAGAAGAAGTATGCCGGGTCGAATGGAGGCCAGATATGGTCATAGATAACGCTCATGGTCACGTCATCAACAAGCTCGTCATCCTCTTCGTCCCAGAACGTACCAACCCAATCACCAACAGCAATTTCATCGGTATCTATTTCAAAAATTAGAGAAACCATCAACCCTGGGGTCAATGTGCTTTGTGCTGTGGGGCATTCGGTAAGCACAGTAACCACCCCAGCACCAACTATCGGAAATCCATTTCCTGTATCAACAGACCATGTACCAGAACCGTTCTGGAATGCAACATACGTCAAGTAAGGCGCATGATAGAAATTGAATGTTACATTGTTCATAATCTCATTCAATGCCATATCACCATCATAAGGGTTTACTGAGACGTTAAAGCGAGCAAATTCTCCGCCGTCACCCTCTGTAAATACACCATCATACCAAAAGCCTTGTGCCGCTTCGATAGTAAACAGAATTTGCCCCGGGTCTAGGTCACCTGGTTCAAGCGTATGCTCGGGAGGCATTGCCATTATCGAAAACGAAATCACACTTAAAGTCAAAACCATTGCCAATGTTAATGCAACTACTTTACTTACACACTTCATAAACAATTTTCCTCTCTTGGTTTACAGCCAGACACCACCCTCCCCCGCATACATACACGAGGGAATGGGCGGTGTGAGGTCTGTCAAAATGTGATGTTACATTTTTAATGCTTAACCGATTAGGTCATCCGCAGTAGGTCGTCTGAACAATGGTTCATTCATGCGGACACGCAAATCTTGATGCAATTGCTGACCCCAAATTCCGGGGTTATTGGTTCTCCACGGGTTCGCCGCATCAGCCAAACCGTTTCCTAACTGGAATTGGCGCAACGGAACAATGTTAACAATGTTAACAATGGGTGCATCGTAAGGCACACCGCCAAGCCAATTAATTGCACGTCCTACCGGAATAGGCTGACCATCCACGAAACGATAGAGTTGTACATTCATACGGTCACGCAAGTCTTGGTGCAATTGTTGACCCCAAATTCCGGGGTTATTGGTTCTCCACGGGTTCGCCGCATCAGCCAAACCGTTTCCTAACTGGAATTGGCGCAACGGAACGATATTAACGATGTTCACGATTGGCGCATCGTAAGGGACTCCACCAATCCAGTTTATTACACGCCCTACTGGAATCCAGTCATCTCCACCACCCTCAACCACATCAAACACAACTTGCGCAGTTGCTGGATTTACAACGTGAGTGTCTCCATCAACGCCTACAGCAGTTGCTGTAAAGGTAAGTGTAATACCGGTTGTGGGGTCAAAGTCATCGGGTACGGTAATCGTAAACGCAAGCGTTGTAGCACCATCGGCAAAAATATTACCATCGGGGAAACTTACCCACGCCGATTGCTCACCGGTAACTGCAACTGTTACGTCACCATCCCACTCATGAAGCCCCTCCGCAAGGTTGCGGTTAAGTGCAAGGCTACCATTCGCAGCTGTACCTTCTGCAATTTCAGCAGGTGCTGTAGCTTCAAGACCCAAGCTGATTACGATAAGACCTGTTACTTGAACATTTGCAACCGCTGTGTTTGCAGGTGCTACAGATACTACATAGTCTGCATAGTCTGCGTGTGCATTTACAACAAATGTTACTTCAAACGCTTGACCTGTTGTGCTACCGAGAAGCGGAATGTTTACCGGTACAACTGTTTGGTTTCCTGCCGGGATAATAATATCCGCAACAGTAGGCGTAATAGGTTGCCCTCCGGTACCCACCGTTGTAGCAGTTACTACAAGTGGGCCTTCAAATCCATCACGGTTAAGCGGTACATTAAACACTGCGGGTTCGCCTTCTCCTGCCATTACAACACCGGGTACGTCTGAAATTGCAAGACGTGGCGCAGGGTTAACAGTTACAGAAATATCTGTGCTGGCTGTTACTCCACCATCACCTGTTACTGTTATTGTTGCGGTGAATGTCTGCGGCGCAGCAAGTGCTGCCATAAGAGCTGCATCGAAGTTTGGTGTTACAGAAATTGCTACGCTTTCACCAGCATCTATGCCGGCAATCGCATCCGCTCCAACGGGGCTTACTGTAAATGCGGCGGCATCACCTGTTACGGCAACATCCATCGCACCCATGTCAGCGGCACCATCGTTGGCTACAGTCACGTTAACAGCATCGGGTGTACCCACAAAACCGGTTGCCCAGTCTGGTGCTGCACCTGCGGCGTTAAGTGTTACGTCGGGGATTGCTGGTGCTGTGATGGTGATGTCGGCTTCACCCGGTTGACGCTCAATCAGGATGTCAACAACTTCCCATGATGAGTTGATTTGGTTACCACGGATACGGAAACTGTTGTGAGAATGCTCACGTGCAGCATCTCTTGCTTGGTTCAAATCAGCCTGGGTAAGCGTGATTGTAGCATCAACATATTGTCCGGCAGGAATACCACCATAAGCCAGAATGATTACACCAGGAGCAGGAGTCATAGAGTATGCTTCATCACCCGGTTGTACAGTAATTGTGTTGGTGCCTGTTGGTTCAACATTGCGTACACGTATACGGATGATGTCATCGGCAAGAAGTAGAACTGCATCTTCTGCGGGATGAACTCCTGTGAAATACGGTACGATGTCAACACCACGCCAGTGTTCCCAAGGTTGCCCCGGGGGTACGTTTACGCGAATGCCACCCCACTCTGTAACGGCTACTTCGCCAGGGGCTTCCGCCGCTTGGCTAAGACCTACTACATCTTCAAGTGAGGGTTGCCCTGCGGGGGTTGCCGGCAAGTTCATTCCTCTAAGGTGAAGCACTGTTTGAAGTGCCGGATTTGGAATAAACGCCGGAGGTGCTTCAATTGGGTCAACAGTTACCGTTACAGTAGTTGCCGCCGTAATGGTAACAAGGAGACTACCGTCAGGCTGTTGGCTGTACACAGGCGAACCTGTCACTGCCCAGCTAACAGAATACTGGTTGATGTCAACAGGTGTGCCACCGTCCACTGCCACAAAACGCACTTGCGTTCCATGTTGAACTTCAGAACCTGCTGCAACAGCAGGAACTCCAGCGGGGTACACAGCTGCTGTGATGTCCGCCGCAACGAAAGTTACAACGTGCATCAATGTGCTTGGTACAGCAAGACCTACAGGTGTCCCAAAGAACACTTGGTAGTCTGCCTCATCATGACCGCTTGCGCTTACAGAGAAGTTAACGGTGTTGTCGCCGGGGTCATGACCCACAGGTACGGTTACAGTTACCGTTACTGTTCCTGCTACAGCGGGGTTGCCAGCTGTTGCCGGTGTCCATGTTCCCAAGGTTACATTTTGCGGTCCGCCAATCCAATCAGGAACGGCTGTAACCGATAACGCTGTCCACGGCTGTACTGCGCCGGTATGGTCATGGTACACAGTAATTGTTACGTCACGTGTATTTTGCCCTGCTGCTGCTACCACAGGCAACTCTGCTGCCGGGATTGCAGGAACATCAAGAGTTAGCTCAACCAAATCTGCATCTGTTGAAAGAATTCTTGTAGGTGTTGCGGTGGCACTTGCCACGTGAGGCCAAATATAGTTGTAAAGCGGGAAGCCAAAATCCGGTGTTTGTACGGTTAGCGTTATATTAAACGCTTGACCGCTTGCAAACGGAGTAGGCAAGTCGAATACGATATTGGCTGTTGCTTGGTTGTCGGTAAGGGTTACGTTGTTGATTGCGAATACCGGAACATCGGGATGACTAGCATCGCTGGAACTTTCAACCACCGCTGTAACAACAAGCGGACCAACAAAACCATTACGTGCAACAGTTACAGGGAACTCAAATGATTCTCCGGCATCCGTATAATGCACAGGAAGTTGCTCGGGAGAGCTTAAGCCCAAAGCGATTTCCGCACGGCAAATCAAGATGTCTACGATTTCCCATTGGGTGTTGAGAACAGAACCGCGGATGCGGAAACTATTGTGGCTGTGTTCATATGAAACTGTTCTTGCATCATACAACATTTCTTGGGTAAGAATCACATCGATAGTGCCAACAGCACCGGATGCTACTGTTACATCCGCAATACCGTTCGCATCATCTCCGGCTTGAACAAAGATGGTGTTGGGTACGCCGCCATGGTTGCGAACTCTTACTTGAAGACGGTCACCAGGATGAAGCTGAACAGAACCTTCTCTCATTGCTACATTGTAACCGAACCAGTAATTTGGTGCGGCATCGGCAGTGCGTGCATTCCAGTTAGGAACAATGTCCACACCACGGAAGTGTGCATATGAAGGTGCGGCAGGCACTGTTACAAGTGCGGTACCTTCATCGGTAATCACTGCGGCATCTGCTACGTTAGCAATACCTACGCTATCACCTGTTGCAAATTGATAGCCTTCTGCCAAATTCATGTCGCTCAAGTGAAGTACCGGGAAACGTCCGGCCAACAGGTCAAGCGGGGGTGCGGGTTGGAGGACAACACCACGGAACCGGTCGTTCGTGAATCTCGCAATTGCGTCTCTCAACCTGTCTATTGCATAACTCAGTTCACCGGGGTTTGCAGCAGAGAATGCTGCAAGAGCCATGTTGAAGTCCACTGCGCCATCCTCAAGAACAAGGAAATCGGCGTTAAACTCTAGCGGATAATTGGATGCAACAAGGTACTCTAAGAACGTGGTGTCAAGAAGTCCAGTTGCCGCTTCCGAATTAGCCTCCGTAATACCCCAATCATAATACGGTGATGCCAATACTTGCTGATTTGTTAAATTTGGTGCCACCATGGTAAGCATCATCAATGCTACCAGGCGTAAAACATAATTCCTCACATCGCCCCTCCTAATACTAAGATTTTCTGCATTGGTTGAAATTTCTGCTTCTTCAACCAAAGTCAGTGTGTTGCTAATGAGCACATATTCCATGTTAACATCTTCCGGTTCAACGCCTTGGATTTCGGCAATTTGCTCCCGTCCAGACTCTGAATTGAGGTAGTCGAGGATTATCGAAAGAAGTTCTTCCGGCAAAATCTCTCTTACCGCATAACCTTCGCTGTTGCCGCCAATTTGAACGGGAATTACGAGGTTTATCGGGATGTTAACAGTGCTTCCTACACGTACTTGTTGGTTTATTGTTACCCCAATATTGGCGATAATATTCGGCGGACCTTGTACATCCACTCTAACACTTACACCAATACCGCCAGGAGTTTGGATAAAGGTAACTTCAACCTGGAATGTTACAGCAATTTCGTTGCCTTCCGGGTCTTCTACTATGAAGCGACCATCTTCATAACCAGGATAATCTGATGGGTCAAACACTTGTGGTAAATCAACCAACTCTGGGTCGATTTCCAACACATTACCCACGTAGATGCGGAAAGAAATTTCGTCGCCTACATAGAAGTAGTCGGTGCCAATTGCGGCGGGCGAGACAAGCTGTGCCGTAACTGCCACAATGCCAGGCGCAAGCCCAAGTACATCCATTGCAAGACCTGATGAAGATGTAAAAACTATATCGTCTGCACCAAGACCATTGGATGAAACTGCTTCTGTTTCCCATATTACATCAAAACCCTGCGTAAGCACATATGCGTGAGGTGCGGCAAGCAGTCGGATTTTCGCCTCTTGACCAACGGTAAGAAGCACATCATCCATTTCTTGAAGACCTGTTGCAACAACTACATATCCCAAACGCTCCACAATGATGTCGTGAATTCTGTGCGTTGTTTGTGGTGCGCCCGCCATTCCTGCCCATGCGCCAAACTGTACACGCAATGCGCCTGCGGGTGAATCACCTGCAATATCCGCAAGACCGAAGTCGTGAGAAATTGACCACGCATCCGGAGGGGTTCCAGTACGTTGTACCGGGGTAAGGGGGGTATAAGGTGCAACATCACGCCTGACGTTAAACGGAGCAACGCCGCCACTTCCAACGAATGTTATCCTATAACGTCCACCCGGAGTAAAGTCGAAAGAATCTACCAGAACGTCAAGGCCTTTGTAGTAGTTGCGGTGTCCACTTATTTGGAAACCACGTACTCCTCCGCCTACGTTGATAACGTCGAATCTCATTGCATTTGTGCCGGGGTATCCTGCGGCTCCACTTTGTGCCAAGTGGTTGCTGGCAATCCAGACATCCATTGCATCTGCCACAGATTGTGTTCCATCTGCGGTGAAAGAATCACCAATGCGCATACTTTGAATGCCAGGGTCTGTAGACAAGCTCCACATTAGTCCGATTGGAACTTCCGGCACTCTGTATCCGTCAACAATAATATTGATGGTTGTTTGCTGGGGAATGTTGGTCGGATTGGTTACTACATCTCCGTTGGGGCTTGCGGTCATAGTACCGGGGCCTCTGGGGATGCTTGGCATATCAAACTCACCAACAAGCGTAAGGCGTTGGGCGTATCTGCTGTCGGGGTCGAAAGATAATCCCGGAGACAAAGCCCATGTTACAGGAGGAGCATAGCCCCAGCCACGCAAGGTGCGAATCCACACCGTGCAAGGCAGATAACGATACCAAAGTGCTTCCGGTGTGCCATTAGGAATCACAACACGGTTGCCTTCCATTTCAAACTCGGGCACAGGTATGCTTTGGTGCGCACCACCCAGGTTGTTCCAAACTTCACCCGTCCAGTGGTTGTCACGAAGCGGGGTAAGTTGGTTGTAGTGGTACTCGAAATTAAAGGATGGGATGGTTTCAATGAAGATACCAAAGGGCTGGGTTAGAGCAACGCCTGTGCCGTTAACAATCGGACCAGCACCGGTCGGAGCGGTTCTGCAAACGAGAGCCGCACGAACGTAGTTGCCCCACACATACTCGCCCAACTGGGAAAGGTCAAGTGATGCACCTGTTGCAAGTACAACACCGCCGCCGTGTCTCAACTGATTAGCACGAGAATCATCGCCCATACGGAACGGGTTGCCGGTGAACCAGTAGATATAATCGTAGTTTGCACCGGTAATTGTGATTACATTTCCGGACACTTCGATTTCATTTATTGTGGGAATTGTTGCTGTAAACAGAGCATCTTGCCAGTCGCCACTCGCACTGTTTGGTGCGGTTTGGTTAACAAGAAGGTCTCTGTCCAGACGGCTTACGGTGTAGAATGCGCCTGTTTCCATAGATGTGCGCAAGTTTCCATCGGTAAGTGATGGCATAAGCATTACGTTCCAGCTTAGTGCCACGCCATTCCAGGAGTGAGAGTCGTCACCTGTAAGACCCCACACAGGGCGACCTTGGGGCATGAGTTCCATAAGAACATTATCCCACAGGATACGGTCTGAACGGGATTCGTGGTCTGCACGGTTGTAAAGCTCAAAACCAACAGCAGATTCGAAAGTTCTAAACCACTCGGAATATCTTTCAACTTCACGAGGATTGTTGGACGCACGTCTGCCGATGTCTCCGCCTTGCATACCGGAATGACTGCAAGCTGCACCGCTTATGCTTACAGCACAGGGCACTTCGAGGTAGCAGGTGTGTCTGCCGGGATGGTTAATCATGGTTAGGCCGCCCAGGTATTGCGCACGGCGCAAAATACCCATGTCGTCATTGCCAAACCAGTCAGGAGGAATTTCGGTGGGCGATGCGATAACGTGCTGACCCGGGTTAGCAGGGATTGCAGCACGACCTTGAGTGTAGTGCGAGTTAAAGTTTGCCCAGAAAGTATTAACATGATGCATATAAGTTTGCTCGTTTGAAAACGGAACGGGAATCATACCGTTGCCACCTGCGGGACCTGCGGGCATACCAAGGTTTGCACGCATTTGCGGACGAGCCCAACCATGAGCAACACCGAAACGTGAACCGGGGATTCTAAAGGATGGGTCTCCTGCATAAGGATGACCGGGTACACGTGTCAAATTGACAGGTTCCCAAGAGCCGTCAAGGATTGCGTCTCTTTCGGTAGCAGACATAACATTCCAGGGGCGATTCCATTCGTAAGGTCCCCACCATGTCCAGCTTCTTGCGGTAGGCCCTTGGGGAGGAACAGCCCAGTCACCTGTATCGGTGATATTATGGTCTGTTAGTGCAAGGATGTCAAAACCTCTGTTGAAGTGGTCACGCACAACATTTGGTGTAGTTGCAGAGCCGTCTGTGCGGCGTGTGTGTGTGTGGAATTGCGCACGGAACTGATACCACTCGCTCCAGTTAACATCAGCGAAAGGATTGTCGATAACAATGTTACCAACCATGTCCAGATTGTGAACATGGGTTGCACACCAACATCTATGACCATCGCAGATTTCGCACCAGGTACAATCCACAGAGTCGCAGTGGTCTACGCAAATTGCGCCGCAAGTTGCACAGCAGTCACCACTGTTGTCACAAACTTCGCAGATAACAGGGGTGGGGCGATAAATTGTGAGAGTGTAAATGCGGAGCGATGCCGGAATGCCATCATTATGAGCAATGATACGCAGACGTTGGTCTACGCGGCGTGCGTGTTCCTCACTTACGGTGTAGAGCATGGTGAAGACACGTGGATTATCAGGGCTGGTCGTTACTGTACCGGGCATATATCCGGTTGTTTCATTCGACTGAAAACGCATACCAAGACCAGGGGTTGCCAGATAACCGGTTATACGGATTACATCTCCCGGAAGCAACCTGATATCGTCTGCGGGACGACCTAGGTTAAGCATAAGCCCGCGTGTGCTGTTGCCAATCTCACGTTCAACATTGAGATAGCGCACGGGTACGGGGAAGTAATACTCGTCAACATTTGAACCACCATAGCCTACTGCAAGGTGTGTACGTGGGGTCTCGGTATGAGTTACACCCAGTGTACCAATTCCCGTGCCATTTGTGCCAAAGGGTTCATTAATTTCGGCGTTAAGGAACGGCTCATATGCTTGCAAGTCGAAAAGGTATCCTGTTGGCGACAAGGGAATTACTTTATCAATTTCGATATAAGCATATTCACTTCCCAATGCCAGGCGGATGATTCCGGTAAGAGACCCAGGGGTTTCGTGTGTTGCATTAACACGTGCGAAGTCTTCATACCATGTTGAGGTAATGTTTTCGTTTAGCACGATTACGCTATTTACCGCATTATTGATTACTGTGCGGGTAACAGCATTTGTTGGGAAAATTTCGGCTATTGCTTCACGTACAAGTTGAACGATTTCCGCAAAAGCTAGAACCTCAGGGATGAGAACCAGTCTGATTGTGCCAAGTCTGTGTAATTCATCACCACGAGGGGTAGTTATCCATGCGCCATGCGCTTGAGAAACAAGCACGTAAATTGCAGTGGCAACTTCGCCATTTCTGTACAGCATAGCAGAGGGAATTTGAAGCGTTAAATTTGCACGAATCGGGTCAAGGTGATTGTATCTGACCAACAAACCGGCCGCCAAGGCTTCAGCATTAACAGAGAAGTAGATTTCGTCTGTGCCATCGCCGGAGATATCCGTCCAAACGGCAATAGCCCTATTATTAGACGTAAACGTCATCCCTGTGAATGTCAGCGGAACTGTAGCCTGGTCATTAGCCCGAATAGCATCAGCCACAGCAGGTTCAATTGCCAGTCTAAGTCGGCGTGTATTTGCAGTGCCTACAGATGTTACATTTTCGTGATTTGTAAGGTTAGCATCGGGGGTACCAATTGGCCAGGTCAAAATGTCGTTGATTGAGCGTGCGACACCTTGCCCATACACGGTAAACGAGGTTACGGTAATATCCGTACCTGCTCCACCTTGGGCTGTGATAATCCTAAATCCGGTGCTATCAATTGCAGCGTGTGGGAGAGTGCTTCCGGCTGGCGCAGTGGTGCCAACAGGACCGATTGTAAACTCAACCCTTACATCGCCACTTGGAGGCACGGAAACATTGTGAACCGGAGTAATATCTGCACCAGGCACAACGCCTTGCAGACGGAAGTTTCCGCCAGCACCAATCAAGTTAGCATACATTGTAATGTGGTATACACGACCATCTGCCGGGTTCATATTCATGCCGGCATTGGCAAACATAAATGTAGCACCATCGGTACCACCTGTACCACGATCCGTAATTGCCAAATGATTTTCCGGGGTAAGTGCAATTGATGCAGTTCCCCAAACGCTCAAAACATATGCGTCTCTTGCTGCCGCATCTGCACTTTGGGTCAAGTCGCCAGGGGTGGCATCGTCTACCAAAGACCAAATGCGAACGAGTTGTCCGGGTGCATCGCCGGGGCAATTTGCATAACCGCAGCCGGGGCAATCTGCACCTTCGCAACAATAGTTGCAAGCGTTACAATCGCAGGAAGCGTAAATGCGCATATTGCTGAAGTATGCAGTAGTGCTTATCGGACCTCTCAAGTCAATTGCTATAGCCGCAATGCCGTGGGTAGGGTCATTATCGGCAAGTGCTGTCCGCAAGGTTTCACTAAACGTAAACCGGTGAGAGAAAGATGTTCCGGTGACATCAGCACCTTGGTTGCCATCATTTTCCCTGATACGAAGAAGAACGTCTCCTCCGGTTAAGGTTCTAGTTGCATCAAACACAAGGCGATACACTCCGCCTTCGCGAGGAGTAAAACCTGCTTCAACAGATGAATGTTCTTGGGCTCCGGTACTTGCCACAATAACATTGAGCCGGTGATTAGTTCCACCATTAATCATTTGCAATCTGTCATCAACAATTGCAAAACCATGTTCAGCTGCATTTCCGGAGCTTGTGATAATACCAACTCTTTGACCCAGCGCATTGGTTATAGGCTGGCGACCTGTTCCCGTTGCAGGATTCAAAACAGTTGCGCCAACAAAGTTGGGACGCCAAACTTCGTCTCCGGGGTTACGTTGCAGTTGAAGCGCAGGAATCACACGGTTAACAACAACAACCGCATAGGGGTTGTATTGAAGCACCGCAGTACCGGCAACTGCACCGGACACGCCTATTGCCGCAGGTGTAATAGAAATTGCCGCACCGGTGGGTGCCGCCCATGAAACATTAATGTGACTTTCAACTGCGCCGGATACTGCGCCGGTGATTGCAGCTGTAATTGCCACGTCATCCATCACATTGGTAATGGCAACGGTATCAACCGCAGTTTGTGCGGCAACCCTTGCTTCTTCCAAAGTTTGAAGCGGCGGAAGTGCAGGAATCACAAGATTTACATAAACGTACACGGTTTCGCCATCATAGTAAAGTTCCAAGATACCACGGGTGTATCCGGCTACTTCCGGCTGTGCCGCTGTAATTGCAAATGGAGAAGTTGCAGAGAATGCAATAGAAATATGGTCTTCAACTACTGCACGCACTGCGGCAATAATGTCGCTTTCTACAGTTTCATTGGTAGCGGTAACTTCATCAAGTGCATCGTATGCGTCTTGTCGTGCGTCCTCCAGGGTTTGCCTGGGTTCGTAAAGGGGGCGATAAACAAGCACACTGTATATGCTTGTTACAATACCATTTCCAACAGCGGCACGAATCCTTACGGTTGCGTACCCTGTTGCGGGAACAGCGGTTACACGCCAAGTATTGACAGAACCATCCACAAGCTCAAGGGCGGCAGGGAGTTCTGGCGCAATCTCTGCGTTAGAATGATAAACGGTTATCAAATCGCCAACCGCCAAACCGCCATGTGCGGCAAGGTTGGGGAGGTTTAATCCGTCCCATAGGTTGTGGTCGCCTGCGTCAGCAAGGGTAGCACGGGTGATTTCAATCACGCCGGCTTCTGTAGGCCTTACCGAAGCAAAGTTTTCGGCAGTGCCGTCAACAGCAAGACCCATGAATACGTTTTGACCATGACCGGGATTTGCAACGCCGGGGGCAGTCAACGCATCAACGATAGCGGAATTAACTATCGGATAACGTGTGCCATCTCTTTCCACAGACAGGTAATGAATAACAATGCTACCGGTAGCTGCGTCAGCTCCTCCGTGCGGGTGTATGCGCACATTATATGGATATACGGGAACATCCAAACTTCCATCGGACGTTACAGCAAAATAGACGCGGTCTCCGGGATAGGCAATTGTGTAAGGGGGTTGAGGGTCAACAACCAATCTTCCGAATGCGTTGCCCTCGTAATTTTCAATCTCGAAATGAATTGCGTCACCGGATGTTACATCCGTTAAGGCCAATCCATACCAATGTTCGCCGTCTGTGCGGGTAACAACCAAAGAACTACCCTCTACACGGGTGGTAACGACATCTCCGTTAGCATTTACTACCAAACCGGGAACAATCACACCAGTCCAGTATGTTGGGAACGTAGGTGCCGGTGCGGCCTCATACCACTCAATTATATCTTGAGTTGTAATCTCAAAAAGCACGTCACCACCAGCGGCGGCTTCGGGCACCAAGCGATGTACTGTAAGCGTTTCAATGGCAATAGGCGCACCAGCTGCGCCGCCATTACCGATAAGGCGAAGTCCGGTAAGTGTTTGGGTTATTGTGCCCCCTGCACCAACCGTAAAAACAACGCTAAAGGCATCATTTGTGATGGGTGCGTTATGAATAACTCCACCTAAACCTACTGCGGTTTCGCCATTCATGCCCTCTGCCCTAAACATTGGACCACTTCCACCAAGAGCTGTGTCCATGGTGCCGTGTATGGCAATAGCATAGGTATTTTCAGCTATATTCATGCCCACCGGTGCGAAGTTAAACAACGGACCGTCGGTTTGCCCACGAGGTGCAGCGGCATAAATCACACCATTAGTGGTGTCAAGGGTAACATTTGCACCGCCACCCCATTGGCTGATAGGCACGGTTCGGTCATCGTGTGCAGGATTGAAATCAGCATCAGTAGCATCCGCCAAATCCCAAACCGGTTCCCACACATACCCTGCCGGTGCATCCGGCTGCTGTGCAATTACAGCAAAGGGATTAACCCCCGGGAACAACGAAAAGACCATCGTAACGGTCAAAAGTAGTGCTACAATACGCCTTTTTTGCAGTTTCTGCTGCATAAATTTACTTCCTCCCTTCAAAACTCTTCCCTCCAAGCCCCTAAATTCCTTTGTATTTGGGCTTGAATTTTGTGAAACCAGAACATCTTCTGTTCTCTTCCCCCTTTTCCCCTATGTTTTGATAATGTTACCAATGTTAATTTATGTTAACGCAGTTGCCTGCGGTGGTGCCATATTAGGGCAAAATATTGTCCAGCGTTCTTTCAACTCGTTTTTCTACTGCGTCAACTTCGTCTTGCGTCCTGCCGTTGCACAGCCGCCATTCGCTGGTTCGTAAGTATTGTTTAAGTGCATTTACTTCGTTTTTCTCCAAAAAAGCCAAGGCAATCTTGTTTTCGAAAAGTGCGTCCAACCCCTACTCTTCACTTTCCTCCTGCAACTTAAATGCTTCTTTTGCACGCTTTGTTACGGCTTCTATTTCCTCCGCCGTCATTCCGCTTTGCAGTCGCTTTTCTTGCGCTCCAAGGTGTGCTTGCAATTTTTTTGTTTTGCCTGCACGCACGTATTGCTGTGCATACACATTATCAAACAGCGATTCCTCCTGCTGTTTTTGCAGTTCTCTGCCTGTTGACATTTTTACACCTCCGTACTACGGCTTCCTAAGCTCGCTTTGTAAGTCGGCTATCCAGGTATCAAGAGTGGGGCTTACGGTCTTGCCTGATATTTCTTCCTTTATGCGTTCCAGCAGGCGAAGTTCACGTGCCTTGTACGAATCAAATTGCTTATCCGTCATTCCCATGAACAACCTCCTTTTACAAAAGGGCAAAACTATCCCGCATAAAAAGTCCAATATGGATTTTAACACTGATAGCGTAAATGTCAAGCAATAATTTGTCGAGTTTTACGATTCGAACTTTTTTGTACGCAGGGAAACCGAATCCGGCAATGGGGTGAGAGAATGATTACGCTTACAAATGTGTCCTCGGTTTTCGCTGTGCGCCGGGCGCACTTTTTTGCCCGTTTCACGGTAACGTACAAAACCATCCGGTTAGTCACACCAACCATTTCAATTCGCAAAAATTTCTCGCACTCGTTCGCCGCCCACTGTTTCTGCGGTTAACAACTCCTCTGCAAGGGTTTGCACCTTGGCAAAATTCTTCTTTAGAAGCGTTCTTGTTTCTTCGTACAGTGTGTCTAACAGCTCTCGGCATTCCTCTGCAACCCTTGCGTCATCCTTTAGTGCGGCACGGTCTGCAATGGTTTTGCCCATTCCCAGCTCCGTTATATATGTTAGTGCCATGTTGGTTGCTTTTTTGATGTCGTTGGCGGCACCCGTGGTTACATAATCTTCGCCAAACTGCAATTCCTCTGCGCACCGCCCCGCAAGCGACACCATTATTTGCCTGCGCAAGTCCAGTTTTGTGTGAAACATCCGCTCCGGCGGAATGCTAACGCAAAACCCGCCTGCGCCGGAAGTTGATGGGATTATTGTCACCTTTGCCACATTGTTTTCGCTATCTGTAAGAAGTGATGCCGCCGCATGGCCGCTTTCGTGCCAGGCGGTGATTTCCCTCTCTTGTTTGCGGATATGGCTACGGTCTTTTTTTTCACTTCCCGCAAGTGCGGTGTAGTACGCAGATGAAATATCATCCTGCGAAATATTTTCCGCACCACGGCGTGCGGCATTTATCGCCGCATCATTTAGAAGCCCCTCCAGCATTGCCCCGCTAAAAAATACCGTGTCACCTGCCAGTTCTTCCAGGTTGATATTTTTGAGAGGTTTGCCCTTTGCGTGCAACTGTAAAATTTGCAAACGTGCATTAACATCGGGCAAGCCAATTTCTACACGCCGGTCGAAACGCCCGGGACGCAAGAGTGCCTCGTCCAGCGTATCCGGGCGGTTTGTTGCCGCCACCACTACAATTCCCGTGTCACCGGAAAAACCCTGCATTTCCGTAAGAAGTGCGTTAAGTGTCTGCTCCCGCTCGTCGTTACCGTTTACGCCGTCGCTACGCTTTTTGCCCAGGGCATCAATTTCATCTATAAACACCACGCCACGCCCTGCCGCACGTGCTTTTTTGAACAAGTCCCGCACACGTGCCGCACCAACGCCAACATACATTTGTACAAAATCCGAACCGCTTACGGCATAAAACGGAACGCCGGCTTCCCCCGCCATTGCCTTAGCCATCAGGGTTTTTCCCGTACCGGGCTTGCCGTGGAACAAGATACCCCTGGGCATTCTCGCACCGTATCGGGCATATTTTTCCGGTTGGCGCAAATAGTCCACAATGTCCTGCACGCTCTCTTTTGCTTCCAGGTTGCCGGCAACGTCTTCAAAGCCGCAAAATTTCTCGCCGTCATCCGCCCCTGCCGAAACCGTCACAGGGTTAATCCCCCCTGCCGTGTGCGCCGCAGAATTGCGCCTGCGCATAAAAACAAGCACCCCGGCAACAATCGCAAACGTAAAACCAATTTGTAACACATTAAAATCCGACTGCACACCTTCCGTCACAGATACGCTATTAATTAGAAGAAACTCCTTCAAGTTTTCCCGTCTGGGATTATTTGTGTAAAACAAATAACCCTCGCCCGCACCGTCATTGCGGGCTATATCCGCAACCCCCTCCGGCACGCCCATGGTGAAATAGATGAACGCACCATCACCCATGGTCACGTATTCAACTTCGCCCCGCTCAACTGCGTAAACAAATTGAACGTACTCCACAAACTGCGCCTCGGGCAACTCTCGCAAATATGCGGCATAAAGAACCCCAACAGACACCGCAACAATAGCCACCACGCCCAGAATATTTTTATGCGTTCGGAAAAAATCCATATGTATCCGCCCCCCAGTGGTTAAATTCTGTAGAAGAATTATAACCGATAGAGAGCAACTTGTGTTACGGGAAGTATTGGTTACTCACCCTGCAATTTTTTGGCCTGGTCATGGGTGATGCAAGTGTCCAAAATTTCGTCCAAATCGCCGTTAAGCACGGAATCTAGGCGGTGCAGGGTTAGGCCTATGCGGTGGTCTGTCACCCTGGACTGGGGGAAATTGTACGTGCGTATTTTTTCGGAACGGTCGCCACTGCCAATCTGGCTTTTGCGGTCTGCGGCGTTTTCTTTTTGCAAACGCTCCTGCTCTGCTTCGTACAGCCTGGCACGTAAAATTTTGAGGGCTTTTTCCTTGTTTTTCAGCTGGCTACGCTCGTCTTGGCACGCCACGGATATCCCTGTGGGTATGTGCGTCATGCGAACCGCACTGTCTGCGGTGTTTACGCTTTGCCCACCTGCGCCGCCACTGCGGTAGATATCCACACGAACATCCGCCATATTCAAATCCACGTCAACATCCGCCGCTTCGGGCAAAACCGCCACTGTAACGGTAGACGTGTGGATACGCCCCTGTGATTCCGTCTCCGGCACACGCTGTACACGATGCACGCCGCTTTCGTATTTCAGCCTCGAATACGCACCACGCCCGTTAATCATGAAAACAATTTCCTTGAAGCCCTTGATTCCGTTTTCGTTCGCACTCATCACTTCCGTTTTCCATCGCCGTCTCTCGGCGTAATGCGAGTACATACGATACAGCGACCCTGCGAAAAGTGCGGCTTCGTCGCCGCCGGCCCCCCCGCGAATTTCCACAATTACGTTTTTGTCGTCGTTGGGGTCTTTCGGAAGCAGTAGGACTTTCAGCTCTTCGGATATTTTTTCGATTGCGTCGGTGCCTTCCTTTATCTCGTCCTTGGCAAGCTGGCGCAAATCCTCGTCGCTTTCTTCGCCAAGCAAGGTTTTTGCGTCCTCCACTTGTTGACCCAGCCGTTTGTATTCACGGTAGGCATCCATGATTGGGGTAAGGTCGCTGTGTTCTTTCATCAGGGTGCGGAAGCGATTGGTGTCGGAAATTACCGCCGGGTTTGAAATCGACTCCGACAGCTCCGCAAATTTTTTCTCAAGTTCGTTTAATTTGTCAAACATTCGGGTTTCTCTCCTATTATAATGCGGGGCAAGTTTGCATAATCCCGCAGAAGTTTCACATTTTTGAAGCCCGTTCGGATTAGAATCTCCTCTACATCGGGCGGACCGATTTCCAGGAAAAGTACGCCGCCCGGGCGAAGCGAGTTCATCGCCTGGGGGATAAGCCGGCGGTAAATTTCGCAGCCATCCGGGCCGCCGTCAAGTGCCAGGTGCGGCTCGTAGCCATGCACCGCCACCGATAGCGTTTCCATTTCTCGGCTGGGGATATACGGCGGGTTGGAGATAATTGCATCAAACTCGCCGCTAATTCCATCAAGCAAATCCGTTTTTACAAAGGTAATGCGCCCGTCAACACGGTTTTTTTTTGCATTTTCCCGGGCGAGAGACAGCGCATCGGCAGATATATCCGCCCCGATAATTTCGGCATTACTCCGCTGTGCCATCGCAATTGCAATACAGCCGCTGCCTGTGCAGACATCCGCAATGCGACCATTTTCGCAAAGTTCACCCATATAGCGCAGGGCTTCTTCAACCAGCAACTCCGTCTCCGGGCGAGGGATTAGCGCACGGGCATCCGTGAGAATCGGCACGCCCATAAACTCCCATTCGCCAAGGATATACTGAAGCGGCTCGCCATCTTTCCGCCGTCGCACCATGTCAATGTATGCGGCAACGTCATCGGCAGAAACGGCATCCTCCCTGTGAAGCACAATTTCGCTAACGCTTTGCCCGGTCACGTGCGCCAGCAAAATCTTCGCTTCACGCAAACCAATAACCTCAGCACCCTGCGCCAAAGCATCGCAAGTTTTCATTTAGCCCCCCTCTCCAAAAAAACTGAAATTGCAAGCCGACACCTTACAATGTTAGGGGTCAAGGGGACTTGTCCCCTTGCGGGGATTGGGGCAGAGCCCCAAGGTCTTTCTCTTGCTCTAGCACTCTCTCCAGTGCCGCCACGGCGATTTCTATTTGTGCGTTGTCGGGTTCTTTTGTGGTCATGCGTTGCATTAGCATCCCCGGGAAAATTATTGCACGTACGAGGAAGTTGTTGCGGCGGCCAGCCCATTTTACCGAAATTTCGTAGGAAATCCCGGCGATTAGCGGCAACAGCAAAATCCGTGACGCAAAGCGCAACCAAATACCGTCTACACGCACAATCATGAACAAAATCATGGTGATAACCATTACAACCAGCATGAAACTTGTGCCGCAACGCTTGTGCAAGCGGTTTGATGCGGCTACGTTTTCTGTGGTAAGCGGCAATTTCTGCTCGAAGCAGTTGATGGCTTTATGTTCTGCGCCGTGATATTGAAAAACCCGCTGAATATCATTCGAGCGGGAAATTAAAAAGACGTAGCCCACAAAAATTACAATGCGCAAAAGCCCCTCCGCCACGCCGGTAAACGCAGGCGAAACAGGCACAAGCCCGCCCAAAAAAGTTGGAAGCAACATAAACAGCCCCAGGGCAATTATAATGGCGAAAACCATCGCAAAGCCCTTGATTATGCCGTTTAGCTTGTCTCCCAGTTTATCGAACAGCCATTGCTCGAAGCGGGAAGTTGGCTCTTCCTCTTCGATGCCCTCGAATGCAATATCTGCCGACTGCGAAAGTGCGGTAAAGCCCACCGCCATGGAGCTACACAACGCCGTAACACCACGGATTAGCGGCCATTTCAAAAAGGGGTAGCGTTTTGTAATGGTGGACAAAGGCTTCTCCACCATGGCAATTTCGCCGTTTGCTTTGCGAACCGCCATGGCGTAGCCCTTTGTGCCACGCATCATAACGCCCTCCATAACGGCCTGACCACCGTAAAAGACAGGTTCTTTTGGAGTTTCCTCCTCCCCCCCCGGGGGAGAGGTTTCGCCATAAAAAACAGGTTCTTTTTTTTCTGCTACGGTCATGAGTCTTCGCCCAGGAGTTTGCGGTCTTCACGACCCAGACCTACAGGCTCGTTTTTTCTGCCGCTTACGATATATCGCCCGGAGACTTGTGCGCCCTCATCCACAATAAGCGACGATGCCTGAACATCACCGGAAACCTTGCACGTAGACGCAAAATGCAGCTGTGTATCGCAAACCACATCACCGTTAATTTCGCCTGCGGCAAGAAAATACGAAGCGTGAACATCCCCTGTGATTGAGCCGGAATCGCCCAGCACAAGAGAGCCGTCTATCTCGATATTGCCTTTGAAAATGCCGTCTATGCGTACGGATTCGTTGCCTGTCATGCGGGCAGCCTCGATGTATACGCCCTTACCAATAATCGTGCTGGGTGCGTCCAAATCGTTTACGGGGTCGCCTTTTTTGAGAAAAAACATTCGGGTACTTCCCTTCAAAAATGATATCGCACGATTATATCACAACGTGCAATTTATACCAAGTTAGGAACTGTCAAAAAATAACTTGCACATTGGACGGCAAATTTTCCGTTCTACTTCGTCAGAAAAAACCTTACGTACGTCTGTGTACGTGCGGTTTTTTCTTCCTTGCAGAACGAAAAATTTGCTCACCCAAATGCACAACTTATTTCTTGACAGTTCCTTACAATCCGACCGATGTTTTTTTTGCAAAAACGAAGTGGTTGGTGTCACT